>ERZ1026856.1056-NODE-1056-length-14661-cov-4.001164_pt1 | contig 14661 bp, 12 predicted proteins | sample MGYA00380158_ERZ1026856 | MGnify/ENA primary metagenome ERZ1026856 (study PRJEB33269, sample SAMEA4719794) | human gut metagenome | biome: human-associated habitat; feature: organic feature; material: feces | place: Cameroon | collected 2013-10 ...
AGGTACCCGAGCGCGTCCGAAAGAGTGCCGAGCGTGTCGATAAGCCCGCTCTCCACCGCCTCCTCGCCGTAGATGACGCTGCCGACGTCGTTTGCAAGCTCGTCGGTATTATTCATGAGACTCATGTATTTTTCCCTCGTGACCGAGGAATGCTCCGTCACGAAGCTGACTATGCGCTCCTGCATGCGTGAGAAGTAGTTGTAGGTCTGCGGCACGCCGATAACTATGCCGCTTATCCTCACGGGATGTATGGTCATTGCGGCGGAGGGCGCGATCATGCTCCTTTTTGCCGCCACGGCGAGCGGCACGCCGATGGAGTGTCCCCCGCCCAGCACGAGCGAGACGGTCGGCTTTTTCATGCCCGCGATAAGCTCCGCTATCGCAAGCCCCGCCTCCACGTCGCCGCCCATTGTATTCAGGAGTATCAGCAGTCCCTTTATCTCCGGCGACTCCTCTATTGCGGCGATGAGCGGGAGGATATGCTCGTACTTTGTGGCCTTCGCGTCCTCGGGCAGGAGCTGGTGTCCCTCGATCTGCCCGACGATGGTGAGGCAGTGTATGCTCCCCGCCTGCGCGTCCCCGGTCTCCCTTATGCCGTCTTTAAGCTCGTCCAAAAAAATCACCTCCCGGATAGTATAACCCGGGAGGCGAGATATAAAACGGGGCGTTACTTCTGGCTGTAGGCCGTGAGAACTCCCTTGTAGGTCATGTAGCAGTCGAACTTCGAGACGACCTCGAAGGGGGCGTGCATGCTGAGAACGGGAACTCCCGCGTCGATGGTGTCGATGTTGCGGTTCGCCATGAACTTCGCGATGGTCCCGCCGCCGCCCTGGTCGACCTTGCCAAGCTCCGCCATCTGCCACACGACGCCGTTTTCGGCGAATATGCGGCGGACATACGCGACGACCTCGGCGGAGGCGTCGCTGGTGCCGGCCTTGCCCCTTGCGCCGGTAAACTTGCAGATACCCATGCCGTAGTTTATCTTCGCGTCGCTGCGCTTCTCGGATACGTCGGGATAGAGCGGGTCAAAGGCGTTGCACACGTCGGCGGAGAGGCAGAAGCTGTTTTCATAGCAGCGGCGGAGCTTCACGCCCTGAGACTCGCACAGGTCCTCCATGAAGCAGTCGAACGCCGCGCTCTGCATGCCGCTGACGCCGTCGGAGCCGGTCTCCTCCTTGTCGGCGAGGATACATACGGCGGTCTTTTCAGGCTCCTGCACGTCGAATATCGCCTTGAGCTCTGCATAGGCGCAGACACGGTCGTCGTGGGCATAGCCGCCGATGAGGGAGCGGTCAAGGCCGATCTCGCACACGTCGAAGCCGGGTACGGCGGTAAGCTCGGCGGAGAGGAAATCCTCCTCGGTGATGCCGTACATGTCGTTGAGAATGCTCATGACGGCGAGCTTTACTCTGTCCTTGCCGTCGTCGGCATAGGGAGTGCTGCCGATGAGGATGTTCAGCCCCTCGCCGGTGATACCCTCGGCCATGGTCTTTTTCATCTGGTCGGCCGCAAGGTGAGGCAGAAGGTCTGTGATGATGAACTTGGGCTCGCCGGGTTCGCGGCCGATGGTGATGTCGACCGTCTCGCCGCTCTTGAGCGCGACGGTGCCGTGAAGCTCGAGAGGGATGGTGACCCACTGGTACTTCTTTATCCCGCCGTAGTAGTGGGTCTTGAGGTAGCACAGCTCGTCGGACTCGTACATGGTGATCTGCTTGAGGTCAAGACGCGGCGCGTCGACGTGCGCCCCCGCGATCACGCAGCCCTCGGCAAGGCTCTTTTTGCCGATGACGGCCAGCATGAGCGCCTTGCCGCGGTTGTTGCGGTATATCTTCGTGCCGGGCTTGAGCTCCATGCCGGGGACATATTCGACAAAGCCCAGCTTTTCAGCCTCGGCTATGGCGTTTTTCACGGCCTCGCGCTCGGTGCGGGAGCCGTTCAGGAACTCCATGTAATCCCTGCAATATTCCTCGACCGCGATACGCTCCTCGGTCCCGATAAGGTCGTAGCCGTTCTTCTGCTCGTAAAAGAGCTTGCTTCTCAATTCATCCATGCTTGATTATCTCCTTAAACAGTTTATTGCAATTATATGTAAACTCCTCAGGATCTGAGTTGTTTTCAAGGATATGATCGCAGCCGCGGCGGAAATACTCCTCGCCGTGCTGGGCGTCGACGCGGCTCTCCGCGTAGGGGCGGCTTATCCCGTCGCGCTCCATTATACGGCGTATGCGCGTCTCTCTGTCCGCGACCACGCCGACCGTCGCGTCGCAGCGCGCGGCAAGGCCGCTCGATATAAGCTCGATCGCGTCGACCGCCGCGAGCGTACCGCCGTTCATTGCGTGTCCGCGCAGCATGCTCCGCACCCGCTCCGAAACGTATCTGTGCGTTATCGCGTTGAGTCTTTCAAGGGCCGCGGCACTGCCGAAAACCGCCGCGCCCAGCGCCTTGCGGTCAAAGGCTCCGTCAACGACGGCCTCCGGGAAGCTCCCGCATATCTCCGCGAGCATTTCACCGTTCTCCGAGAGGAGGGCATGATATACCTCGTCGCAGTCGATAACGAGCGCGCCGAGTGCCTCGAGACAGCGCAGCGCGGTGGTCTTGCCGCTGCCGGTGCCGCCGGTAATGCCGATAACGGTCATTTCATTCACGAGAGCGTCGGCAACGGTCTCTGCCGGGAGCGCGCCCTGACGCAGTATGCGGTACGGCGTCTGCGCCATGGAGATAAGGGTCGACTCCGTGCCTATGCCGCACTCGCCTCCGTCGACGACCGCGGCTATCTTACCGTCGAAATAATCCAGCACCGTGCGCGCGTTCTTGGGACTCGGCTCTCCGGAGGGATTGGCGGAGGGCGCCGCGAACGGCACGCCCGCGAGTCTCAAAAGCTCCAGCGTCATCGGGTGATCCGGGCAGCGCAGACCGACGGTATCTCCTCCGGCGAGGACTATAGGCGGGATAAAGCTCTTCGCGCGCAGGACTATCGTCAGCGGCCCCGGCCAGAACCTGCCCGCGAGCGCCTTCGCCGCAGCAGGGACGCCGTCGCAGTAAAGGTCCATTGCCTCCCTGCCCGGCACCATAAGTGAAAGCGGCTTCACGGCAGGGCGGCCCTTGACCTCGTAGATATCCCGCACCGCGCCCTCGTCAAGGCCGTTTCCGGCAAGGCCGTACACCGTTTCGGTCGGCACGGCCACGAGAGCGCCCGCGCGGATAAGCTCCGCGGCCTCGCTCAGATCGTTTTTGAAAACCTTTGTCTCCATGTCAGTTCTCCGTCTGCGCCCGCAGTCTCTCTGCCTGATCGGCGGCGGCAAGCGCGTCAATGATCGGGTCGAGCGCGCCGTTTATTACCGGCTCGAGCGGGAAATTCTTGTCGTCGCCGCTGAGCCTGTGGTCGGTGGCGCGGCTCTGGTGATAGTTATATGTGCGTATCTTATCGCTGCGGTCGCCGGAGCCGACCTGGTTTTTACGGTCCGCCGCGAGCTGTGAATTGCGGCTCTCCAGCTCCGCCTCGTAAAGCTTCGATCTGAGTATCTTGAGCGCCCTGTCCTTATTCTTGTACTGGCTGCGCTCGTCCTGACACTCGACCACGAGGCCGGTGGGGATGTGGGTCACGCGTATGGCGCTCTCGGTCTTGTTGACGTGCTGGCCGCCCGCGCCGGAGGAGCGGAAGGTGTCGATACGCACGTCATTCATGTTGAGCTTGAAATCCACGTCGTCTATCTCCGGAAAGACCGCGACGGTGGCGGTGGAGGTCTGCTTCTTGCCGTTGGAGTCCGTGACCGGCACACGCTGCACGCGGTGGCCGCCTCCCTCGTACTTGAGACGCGAATACGCGCCCTCTCCCTCGACGATGAAGCTTATCTCCTTTATTCCGCCGAGCTCGGTCTCGTTCATGTTCGTGACCTCGATCTTCCAGCCCTTTGACTCGGCGTACTTCGAGTACATGCGGAAAAGGTCGTAGGCGAAAAGCATTGCCTCCTCCCCCCCGACGCCGCCGCGTATCTCCATGATGACGTTTTTTCCGTCGTTCGGATCCTCCGGAAGAAGAAGTATTTTTATTTCACGCTCGGTACGCTCCCGCTCTGCCTTTGCCTGCGCAAATTCCTCCTGGGCAAGCTCCTTCATCTCCGGGTCGTTCATCAGCTCGAGCGCCGTCTCCATGTCGGCCGCGGCCCGTTCATAGCGGCGGTAGGCGTCTGCCAGAGGAGCTATTTCACGCGCCTCTCTGTCGCACTTCGCATAGAGTGCGGCGTCCGAGTATGTCTCAGGCGTCTGCATGCGCGCAAGAAGCTCTTCGTATTGCTTTTTGAGAAGTGCCAGCTTTTCAAACATAGTTTTCTCCATAGGTCATATCGAGAGGATTTTAACCGTATTGCACGAAAAAGTCAATCGGAACACGGCCGCTCAGACGATCTTCGGGCCCGTGCGCCAGTCGGTCCCGCCGCGGCGCTCCGCCTCGGCGGCGCTGCCAAGCACATAAAAGTCTCTCGCGGCGGCCCCGAGGGCAAAAACATCCTCGCATTCCTTTGAAAGCCCCCTTACCGCGGCGGGCTTTGTTACGACGGGTATCCTTCCGCTCTCTCCGGCGGTCTTGAGCAGCTCGCGCCCTCTGGCGTTTGCCGCGAGAACACGCGCGTATGGCGGCGTCCCGGCGTTCATCCCCTCTCTGACTCCCAATGCCGCGCACATGCACATGCGGCGGATACGGGCAAGAGCGTAGCGCTTGCTCTTCGCCGAGGCGAGTATCGCGTTGAACGTCGGCTCCTCCCGCACGGCGGCACAGAGTCTCTTTCCCATGCCGTCCGCGCTGTCGGGCAGCGCTTCGAACGCCTCGGGCGGCAGCATGCGGAGACGTGACAAAAGCGCGCTCTCAAACTCCGCCATCGTATACGGCCCGCGGCCGCTTTCGGTCTCGCGGCGGTATATGCGAAGCGCCCTTTCGGGTATATGCCCGCTCACGTCCCGGCCCTGCGCAAGAAGTGCGCGAAGCTCCGAGGCAGACTTCGGCCCGTCGTCCCCGCTCATATCATGTCCGCTCCCGAAGCGCTGCACCGTCATCGGGCGCATGTCGAGCTGCTGGGTGCGGATAGCCTTTATATACTCCACGGCAAGGATATTGTTCGGGAACCTTATCTGCTCCGAAAGCTCACCAAGGCGCTTCTCCAGCGCCCTCTGCCGCGCGGAGGCAAAGGATAGGCTCGCGTCGCGGGAAAGCTCCGCCTTTATCTCATCTGTCATGGCGGGGGCGAGCAGAGCCTCCGCTATCGTCTCGAGCGGCTCCGTCTCCCCCGTCTCGCTGCCGAAGCTCAGCCTCGTCGCCCCAAGAGCCGCGAGCAGCCCCACCGCGCCGCGCGCAAAGCCCTCCGCCGAGGAGAGCGTCCACGGCAGAGGAAGCTCGACCACGAGGTCCGCGCCGCAGAGACATGCCGCCTCCGCGCGTGCGAACTTTGAAAACATCGCAGGCTCCCCGCGCTGGACAAAGTCCCCGGACATGACGCACACGACCGGCGTGTCGGCGCCAACTCCGCGCCGACTCATCATCAGGTGGTACTCATGCCCGCGGTGAAAGGGATTATATTCACATACAACGCCTATTACGTCCATGGCTGCGCACGCTCCAAAATAATACTTGCGTTTTCCGGTAAATGTATTAAAATAGTTGCATTGGTATTTTACTGAAATTCATTCCAATTTACAAGAGAAAGGAAATAAATAATGAAAATTCTTGTCATCAACGCAGGAAGCTCCTCCCTCAAGTACCAGCTCATCGACATGGAGAACGAGCAGCTTCTTGCCAAGGGTCTCTGCGAGCGTATCGGCATTGACGGCCACCTGAAGCACACTCCGCTGGTCGGCGGCAAGCCCGTTTTCAACGAGGATATTTCTCTCCCCACCCACTCCGAGGCCATTGCCGCCGTCATCGACAAGCTCACCTCCGCAGAGTACGGCGTGGTCAGCTCCATGAAGGAGATCGACGCCGTCGGTCACCGCGTCGTTCACGGCGGTGAGAAGTTCGCCTCCTCCGTACTCATCACCGACGAGGTCATGGACGCGCTCAAGGAATGCACTCCCTTCGCGCCTCTCCACAACCCCGCGAACATCACCGGCATAAACGCCTGCAAGGCCGTCATGGGCGACGTCCCCATGGTAGCCGTGTTCGATACCGCCTTCCACCAGACCATGCCCGCCAAGGCATATATGTACGCCGTTCCCTATGAGTACTACAAGAACGACGGTATCCGCCGCTACGGCTTCCACGGCACCTCCCACCGCTACGTCTCCTCCCGCTGCGCGGAGCTGATGGGCAAGCCCATCGAAGAGCTGAAGATCATCTCCTGCCACATGGGCAACGGCTCCTCCATCTGCGCCATCGACGGCGGCAAGTGCGTGGACACCTCCATGGGCTTCACCCCCCTGGTCGGTCTCCCCATGGGTACTCGCTGCGGCGATCTTGACGCCGGCGTTATCCAGTTCCTGATGCACAAGTACGGCTACGACATCGACACCATGCTCAACATCCTCAACAAGAAGTCCGGCGTTCTCGGCGTCTCCGGCGTTTCCTCCGACTTCCGCGATCTCGACGCGGCGGCCGAGGCGGGCAACGAGCGCGCGGCTCTCGCCCTCGACATGTTCCACTACTGGGTCGCGAAGGTCGCCGGCTCCTATGTCGCGGCAATGAAGGGCGTTGACGCCATCGTCTTTACCGCAGGCGTCGGCGAGAACAGCCGCGAGACCCGCAAGGCCATCGCAGACTACTTCTCCTACCTCGGCGTGAAGATCGACGACGAGGCGAACTCCAAGCGCGGCGAGGACATCATGATCTCCACCCCCGATTCCAAGGTCAAGGTCTTTGTCATCCCCACCAACGAGGAGCTTGTCATCGCGCGCGACACCAAGGACATCGTCGGCTGATATCCGTATATTTCAAAACTCCACTCTTCAAGCGAAGAGTGGAGTTTTTTCGTTATGCCTTTCCCGTGGAGCCGAAGCCGCCGCGGCTCGTTTCCCGAAGGTGTTCCACGGTCTCAAATTCGATCTCCGGCTGCTTTTCCATGATACGGAACTGGCAGATGCGGTCGTTCTTGTGTATGAACGTGTCGCGCAGAGCGTAGGCCGCCATCTTCCATTCGTCCTCGTCGCCGCAGTAGGAATTGTCCACCACGCCGATACTGTTGGTCTGGATAATGCCGAAATTCTTGTAGGTGCTGCTGCGCGGCGCGATATGCGCCTCGTATCCCTCCGGCAGGATCATGCCGACGCCGAGTGGGATGAGCTTGAACTCCCCGGCCCTGAACTCCACGTCCGCGGCGGCGCGAAGGTCGATCCAGTCGCCCGTTGATATCTTCTCGACCGGTATGACGTCCTCGGTAAAATACTTGATATAAACCTTCATGGCGTGACCTCTTTCTGTTGACTTGAGTTTTGACAGCGAGTAAAATATACCCAAACACCGATACATGATAACACACAAAGGAGGATATTTCCATGCCCAGTTTCAGCGATTTTTACTTCAGCTCCAGCAACGGCTATAACCGTATCCACGCAAGGCTATGCACGCCCGACGGCGAACCCCGCGCGGTGATACAGATAGCCCACGGCATTGCGGAGCATATCGAGCGCTATGACGATTTCATGATGTTCCTTGCCGAAAACGGCTTCGTCGTCGCGGGGAACGACCATCTGGGTCACGGCAAGTCCTATGAAAAGGAAGAGGACAAGGGCTTTTTTGCCGAGCAGAACGGCTGGATGTACGTTGTAATGGACATGGACCGCCTCCGCACTGAAATGCGCCGGCGCTACCCCGATCTGCCCTATGTTTTCTTCGGCCACAGCATGGGCAGCTTCCTTACCCGCACATACCTCATCGAGCATCCGGACAACTACGACGCGGCCATACTCAGCGGCACGGGCCACATGGGTCTGCCGATAGTGCTGGCCGGCCTCGGCGTCGCGAACCTCCTCGTGAAGCTCAACGGGGCGCGCGGCGACGGCACGGTTCTCAACAACATAGCCTTCGGCGCGTACTGCGACAGAATAAAGGACCCGCGCACACCCTTTGACTGGCTCAGCCGCGACAGTGAGCAGGTCGACAAGTACCTCGCCGACCCCAACTGCGGCTTTATCGGCAAGCTCAGTCTTTACCGCGACATGCTGGGCGGCATAAAGTACATCACGAACCAGAAAAATATCGAAAAAATGAACAAGGAGCGCCCCATTTACTTCATGTCCGGCACGGGCGACCCCGTGGGCGAATACGGCGCGGGCGTCGAGCGGGCGTACAAGGCATTCTGCCGCGCGGGTCTGCGCGACGTGATGATACGCCTGTACCCCGACGGACGGCACGAAATGCTCAACGAGATAAACAAGGCGGACGTCTACAGGGACATCCTCAACTGGCTCAACGAAAAGCTGGCGTGATACAAGCCGGCACAGCAAAAAGCTCTCACCACGGGGTGAGAGCTTTTTCATATGTAATTATTTTTTTCCGAAGTCGACCGCGCGGCCCGACTCAAGCTTCTCGGCCTTTTCGAGACGCTCGGCCTTGTCCACGGTGGACTTGGCGACGTTCTTCGGCGTCTGGGTCCCGGCGGCGCGGAGAGCCTTGTGTGCGGTCTCGATGGTGGAGAGGGCGCTGCTCACGCTCTCCTCGGTCTGGCGCATGATCTGCTCGACATACTCGCTCGCGACACGGCGAAGCTCGCTGCTCTTCGTCTCGGCGGAGGCTATCATCTCGGCGCTCTTTGCTCTTGCGGCGCGGACGATCTCCTGCTCCTCCATGAGCGAGCGCGCCTTTTCCTCGGCGCTCTTGCGCAGGGCCTCCGCCTCGCGCTTGGCGTTGCCGATGAATTCGTCGCGTGCGGCGACAAGACGCTTCGACTCCGCAATGGAGCTGGGCAGGATGGCCTTGATATCGTTGATGATCTCGATCGCCTTTTCACGCTCGATAATGCATTTGTCGTTCCCGAGGGGGACGCCCCACGCCTCGGTCACCATGCCGTACAATATATCCAGCAGCTCAATGATATCGTCTTTATTATCCATTAAACCGTCCTCCACTGCTTCGCTTTCTTTTCTATATCGGGGATGATCTCGTTGGGCACCAGCCCTTCAAGGTTTGCGCCGTATTTTGCCATCTCTCTGACGATGGAGGAGCTGAGAAACGTGTATTTCTCGCTCGAGGTGAGGAACATCGTCTCAAGCTCCGGGTTTATCTTTTTATTGATGAGATTCATCTGGAACTCGTAGTCAAAGTCGGACGCCGCGCGCAGTCCCTTGACCACCACCGCGCCCTCATACTGCCGCGCATACTCCGCGAGAAGTCCGTCGGACGTATCGACGGTGACGTTCGGGTACTTCGACACCGCGCGGCGGACCATGTCCGCCCGCTCCTCTATGGAGAACATAGGCGCGGTCTTTGAGGAATTGACGGCGATACAGACGACGACCCTGTCGAATATCTGCGCCGTGCGGCGGATGATGTTCAGGTGTCCGAGAGTGATCGGGTCAAAGCTGCCAGGGCAGATAGCTATACTCATTTATGCCGGCTCCTTGGTATAAATACATATCTTGACCTTGCCGTAATTGTACTCCTTGCGCTTACGGTAAGGCTCGGTCATTTCGGGAAGCACCTTTTCGCGCCGCGCTTCGCATATTATTATACCACCTTCCGACAATATGTCAACCAAATTGATTATTTTCAGCGCAGATTCGTACAGATTGGAGTCATAGGGCGGGTCGATAAAGATAACATCGAACTTTCCGCAGTGGTTCAGGAACGAGATAGAGTCCTCCTGAAGCACCGTGGCCTTCATGCCGCAGGTCTTGAGGTTGTCCTTTACGATACGGACGGCGTCCCTGTCCCGGTCGACGAACACCGCGCCCGCAGCGCCGCGGCTGAGACACTCTATCCCGAGCTGGCCCGTTCCCGCGAAGAGATCAAGCACCTGCCGCCCCTCGATATCGAACTGTATGATGTTGAATACCGACTCCTTCACATTGTCGGTCGTGGGGCGGATGTCGTAGTTATCCGGGGTCTTGAGCCGTCTGCCCCGCGCGGTACCTGTTATCACTCTCATTCTTTGCCACCCTTTTCGTTATGGAAATAGTCGTACACGGTCTGCGCCGTGTTCTTCGGCACAATGAGGCGCAGCTGCTCCACGTCCGCCTCGCGTATGGCCTTGACCGTCTTGAAATATTTTATGAGCTCTGCCTTGCGTTTTGGTCCCACGCCCTCGATCCCATCAAGAACGGAGCCGTAGCTCTCGTTCCTCAGCGAGCGCTGGTACTCGACAGCGAAGCGGTGAGTCTCCTCCTGTATATTGCCGATCAGGGAAAAGACAGCCTGATTGCCGCTTATGCCGATCTCGCGGCCGTCAGCCGTTACGAGCGCACGGGTGCGGTGACGGTCGTCCTTGACCATGCCGAAGGTCGGGACAGAAAGGCCGAGGGCCGAGAGCGCCTCGAGCGCCGTCGCGGTATGCGTGCTGCCGCCGTCGATGAGCAGCAGCTCCGGCAGGGGCGAAAAATGCTCGTCGCCGTCGACATAGTGCTTAAAGCGGCGGTAGACCGCCTGATACATGCTGGCATAGTCGTCCTGCGTTTCGAGGTCCTTTATGCGGAACTTCCTGTAGTCGCGCTTGAGCGGCTTTCCGTCGACATGGACGGTCATGGCCGCGACTATGCCCGTGTCGCCGAGGTTCGAGATGTCGAAAGCCTCTATACGCCTTGGGAAATGCTCAAGCTCCAGCGCTCTCTGGAGCCACTCGAGCGTCTTTGAGCGTCTCTGCATTTCGGTGGTGCGGCGCCGTATCTCCTCCTGCGCGTTGAGCGCGGCGCTCTCGATAAGGCGCATGCGCTCTCCCCGCTTGGGCGCCTCAATGTATATCCTGCGTCCGGATATCTCGCTCAGCAGGCTCTCAAGCTCCGCCCTGTCCTCGATCTCGCAGGGCAAAAGAATGGACTTCGGCCAGCCGCCGCGGTGAGCCGTGTAATACTCGCGCACGAGGTCGGATACGGCCTCGCCGTCCTCCTCGATAGGCTCCTCCATCATCTCGACATCCTTGCCGACGAGGTCCCCGCCCACGAAATGAAGCACCGCAAAGCAGCTCTTCGCGCCGCGGCAGAAACCGACCGCGTCCGTGTCCGCAAAGGCCGTGGAAACGACGCGCTGCCTGTTCGCAAGGCTGTCGACCGCGCGCAGACGGTCGCGCAGCTCCGCCGCGTACTCGAACCGCAGCTCCTCCGCCGCCTTTTCCATCTGGGAACGGAGGTCGGCGATAAGCTCGTCGCTCTTGCCGTCGAGTATGAGCATGGCCTGGGACATGCTGCGGCGGTAGTCCTCCGCGCTGCTGCCCTGTATGCACCAGCCGGCGCAGGTCCCCATCTGGTAGTTGAGGCACGGCCGTTCCTTGCCGATATCCCGCGGGAAGCGCCGCGAGCAGTCCGGCAGCAGGAGCGCCTTGCTGATGGTATTTATTATCTCGTGCGTCTGTCCCCGGCCGCCGAAGGGGCCGAAGTATCTCGCGCCGTCCTTGCCCGCGCGGCTGACGACGGACATCACTGGGTACTCGCTGCGCACGTCGACACGGATGAAGGGATAGCCCTTGTCATCCTTGAGGAGGATATTGTAGTGGGGCTTGTGGCGCTTTATGAGCGAGTTTTCAAGCACCAGCGCCTCGAACTCGCTGCCCGCGACGATGACGTTGAAGTCGTGTACCTTATCCACCATCGCGGCCACCTTTGGCAGATGTTCGCCGTGAAAGTAGCTGCTGACGCGGTTTTTGAGCTTCTTCGCCTTGCCGACGTAGATGACCTCGCTGTGTTCGTCCAGCATGATGTACACGCCCGGAAGCAGCGGCAGATTATTCGCTTTTTCCCGCAGCTCGTCAAGCTGTAGATTCATGGCCTGTTCCCCTCAATAGTACGCGCCGCGGCGCGGTGAAAGTAAAATAGGGGCGTGCTTTGAACACGCCCCTGTACGGTAATTGTACGGATATTACTCAGAGAAATCGGAATCGATAAGCTCGGACAGAGTCGCGATCGCCTCGTCCTCATCCGCGCCGTCAGCGATGATGGTGACAGCGGTGCCTTTCACGATGCCCAGAGACAGAACGCCCAAAAGGCTCTTTGCATTGACACGTCTATCTTCCTTCTCGACCCAAATGCTGCTCTTGAACTCGTTGGCTTTCTGAATGAAGAAAGTCGCGGGTCTGGCGTGAAGACCTACCTGATTATTAATGACTACCTCTTTGGTTATCATACTCGCCACTCCTTACTCCTATACAAGATTTTACTTGCGTACACATACACTTTAGCAAATCTTGCGCCAATCGTCAACCGATTTCGACCAATTCGTTGTTTTGAACATTTATTCCGCACCCGTTCGGCAGATTTTATTTCAGTTCGACAACGGTCACACCCATTTCGCCTTCGCCGAAACGGCCGGTACGGAAGGACTTTACGAGCTTGTTCCGCTTGAGCATTTGCTGGATGGCCGCACGCAGAGCGCCGGTACCCTTGCCGTGGATGATGGTGACGGTGCCGAGCTTTGCCATGACGGCGCTGTCAAGGTACTGCTCGGCGGCGGCGACGGCCTCGAGCGACTCCATGCCGCGCAGGTCGATCTCCGTCGGCACGGCGGCTCTGATGGAAGCGCCGCCCTTCATCGGGGCGCTCTTCCTCTCGGGAGCCTTCTCCCCCTCAAGGAGAAGCACCTCGTCCTCCTTCGCTGACACATTCATTATACCCGCCTTTAGGGACAGTATCCTGTCGGGAGAGACGGAAATTACTGTCGCCTTTATGTTCATGGACTTGATAAGCACGACGTCGCCGGGCTTCACCGGGCGGGAGGAGGACTTGTCCTCCACGGTCTCGGGTGCGGGGCGAAGAGCCTCCTCGCTCCTGTTGAGCTTGCGGCGCAGCTCGCTCCTGGCCTCGTTCACGCGGCGGACGTCCTCGTCGTCGTTAATATGCTTTTTCATGTCGTCCAGCTCGCGGAAGACCTGTTCGGCGGTCTCGCGCGCCTCGGTGATGATTCGCTCTGCCTCGCGCCGGGACTTCGTGTCGGCCTTTTCGAGCCTGACCTCAAGCTCGGCCTTCAGGAACGCGGATCTTTTCGCGTTCTCCTCCGCCGTGCGGCGCAGTTTCGCGGCCTCGTCCCTGTCCTTTTCGAGGAGCAGCCTTGTCTGCTCGAGCTTTTCGATGGTGGCCTCGAAGCTGGCGCTCTCGGTGTTGACGCGGTTTTTCGCGTCCTCGATTATGTCCTCGCCGAGGCCGAGACGGCGCGAGATGGCAAAGGCGTTGGACTTGCCGGGGATACCGACAAGGAGATGGTAGGTGGGGCGCAGGGTCTCGACATCGAACTCGCAGGACGCATTCTGCACTCCCGCCTCATTCGTCGCGTAGACCTTCAGCTCCGCGTAGTGCGTGGTGGCGGCGATGATCGCGCCCTTCTGACGGGCATACTCGATAATGGCGATGGCGAGCGCCGCGCCCTCTGTGGGGTCGGTACCCGCGCCCAGCTCGTCAAAGAGAAGGAGCGAGTTGTCGTCGCACTCGGAAAGAATGCTGACGATATTGGTCATGTGCGCCGAGAAGGTGGAAAGGTTCTGTTCAATGCTCTGCTCGTCGCCGATGTCCGCAAGGATATGGCTGAAGACCGGCAGGGCGCTGCCGTCCGCCGCCGGGATATGGAGACCGCACTGGTTCATCGCGGCCAGCAGGCCCACGGTCTTGAGCGAGACGGTCTTGCCGCCGGTATTCGGGCCGGTGATGACGAGGGTATCGAAGCTGTCGCCCAGCTCGACGCTGATGGGGACGGCCTTCGCCTGGTCGAGCAGCGGGTGGCGTGCGCTGCGGAGGACTATCCCCTCGGTATCGAGCGACGCCTCCTGACAGTCGAGCTTGTACGAGAGCTTTGCCTTGGCAAAAATGAGGTCGAGCCGCACCAGCACGCCGAAGTCGGAGTCGATATCATCCCTGTGTTCGGCACAGTCGGCGGAAAGCTCGGCAAGTATGCGCTCTATCTCGAGCTTTTCCTTGGCCGCAAGCTCACGAAGCTCGTTATTGGCCTTGACCGCCGCCATAGGCTCGACAAAAAGCGTCATGCCCGAGGCGGAGATATCATGGACGAGGCCGGGGACGGCGCCCTTATGGTCGGCCTTGACCGGCACGACAAAGCGGTCGGAGCGCATGGTGATGATAGGCTCCTGGAGTGCCTTGGCGTAGCCCGGCGAGGAGATTATCTTCTGAAGCGCGTCCCGTGCGCGGGCGGCCGCGGCCCTCATCTGGCGGCGGATGGAGGCAAGCTCGCTCGAAGCGCCGTCTGCTATTTCATCCTCGCCGGTGATGGAATTATTTATCTTTTCCTCAAGAAATTTGTTCGCGTGGAGCGCGTAGAAAAGGTGGTCGATGGAGGTCTTGCCCACCGTGTCGTCGGCAAGATAGCCCCGGACGAGTCTTGCGCACTGCAGGACGCGGGCTATGTCCAGAAGCTCGCGCGTGTTCAGCGCGCCGCCGAGGTCCGCCCGCGCAAGGGAGGGGCGAACATCCTTCACCCCAGAAAACGAAGGGCTGCCGCGCACGACCATCATGGTCTTTGCCGCGGTGGTCTCGTCAAGGCGGCGCTTTACCTCCGCCCTGTCCCCGGAGGGAGAGAGCGAGAGCGCGGCC
>ERZ1026856.1058-NODE-1058-length-14635-cov-6.148285_pt1 | contig 14635 bp, 15 predicted proteins | sample MGYA00380158_ERZ1026856 | MGnify/ENA primary metagenome ERZ1026856 (study PRJEB33269, sample SAMEA4719794) | human gut metagenome | biome: human-associated habitat; feature: organic feature; material: feces | place: Cameroon | collected 2013-10 ...
CATGGGTCAGCCAGTACGCCGACGCCAACATGGTCAAGACGGATTTCTTTGAGGCGCGCAGCACCGCCTACGCCAAGAGCACCGCACTGGTGGACGATTTGTAAAGCGCCTATATGCAGACAGTATACCTTCAGTTGACAAGAGCATACCCGCCTGACGGCAAGTCTTTCCGGTACTTTTTGCCCTTTTCGCCTTGATGGGTAAGGACACATCTGCGGCTCAAAAAGCAAAAATCACTCGAAAATTCAAAGCCGTCAGGTGCAACGCGTCAGAAGAAGCTCGCACCGTTCCGCTTTCGCCTTGCGGCAGAAGCTGCACTATGCGATCTCCTTCTTCCTTTTCAAATCGAACCCACTTCGTTGGGCTTCGATTTGAGCTGGAGAATTGCCGGAGCGGAAATGCGTTCAGGCAATGAAAAGCCCTTGCCGATACTTGCTGTCTCGGCAAGGGCTTTGAAGCTGCATGGGCGCATTTCCGCCCATCAAAACCGTGTGTGTCCTTGTCAACTGATGGTATAGAGGACGATCAAACCCCGTAGAATACTAAGAACGTGCTTTTATAAACAAAAAGTCGGTAGCCCTCTTGCAATTTATGAATCCCCCTGCCATAACGATAGTGCAGCTATCCGAATGGAGGCAAAGAATGTCAAAGCCGGATAAAACCCTCGATTCGAGAATCCCGGACGCTGCAAAAAGGGAGTTTTTGGAGATGGGCTACGAAAGGGCATCGACCAATGCTATCTGCAAGAGCGCAGGGGTAACATGGGGTGCTTTGCAGAAGCGGTGTTCCATGAAGGATGCGCTTTTCTGTGCGTTGGTCGCACCTGTTGCAGAGGAATTCAAGGCGACTCTGGTTGGCAGCAACGAGGACTTTCACGCCCGGGCAAAGGACCAGCAGGAGGCGACGGCTCTTCATGAGGGCCGGGACGGAAATCCGTTCGTGGACTACATCTATGCGCATTTCGATGTGTTCCGGCTTCTTCTGTGCTGTGCGGGCGGCTCGTCCTACTAACACTATATGGACGATTTGGTAGACATTCTGGAGCGCTCCACCCGCCGCTTTATGGAGGCCACCGGTCACGAGGCTGTTATCAATGGGAAAAAGTCCGGAGAAAAAACCGTGCATATCCTCATCAGCTCCTATCTTTATGGGCTGTTTGAGCCGGTGGCACACAAGATGAAAAAAGAAGATGCGGTCAACCATGTTGAGGAGCTGAAATATTTTTTCGATATAGGTTGGGCGGATATTCTGAAGCTCAAATAAGGTGCCGCTCGAGCAGGCGCCTTCTGGTACCACCTGTCAAATTACAGGTGGTATCGTTCAAGCCGTTAGTTAGCATACTCTAACTCGTAAGGAGCAAGGATATGAATCAAACATCGAAAACGATTGGAAAGCTCCTGAAATTTTCAGGTCCTTGCTCACTTATAATAATGAGTAAGTTTGTGAGTAAGATATTATGCCTTCACTAAGCAAGCCCGGAATTGTACATCCCATTCAATGGCAGGAATGACCACCCATATAATGTAAACCTTTCGTTTCATCATGGTGCACATTCCTTTCTCTCTATTTTTTTGTTCTTTTCTTCCTGCGGTTTAGCAGAAACACGGCTATGACCTTGTGTGCTTTATCCCCGAGGAAGAACTACTGGAACAGGAGACGGCGTGACCGAAGCCACGCCGTTCCTGAGAAAATACGATATCACTTTCTTATGACCCCCGACTATTGTCTCCGGGGATTTTGACCGGGACAAGCTGTTTACCGGGCTGATTGGAGGTTCCAAAAACGGATGATGCTTCTCTGCGGCTGATACAGCCCTTTCTCAACGCCAAAATGCAGCTCACCGCGTTCCCCGCGAAGAACCGCAAGAAGCTTGCCGCGGCTGCACATGAGACGGCAGCCTGAGGCGTTTATCGGTTTACTTGTTTTTATTCGGCATATGTATCGCGCGGCCATCTGCCGCGAGCGCCGCCTCGCGCAGCGCCTCGGACACGGTCGGGTGGCAGTGTATCGTATCCACAAGCTCATCCACCGTGGCTTCGAGCCGTATGGCCAGCGCCGCCTCTTCGATAAGCTCGGTCGCGCTCGGCGCCATGATGTGTACGCCGAGGATCTCGCCGTATTTTTTACCGGCAATGACCTTGACCATGCCGTCAACATGGCCGGACACAAGGCTCCTGCCATTTGCGGCGGTGACAAATCTGCCGACCTTGTAGTCCACGCCCTTTTCCTTGAGCTGTTCCTCTGTATATCCCACACCGGCAAGCTCGGGGCCGATATATGCACAGGACGGGCTATAAGCCGCAACAAAGGTCTTGCTGCCGCCAGCAGCATTCTCAGCCGCCGTCTCGCCCATAGCCATTGCGGCATGAGCCAGCATAAGCTTCCCGTTGCAGTCACCGACAGCGTATATGCCCGGAACGGAGGTCTCCATCCGATCGTTGACCTGAATATATCTGCGCTCTGTCTTTACTCCGGCTTTCTCAAGTTCCAGTCCCTCGATGTTGGGTCTGCGGCCAACACAGAGCAGGATCTTTTCCGCCTCCACTGTCCTCTCGCCGTTCGGGCATTCGATATGAACTCTGCCGCCAACGCCGCAGTTTTCCACGGAGACGACCTTACTCTCCGTGAGTATCTGCATGCCCTTGGTCTCAAGCTGGCGGCGAACCATCGCGGTAAGCTCCGAATCCATGAGTGGCAGGAGCTTGGGGCTCATCTCAACTACCGTGACCTTGCTGCCGAAGCGCGCGTACACGCTGCCAAGCTCAAGGCCGATCACTCCGCCGCCGATGACGAGCAGGCTCTCCGGAACATGGTCGAGCTGCAGGCAGGCCGTGGAATCGATGACCGCGCCGCATTCGCTGATCCCCTTTATCGGCGGGACGATCGGCGCGCTGCCGGAGGCAATAATTATCCTTCCGGCAGTCAGCATCCTTCCGCCGACCGAGACTGTTTTCGGGTCTGCGAAGCTCGCCTTTCCGGATATCAGCGTAATCTTATTTGCCTTTATGAGCGCTTTCACGCCGTCGGTGAGCTTTTTCGTGACACCGGCGCGCACATTCTGCACCGCATTCCAGTCTACCGAAACGTCGTTCGCCACTATACCGATACCGGCAGAGTGCGTTGCCAGCTCGTACACCTCGGCAGAATGCAGAAGCGTTTTTGTCGGCATGCAGCCACGGTTGAGGCAGGTACCGCCGACGGCGTCCGCCTCAATGAGTGTGACCTTCATTCCAAGCTGCTCGCCGCGTATCGCCGCAACGTATCCGCCCGGTCCGCCGCCGATGACGATGAGATCATTGCCGCTCTCCGTCTGCGGCGCGACAGGCTCCGCCGCGGCAGTCGGTGCAGGTTCGGCTTCAAGCTTCTCTCCCTCGCTACCTATGACCGCAACGACCTCCAGGCAGTCCGCCGTACCATCCTCCGGAACGCTTATTTTCAGGAGCGTTCCGGAAACATTCGCATTCACCGTATTTGTAAGCTTGTCGGTCTCCACATTGAAGAGCGGCATGCCATGTTCGATCGCGTCCCCGACTTTTTTATGCCATTTGATTATCGTGCCCTCAGTCATGGTCATTCCAAGCTTCGGCATAATGACATTGGTCGCCATTGAATATCCGTCCTCCTTAATTATGCAAGCATGAGCGCCGGGTTTTCCATGAGCGTTTTGACCCGGTGAAGGAACTGCGCGGCAATAGCTCCGTCCACGACTCTGTGGTCGGCGGTGAGGCACAGGTTCATCATCGTCCGGACGGTGATCTTGCCGTCCAAAACGACAGGCTTGTCCTGCATTGCGCACACGCCGAGGATCGCCGTCTCAGGCTGATTTATGATGGGAGAGAAGCTCTCTATGCCGTACATGCCGAGGTTGGTTATAGTAAACGTGCCGCCATGGAGACGCTCCATCGGGAGCTTCCCGCTGCGGGCAAGCTCTGCAAGTTCCCTGACCTCCGAGGATATCTCGCTCAGGCTCTTTTTGTCGGCGCAGGGAACATTCGGCACCACGAGCCCGTTATCGAGCGCAACGGCGACGCCCATGTTGACATAGTGCTTATAGATGATCTTATTTCCGTCCACCGAGCAGTTGAGCGCGGGGAATTCCGTGAGCGCTTTCGAGACGAATTTGACCAGTATGTCAGTATAGCTCACCTTGATGTCATTCGCCTTGAGCTGGGCGCGGTACTCCTTGAGATTGGTCATGTCCACGCTCAGATCGAAGGTGACGGTGGGGCTGGTCATATGGGAATTGAGCATGTTGCGCGCGATAGCCTTGCGCATTCCATCCATATTCACGGTCTCCTCGCGGGCGGGAGCCTCCTCCTGCACCGGTATACGGCTGTCATGCAGATACCTGAGGATATCCCCTGCCATAACGCGCCCGTCGCTCGGGATCTCGTTCACATCTACCCCAATGTCCGCGGCAATCTTTTTCGCAAGCGGAGACGTCTTTACGCCGCCCTTTTCCTGTGCGGCAGGCTTATAATTGCGGATGTCCCTCTCGACGATGCGTCCGTTCGGCCCGGTCCCCGTGACACAATGCGGGTCTATCCCAAGCTCTGCGGCAACTTTCTTCGCCCTCGGCGAGATTATCATGCGCTCACCGGCCTTGTGCGCGGCGGGCTGTACGCTCTGCGCGGAGAGCTGCTCCGCCTTCTCCTCGGCTGGAGCGGCGGAAGTCCCCGTAAGACCGGAGATGTCCTCGCCCGCCTGCCCCATAATGGCGACGGGCTGCTGGCAGGCCGCAGTCTCGCCGTCGTTCACGAGTATTTTGAGCACAGTTCCCGCCTCGTAGGCGTTTATCGTATTCGTCAGCTTGTCGGTTTCCACGTCGAAGAGCGGGTCGCCGACCGCGACGGCGTCTCCCTCTTTCTTCTTCCATTCACTTATCGTGCCCTCCGTCATCGTCATTCCGAGCTTGGGCATTGATACATAAAAGGCCATACCTAAAACTCCTTCCGAAACGCGGTCACAGCATTTTCCGTGCGGCGTTGACGATATCCTGATAGTTGGGCATGAACGCCTGTTCAAGGATCGGAGACACGGGGACGGGTGTATTGAGCGAGCCAATGCGCACGACGGGGCCGTCAAGCTCGTCGAACATTTCCTCGGCTATGGTCGCGCTGATCTCTCCGCCGTAGCCGCCGCGCTTTGTCTCCTCGGTGATAACGATAGCGTGATGAGTCTTTGCGATGCTGCTGCGTATCATATCCTTGTCCAGCGGATAGAGCGTACGCAGGTCGATGATCTCAAGGCTTATGCCGTCCTTGGCGAGGATATCCGCCGCCTTCTTCGCGTCATATACCTGAAGGCCGTAGGTGATAACGGAAATGTCCGTACCTTCGCGCACGATATTGCCCTTGCCGAGCGGAATGGGATCAAAATTGGTGATATCGGCTTTCTCTTTTATTATCTTGTTTTCAAAATATATTACGGGGTTATCATCGTCGATAGCGGACAGGATAAGGCCGAGCGCATCCTGCGGAGATGACGGATACACGACCTTGAGGCCGGGCACATGAGTGACCCACGCCTCGAGAGACTGGGAGTGCTGCGCGGCGCCGCCCTGTCCCGCGCCCGCAGGCATGCGGACGACCATGGGGAGAGATATTTTTCCGCCGAACATATAGCGCATCTTTGCCGCCTGATTGGCGATCTGATCCATCGCGACGGTCAGGAAGTCGCAGAAAACGAGCTCTGCGATCGGTCTCATGCCGGTAGCCGCGGAACCGACGGCACAGCCGATTATCGCGTTTTCGGATATCGGTGTATCGCGCACGCGGTCGCCGCCGAATTCATCATACATGCCGAGGGTGATGCCGAAGCTGCCGCCGTAGGCGCCGGTGTCCTCGCCGAACAGGATAACTCTCGGATCCTCGCGCATTCTTATGCTCATACCCTCGCGGATAGCTTCACGATAAGTCAGGATCATCTCTTTCTTGCCTCCTCTACTATATCCGAATATACATCGACAACAACGGAATCTGCGTCGGGCCAGGGCTGGGCGGCGGCAAACTCGATCGCATCGCTGACTTCCTTCGCGACGCCTGCCTCAATGCTGCAAAGCTCATCCTCGTCCGCCACGCCGTTATCGATAAGGTACTTTCTGAAATTGGGGATGGGGTCTCTCTTCATCCACGCCGCCTGCTCCTCCGCCGGCTTATAGGGTGCGGGGTCTCCTTCAAAGTGGCCGTGCTGGCGGTAGGTCTTGCACTCGATGAGCGTCGGCCCTTTGCCTTCACGGGCGCGCGCCACGGCTTCGCTCGCCGCCTCATATACGGCCAGCGGGTCGTTGCCGTCGACCGTTACGCCGGGCATATTGTACGCAACGGCGCGCACGGAGATATCCTTTATCGCCTGATGGTGCTCCTGACTGACGGATATGCCGTAGAGATTGTTCTCGCACACGAACACGACCGGCAGCTTCCACAGCGACGCGATATTGAGCGACTCATGGAAGGTGCCCTGGTTCGTGGATGCGTCGCCGAAGAAGCAGACGCAGACCTGATCCGTTTTGCGCAGCTGTATGGACAGTCCCGCGCCGCAGCTTATGCACTGCCCTGCACCGACGATGCCGTTCGCGCCCAGGATGCCCTTGTCTCTGTCCGCGATATGCATGGAGCCGCCCTTGCCGTGGCAATAGCCTGTCACCCGGCCGAAGAGTTCCGCCATCATAAGGCGCATATCGCCGCCCTTGGCGATTATATGGCCGTGGCCGCGGTGCGTGCTGGTGATATAGTCCTCATCCGTAAGGCATTCGCACACGCCCGTTGCGACGGCTTCCTCGCCGATATACAGATGGCAGAAGCCCGGTATCTTTCCTTCCGCGTACAGTCTTGAGGTCGCATTTTCAAAGTCACGTATGCGCAGCATCCGCGTATACATGTCTTTCATCATTTCATTGCTGACTGCCATTTAGTTTTCCTCCTGAAGGCTGAATTTAGATATTTGAAATGACAAAGCTGTTGGTGGTTGAATATATAACCACATTCGCGCATAAATAATATCATCGATTCAGTCATAAAACAACATATTTCGTGATATATGTGATAGAAACGGCACTATCTACAAATATTTTAGTTGTTTTATGTGTATATTGACATAATGCGATCTGTGCTTTCAAAAGCTTTCACGGATAAACCAACATAAATCCACTTCAAGATTGACAGCAAATCGTGCGGATGCTATATTATTCGTCTAAAAGCGGCTCCCGCAGCGCCGCCATTTGCCCAAAAATTCACAATTTACAGGGCGGCCTGCAGCAAATTCTGCTCTTTCGCCAGGCCGCACGGAGGGAAGCATGATACACTACCTTGAAACCGGCAGCACCGACCCATGCTATAACTTAGCCTTTGAACAATATGTTCTCGAAAACAAGGAAGACGGCGACTGGCTCATTCTCTGGCAGAACAACAACACCGTTGTCATAGGCCGCAACCAGAACGCGTGGGCTGAGGTCAACACGGAATATGTGCGGCAGCACGGTGTCACGGTCGTGCGCAGGATGACCGGCGGCGGTGCGGTATACCACGACATGGGCAACCTGAATTACTCATTCATATCCGATGCCGGAAACGGCAGCGAAATATCCATAGAACGCTTCACCGAACCGGTGTGCCGCGCGCTGTCCACAATGGGCGTCTGCGCCGAAAAGTCCGGACGCAACGACATTCTTGTCAACAGACGCAAGGTATCCGGCGTCGCGCAGCGTCTCTGCGGCGACAGGATACTGCATCACGGCACGCTTCTTTTTGACTCCGACCCGCAGGTCATAAGCGAGGCGCTCAATGTAAACGCAGACAAATTCAGCTCCAAGAGTGTCAAGTCAGTGAAGAGCCGTGTCGGCAATATCCGAGAGTTTCTACCGACGGACATGGACATGACAGAGTTCCGTGCAAGACTGCTCGCAGCACTGTCCGCGGACGGACTTGTGCACGAGCATCTGTCCGGCGAAGAGCTTGCCGAGGCGGCCAGGATCGCGGACGAAAAATACCGTTCGTGGGACTGGACATGGGGACGGACCAAAAAGTTCGAATATAAAAACACCCGCCGCTTCCCCGGCGGCAGCCTGTGTATAATGGCGGACGTGCAGAACGGAAAGATAACCGACATTTCGTTTGAGGGTGATTTCATGGCTCTTGAGGACATTGCGCCCGCGGCGGCGGCGCTGACAGGCTGCTGCTTTGAGCGCGACAGTGTGGCTCGTGCCTTGTCAACGCTGGATTTAAAAAACATTTTCGGCGCGATCACAGCCGAAAATATACTTGATCTGATGTTCACCTGAATCCTATATGACAGCAAAACCCCTCCGGTATAGCCGGAGGGGTTTTTGTTTATTTCTTTCCTGGATCAGGCTTATTCGCCCAGATACGCGGAGACCATATTCTCATCCGCCAGAAGCTCCTTGCCGGTGCCGTGCATAACGACTTTGCCGGTCTGCATGATGTACGCATGGTCGCTGATGCTGAGCGCTTTCTGAGCGTTCTGCTCTATCAGCATTATCGAAAGTCCCTCCTTGTTGAGTTCCTTTATGACCTCAAACACCTGCTGCACTATGACAGGCGCAAGACCGAGAGACGGCTCGTCAAACATCATCAGCTTCGGGCGTGCCATCATGCCTCTGCCGATAGCGAGCATCTGCTGCTCACCGCCGGAGAGAAGGCCGCCATACTGCTTTTCGCGCTCCTTCAGTCTGGGGAAAATGCGGTACACGCGCTCAATATCTTCCTTGATGCCGTTCTGATCTTTTCTGAAATTGCTTCCTATGCGGAGATTTTCATGCACGGTGAGCTTCGTAAAGATCTGTCTTGCTTCAGGGACCTGCACAAGCCCCGCCTCGACTACCTCATAAGGCTTCTTGGACACGGGCTTCCCCATGAATTCGACCGTTCCGCCGGTCGTCTTCATGACGGACGAGATGCACTTTAGCAGAGTGGATTTGCCGGCGCCGTTTGCCCCGAGGACGGAGACTATCTCGCCCTCCTGAACCTCAAGTGAAACTCCGCGCAGCGCCTGAATACCGCCGTATGCCGCGGACAAATTATCGACTTTCAGCATTGCAGCCATCAGTCCGTACCTCCCAGATAAGCTTTGATAACGTCGGGATTGCTCTTGACCTCAGCCGCAGTGCCGACAGCGATAGTCTTGCCGAAATTAAGAACGGTGCAGTAATCGCAGAGGTTGGAGACGACGTCCATATGATGCTCGATCATAAGAATAGTGATGTCGTACTTCTCTCTGATCTCGCGGACGAAGTTCACCAGATCGAGCGATTCCTCGGCGTTCATGCCCGCCGCCGGCTCGTCGAGGAGCAGCAGCTTCGGGTCAAGCGCCATTGCACGCGCGATCTCAAGCTTGCGCTGATGGCCGTACGGCAGAGAGCTTGCCTTCTCGTTCACCTTATCCTGAAGTCCGACGTCCTCAAGAAGAGCCATCGCCTTTTCCTTCAGGAACTTTTCGCGTTCTTTGTACTTCTTAGTCATAAATATCGCCTGCGGCATATTATACGTCGCATCAAGATTACTGGCGATTATGACGTTATCCATAACGGACAGGTTTGAAAAAAGCCTGATATTCTGGAAAGTGCGGCCTATACCTAGCTGCGCCACCTTATACGGAGGCATGCCGGTGATGTCCTGACCGTTGAAGATTATCTTGCCCGCGCTGGGCGCATAGATGCCGGTGATATTGTTGAATATCGTGGTCTTGCCCGCGCCGTTGGGGCCGATGAGACCGTGAATCTGGCCTGGTTCGAGTTTGAGGCTGAAGTTGTCTATCGCTCGGACGCCGCCGAAATGCTTCTCAACATTATACATTTCAAGGACAGGAGTTTTTTCAGTGCTCACTTGCTTTTCTCCTCCTTTCCCGCTTTCGCCGTCTTGTGCTGCCTCTTGCCAGAGAACAGTTTAGCAAAGAGCTTGCCGATCGCAATGCCCCAGCGCCTGAGAGTCCTGCACATGCGCTTGAAGGAAAATTCCTTGTAGCCGTAAAGTCCGCTGGGCTTGAACATGATGATCAGCACGACCGCGATGCTGTATATGAGCATACGGTAGTTGGACATGGCTCTGAATATCTCAGGCAGGATCGTGACGATTATTGCGCCGAGCACGGAGCCGGTCAGCGAGCCGAGGCCGCCGATAACAGTGGTCGTGATAAGCTCGCAGCTCTTGGCGAGGTTGAAGCTTGCAGGGACGATGTACATCAGGTAGCCGCCGTAGAGTGCGCCCGCCCAGCCCGCATAAATCGCGGAGAAGGTGAAGGACATTCTCTTGAAGCGGTACGCATTGACGCCGACCGCCTCCGCCGCCAGCTCGTTTTCGCGGATGGAGGTCAGGTTGCGTCCGTACTTGGAGTGGATGAATCTCCACGCGATGAAGAACGCGAGCACAACGCAGACCACGCAGAACAGCATATTGGAGTAGTTTGGGATGCCGGGATAGCCCGCCGAGCCGCCGGTGATGTTCTTCGTATAGTTGAACAGGACACGCACGCACTCGCCGAAGCCGAGACAGGTGATAAGGAAGTAGTCGCCTTTGAGTCTCAGCGTGATGGAGCCGAGCAGGAACGCTACGAGACCGGCAAACAGCGCGCCAAGTATGATCGCAAGAAGGAAGTTCACCTTGAACTGAACGGTGAGGATAGCCGCGGTATACGCGCCTATCGACATAAAGCCTGCGTTGCCGAAGGAGAACAGTCTTGTGAAGCCCGTCAGCACCGACATGCCGAGAACGGCGATGACGTTGATGCAGACCATTATCACAACGCCCTGAAGATAGCTGCTGATGCCCAGTGCGTTGCAGAGCGCGGCGTTTATATCATTAAATAATGTAAGCATGTTGTCCTCCCATCTCAGGCTTTATCCTGCACGTCAACACCGAACAGGCCGCTCGGCTTGACCAGAAGCAGGACGATAAGCAGTGTGAACGAGAACAGGTCGCGCAGGCTGGAGCTGATGTATCCGGAAACCATCGTTTCCAGGATGCCGAGGACTATTGCACCGACGATAGCACCCGGGACGCTGCCCAGACCGCCTATGACGGAGGCTATAAACGCCTTGAGGCCGACATTGCCCATCTGCGGGAAGACGTTATATTTCATGCCGTACAGCACGCCGCCCACACCGGCGAGCGCACCGGCAAGCAGGAAGACCAGCGCGATGCTGTGGTCTACCTTCACGCCGAGTACCTTTGCGGTGTATGCGTTGCATGCGATTGCACGGACGTTGAGACCAAACTGAGTTTTGTTGATGAGATAAATAAGGATGACCAGAACAACTGCGGTGATCGCAAGGCTGATGAGGTCGAGGACGCCGATGTAAGCGCCGCCCACGTTTATCGTGGACACTGGAAGTCTGAAAGCATAGGATCTGTACTGACCTGAGAAAATGAGTATGGATGCCTGCTGGAACATATTTGAAAGGCCCATCGCCGCGACCATGAGGAACATGTTAGGCGCTCCGTTGCGGCGGATCCGGCGATATGTCACTTTTTCACTGGCATAGCTTATCAGCGCGCCTCCCACTATACCCATAATTGCAGCCGGCAGGAACGGCAGGCCGACAAAAGTGGAGAACACTATTGCAACATACGCGCCCACCATGGCGAATTCACCATGAGCCCAGTTGGAGAAGTCAAGCAAGCTGTAGATCAAAGAGTATCCTGTTGCAAGCAGCGCATAAATGCCGCCGATCGATATACCTGTTACTAACTGCTGCAAAAACATGTTTTTTCTCCTACTACTATATCTAAGTTGAGCTTGTTAACGGCAAAAGCGGCATTTCCGTGCCCCTTTTATAAAGAAGCGGGGAGGAGATACCCCCTCCCCACCTGTAAGGTTTGATTACTGAGCCTCGATGATTTCCTTGAACTCAAAGGAGTCGCCGTGGCACTCGTAGAGAGCGCATGCCATGGACGGGTTGTGGGTCGCGGGATCCATGACGAGGGTGCCGATCAGGCCTTCGAAAACTTCGGTCTGCTCAAGAGCGTCGCGGATCGCAGTAGGATCGGCGGAACCGGCGCGGTTGATGGCGTCAACGATCCAGTTGACTCCGTCGTAGCCGAACAGACATTCGGCTTCCATGCTGATGCCGTATTCCTTGACAACGCGCTCACCGAAGGCCTTTGCATCGGGAGAGTTGAAGCCGATACGGGAGACATACAGGCAGCCTTCCAGAGCGCCCTGTGCCTCGCTGGCGAGCTGAGCGGAGTCCCAGCCGTCGTGACCCATGAGTGTGCACTCGATTCCCATCTCACGTGCCTGCTTTGCGAAGGTCGCGTTCTTTGCATAGTCGTTCATAACGACGAAGATGATGTCGGGGTTCTTTGCCTTGATGTTGGTCAGCTGTGCGCGGAAGTCAACGTCGCCTTCCTGACACTGCTCATCAGCGACGATGTTCGCGCCCTTGGCGTTGATAGCATCTCTTATGAAGGAACCAATAGACTCGGAGTTGGTGTTGCCGGCTATGGTGAAGAGAGCCGCGTTCTTGACGCCGAGCTTGTCAACGGCGTAGTTGCCGATAACGGTGCCGAGGTAGGAGTCGATGAAGCACATACGGAAGGAGTAGGGGTGGAGGTTGCCGTTCTCGTCAACGGTGACGAGCTCGTTGGAGGCTGCGGTGCCGATGATGGGAACCTTTACCTCGTCAGCAACGGAAGCCATAGGGATGTTGCAGGAAGAAAAGTTGGTGCCGATGGAAGCGACGACGTGATGCTCATCGACGAGCTTCTTGAAAGCGGAGACGGAGTCAGCCGCTTCGCCCTTGCCGTCCATGGGGACGAGCTTAAGCATCTTGCCGCCGAGAACACCGCCGGCTTCGTTGATGTCCTTTACTGCAAGCTCTGCGCCGTACTGACCGGCAGTGCCCCACAGGGCAGTCCCGCCGGTAAGGTCGGAGACGTAGCCAATCTTAATAGTATCGGAATCCATGCCCGCAGTTTCGGAGCCGTTGTTCGCCGCGGCCGGAGCATTGGGAGCTGCGGCCGGAGCATTGGGAGCAGCGGAGTTGCCGCAGGCAACAAGCGCCAGAACCATTACAACAGCCAAAAAGATGGATATCGCTTTTTTCATGTTCGTTCCTCCTATTTTTTGGATATGTTTGGGCCGTAGCGGTACCCGCTACACTTGTTTGCAGTTTATCATGAGTTTTTTGCCTTGTAAAGTTATTTTTTGATTTTTGTGGCTATCTGTCGTTTAGCTTTTGTCTCCGTAAATTTGTTACTATTTTACGGGATTTTCATTGATTTCTGCGTGTTTTGTTGCTTATTTTATTCCGTTTTTCGCCGGAAAAATTTTAGCTTTCTCGCTCGTAAAGTTGGTTTTTTGTTGGTTTGCTAAAAAATCTCAGTTGCTTTTTGTTGAGTATTAACAAAATTGCTCTTTTGGTGAAAGAGAGCTTTGCTTTTTGTGGGATACTGTGTATAATGAATTTCGAAACAAGCCACATGTATACATGTTTGGAGGATTCATGCTTATGGAAAACATCATTACCAACAAAAAAGCTGCTGAATTGATGTTGATTTCTGCCCGTATTCGACGCAGTGCACTTGAAATGGTTTACCGCGCGACATCCGGCCATCTCGGCGGTTCTTTCTCGATCTGCGAGCTTTTGACCTCCCTGTATTTTAATGAAATGAATATAGACCCGCAGAAGCCGCACTGCCCAGACAGAGACCGTCTCGTCCTCAGCAAGGGTCACTGCACACCGGCGCTCTATTCCGTGCTGGCCGCAAGGGGTTATTTCCCGCAGGAAGAGCTGAGCACCTTCCGCGATATAAGCAGCCATCTCTCCGGTCACGTCGAGATGAACCATGTGAAGGGCGTTGACATGTCCACCGGCAGCCTCGGCCAGGGCTTTTCCGCCGCGGTCGGCATGGCTCTCGCGGGCAAGCTCGACAAGAAGGACTACCGCGTATATGCCATTCTCGGCGACGGCGAGATCCAGGAGGGGCAGATCTGGGAGGCCGCAATGGCCGCCGGCAACTATCAGCTCAACAACCTCTGCGCGATAGTGGACAACAATAATATACAGATCGACGGCACGATAGAGGAGATCATGTCCCCCTATCCTATCGATAAGAAGTTCGAGGCTTTTAAGTTCAACGTCATCACCTGCGACGGGCACGATATGCAGAGCATCTGCCGCGCCTTTGCCGAGGCGAGGAAAGAGACCGAAAAGCCCTCCGTCATCATCGCAAAGACGATAAAGGGCAAAGGTGTTTCCTTCATGGAAAACAACAACGCGTGGCACGGCAACGACCCCAACACCGAACAGTATCTCAAGGCTGCGGCAGAGCTTGACGCAGAAATTGCGCGCGCCGAAAAGGAGGCTACACCCAATGAGTAAAATATCCACACGTACCGCATACGGCGAAGCCCTCGCAGCGATCGGAGGAGACGAGCGCATTATCGTTCTTGATGCGGATCTTCAGTGCTGCACCAGAACCGAGAAATTTGCCGCTCTTTACCCTGAGCGTTCCCGCAACGTCGGCATAGCCGAGGCAAACATGGTCGGCATGGCCGCCGGACTTGCCGCCTGCGGCAAGATAGTTTTCGTCAACTCCTTTGCCATGTTCACTGCAGGCCGCGCCTTTGAGCAGATACGCAACTCTCTGGCATACCCGCATCTCAATGTAAAGGTCATCGG
>ERZ1026856.1059-NODE-1059-length-14635-cov-5.912003_pt1 | contig 14635 bp, 13 predicted proteins | sample MGYA00380158_ERZ1026856 | MGnify/ENA primary metagenome ERZ1026856 (study PRJEB33269, sample SAMEA4719794) | human gut metagenome | biome: human-associated habitat; feature: organic feature; material: feces | place: Cameroon | collected 2013-10 ...
TTCAGGGTCTGTGTATTAATCGATCTTTGATTTTCAAGGTTCGTTGTGCTCTCGTTTTCTGCGACAGCTTGTTTATATTAGCAAACCGTCATTCGATTGTCAAGAGCTTTTTTGAAATCTTTTTGATGATTTCAAACGCAGAGGGTGGGGTTCGAACCCACGTGCCCTTGCGGACAAACGGTTTTCAAGACCGCCTCGTTATGACCACTTCGATACCTCTGCACTTTTACGCGCTCTTTACGAGCGACTTAGATATATTATCGATAAGTATCCTTCTTGTCAACTGTTTTCTGAATTTTTTTAAAGAGCTGAAGAAAGATAGTACTCCGCAATCTTTACATCCTCCGGGGTTGTAACCTTTATATTCTCATAGCTTCCGGTGATGATCTTTACACGCTGCCCTGCGAAAGACTCTACGACCATCGCATCGTCTGTGACCGGGATCATCAGATGTCCGCTTTCGTCCTGGCGGATGAGCGCGGCATAGGCCTTATAGATCAGGGAGAAATCGAAGCTTTGTGGAGTCTGCATGAGCCATAGTGAACTTCTTTCCGGCGTCTCCTTCACGAAATGATCTGCATCGAGGACCTTGATGGTATCCTTCACCGGCATACCGATCACGGCTGCATGGTATTTCTCTGCGTAGTGCAGAGCATCGTCGATGATGGCATCCGTCAGCATCGGACGTGCACAGTCATGGATCATGATGAGCGGATCCTGAGTGTCGGAAGAGATCCCGCTATCCGACGACGCTGTATCCAGTTTCTCGAGCTCGGCGACTTTCTTCAGTCCTTCGAAGACAGAGTTGTAGCGTTCCTTTCCTCCGGCGACGATGGCGGAAAGCTTCTGAAGCGGACAGGCCCCCTGGCGATCGGTCAGCTCCTGCATATATGCGATATCCTCTTCTCCAGTGGTCAGGATGATACCATCCACTGCGTAATGCTGATCGAAGCGGGTTGCACTCCAGCTGAAAAGCGGTCTGCCGAGGATCTCCATAAACTGTTTCTTCGTCTTACTGTGCATGCGGCGTCCGCTGCCGGCTGCCAGGACGATCGCATAGACTTTTCTTCCGTTATACATAGATACCTCCTCTCAGCGCTCACCGAGCTTCAGGTTCGGGCAGGCGTTCAGGTCCAGTCCGTCACGACGGCCCTCCAGGTATTCATAGTAACCCGCGCAACCGATCATGGCAGCATTGTCCGTGCAGAGTACCGGGCTCGGACGATAGAAGGCGATGCCGTTTTTTGCACACGCCTCTTCCATCCGCGCGCGGATATGGCTGTTGGAGGCGACGCCGCCCGCGATGGCGAGCTTCTGGTAGCCGCGCTCCTTACAGAGCATGATGGCACGCGAAACGAGCGAATCGGTGACGGCTTCCTGGAAGGAGGCGCAGAGATCTGGAACGTCGATCGGCGTATTCATCATTTTCGCCTTGTTGATGTAGTTGAGAACCGACGATTTGATACCGGAGAATGTGAAATCGTACGGGTTATCGGTCACTGTGCCACGTGGGAAGTCAATGGCCTTCGGGTTACCGCTTTTCGAAGCGGCATCGACCTTCGGGCCACCCGGATAGCCGAGTCCGACGGCACGGGCCACCTTATCGAAGGCTTCACCGGCAGCATCATCACGTGAACGGCCGACGATCTCGAACTTCCCGTAATCCTGCACGACGACGAGGTGGGTATGACCACCCGACACGATCAGACAGGCAAACGGAGGTTCGAGCTCCTTATTTTCGATATAATTCGCACTGACATGTCCCTCGATATGATGGACACCGATCAGCGGCTTTTTCAGCGCATAGGCGAGCGCCTTCGCTTCCGCCACACCGACGAGCAGGGCACCGACGAGACCCGGACCATAGGTGACCGCGATGGCATCGATGTCGTCGAAGGTACAGTGTGCCTCCTTCAGCGCGAGCGCGATGACGTCGTCGATCTTTTCGAGATGCTTACGGGACGCGATCTCCGGCACGACCCCGCCGTACTCGGTATGAATCGCGATCTGCGATGAAATGATGTTGGAAAGAACCTCCCGGCCATTACGAACGACCGCTGCCGCGGTTTCATCGCAGCTGGATTCGATTCCGAGGATTGTAATATCTGCCATAGCTACTCCAGATTGATATACTAACTGTGTTTATACTGCATCTGCAGTCGTTGTTCCGATGATGCGTCTCGTATCGATCTGTCGATACTGCGTGTTTACATCAGATTACTGCTCTCCGTTTTCTTCATCATCGAACACGAGATCCTTCGTCCAGCCGTCCCGTGCGAACTTCACCGGCCAGATCTTCGAGATCTCGTCCCGATAGATATCCGGCTTCATCTCGCTCGGGGAATAATGTGTAAACCACATCTCCTTCGGCTTCGCTTCGGCACCGATACGGGCCGCCTCGACCATCATCATGTGCTTGTACTTCTTCGCATTGTCGAGCTTCTCGTACTCACCGTACATGCCCTCGCAGATGAAGAGATCCGCGTCGGTCGCCATCTCGGTGATCATCGGCGTCGGACGGGTATCGGTACAGTAGGTAACGCTCAGGCCGCGGCGTGCAGCGCCCATCACCATGTCCGGTGTATAGAGCTGTCCGTCTTCCTCGATCGTCTCCCCATGCTGCAGTCGGTTCCAGCAGCGCACCGGGATGCCCTGTGCCTGCGCGCGGGCCGCGTCGAACTTTCCGAGTCGGCGGATGCTGACGCGATAGCCATAGCAGGTGATTTTATGGTTCACCTTGAAGGCATCCAGCACGAACGGCCCGAACTCGATCTGCTCGAGCGGTTCCGAAAGCTCATGATAGACGATCTCGAACGGAAGCTCCGGTGCGACGACGCGGAGGCCATCGACCACGCGCTTGAGCCCCTTCGGGCCGACCATGTGCAGCGGCTCGGTACGCTCGGCGTTCCCCATCGAAAGAAGCATTCCCGGCAGACCGGAGATATGATCCGCATGGTAGTGCGTGAAGCAGATCACATCGATCGGCTTCGGCGACCATGACTTTTCCTTCATGGCGATCTGGGTGCCCTCGCCGCAGTCGATCAGCATACTGCTGCCGTTACAGCGAAGCATGAGGCTCGTGAGCCATCGGTTCGGAAGCGGCATCATTCCGCCGGTTCCAAGTAAACAAATATCCAGCATATTTTTATTCCTTCATCATGATGATGGCATCCTCTGTCGGACCCTGATAGTAGTTCTTTCGTCGATAGGATTCTACGAATCCGCTTTTAAGATACAGCGCTTTCGCAGGCTCATTATGTGCCCGCACCTCGAGGAAGACACGATCAGCGCCCCGTTCTGCAGCGAGACGCAGCATCTCCTCCATCAGCGTTTCACCGACGCCGCTCCGTCGGCAGGCGGGCGCCACACATATATTTTCGATCTCGGCTTCCGGCGCGATGATCCGCAGTACCGCATACCCTGCGAGGCCAATGCGGTCGGTCCCTGCATCCTGCACTGCGCCTGTCTGCATTGGTTTCGGAACGGAGTGCGGCTCGGCATCTGCGGACGGGGAGTGCTCCTGCATCGTTCCCGAAACTGCAGCTGTAGCACGAATCACCAGCGGGAAATCGCATTTCGATGAGACCGCGGATTCGAAATCATCCGCATGCCAGGCCATTTGACCGAAGGCTTCCCGCTCGAGGCGAAGTACCTCCGGGATGTCCTCCAGCCGCATGGATTCAATGGTATACGCGTTTTCCTTCATCGGGCGTCCTCCTGTCCGTCATAGACTGTTTATACCCGGAGCGTGGTCGTACGGCGACGCACAGGGATGCGGGTCTTCGATACCTCTGCGATCGACCTGGGTATGTCCGCTTATAAATTCTCCGGCACCGTGTCGTCCTCGTAGCCCGGACCGGCATCGATCTTATAGTTCTGTGCCGTGAGACGATCCTCACCCGCTGCTTTTTTCAGGAGATTCGGATCCTCGTGGGTGATGTCATACTCCCGGAGGCCGGCAGCCTCACGCTCGCGTTCCGCCTGCGGCTTCCGGATATAGCTGAGGTGGAAGTCCTTACCAGATACCGCCTTTCCCAGCGCGAGCTGTTCTGCGCCGAGCATGGCGACAGAGGAGGCACGCTGCAGGAGATTGCCCGGGCCGGCGAAGCGGTACGGTACGGAGAGCTGCGCCTCGAGGCAGCTGCGGTATACCGGAACGGCGTCTCCCAGGAAGAAGTGCTTCCCTGGCATCTGATTGATTTTCGTGACGAGCTCCTCGATGCCGATGGCCTCTTCCTCTCCGATCAGCTGTCCGTCGAGAAAGGTCGCGGTATACACCTGACTGCGACGCGCATCCATAATCGGATGCACATAAACCGCATCCATATCCCGTACATTCATCGCGAGACCCTCGAGGGTGCTCACCTCGAGGAGCGGGATATCATAGCCGAGGGCCAGACCCTTCGCCGTCGCGGCACCGATGCGGAGACCGGTAAAGGAACCGGGACCCGCGCTGACTGCGATGGCATCCAGTTCGTCGACCGTATGTCCGGTACGTGAAAAAATCTCAGCCACCATAGGTAAAAGTGTCTGAGAGTGGGTGAGTCCGATATTGTTTGAATACTCCGAAAGAACGACACCGTCCGCGTATAAGGCGACGCTCGCGGTGTGTCCAGATGAATCAATTCCTAAAATCAACATAGTGTTATCCCATACTTAATATTCGATGCGACGATAGTCGAAGCCCTTCGTGAGGTCCTTCCGGATGCGCACCCAGCGGGACTCCTTCGGAAGAAGCTCCTCGATCTGTCCCGGCCACTCGATGATGCTGACGCCCTGACCATAGAAATAGTCCTCATAGCCGATCTCCTCCATCTCGGAAGGATCGCCGATGCGATAGACATCGAAGTGATAGAGCGGGAGACGCCCGCCTTCGTACTCCTTCACGATGTTGAAGGTCGGCGAATTGACATAATCGTCGATGCCGAGTCCCGCGGCGAAGCCCTGGGTGAAGACGGTCTTGCCTACACCCAGGTCACCATCGAGACAGATGATCTCGCCAGGGACCGCCTCGCGGCCCAGCTTCTGTCCGAATGCGAAGGTATCCTCCGCTGAATTACTCTCAAAAATCATCAGTCCTCTTCCTTCTCGGTACGGATGAAATGGAAGATCCGGCGACCGGTCTTCTCCTCAAACTCAGCGACATTCTGCAGGAAGTCGCCCTCAAACATCACGTCAGTGACGAAGCCGAACTCGTCGGTGCGACCGCCCAGTGCGATCGGAACCAGCTTCGAGCTGTCCTCGAGGAAGAGCTCACGAAGCTCCTTCTTCACCGCATCCGGTGTACCCTCGACACGAACGAAATAAGCGAACGCGTTGGAGCTCATCGGCTCGATCTGGATCATCTTCTCGGTCCAGCCGATGCCCTGGAAATCATGTTGGTGACGTACGGCTGCGATGATGTCGGATACGACGGCACTCGCGGTCGGCATCTTGCCGGCACCCATACCGTAGAGCATGGTGGTACCAAGGCAGTTTCCGACGATACGGATACCATTGTAAACGCCATCGACGCTGAAAAGCGGATCCGACTTCGGAATCATCATCGGCACGACATAGGCGAAGTACTTATCCTCGACCTGCTGTACGGAGCCGAGCAGCTTGATGGTCATGCCCAGTTCACGCGCGTAGAGGAAGTCCAGCTTTGAAACCGCACGTATACCCTCGGTATAGATATCCTCATGACGGCAGCGGTTGCCGGAGGCCATGCTGAGAAGGATCGCTGTCTTACGAGAGGTATCGAAGCCATCGATATCGGAGGACGGGTCGCGCTCTGCATAGCCGAGATGCTGTGCCTCGACGAGGGTCTCCTCAAAGTCTGCACCCTTTTCACGCATCTTCGTGAGGATGAAGTTCGTGGTACCGTTCATGATGCCGGTGATCTCGGTCAGATTCTCGCCGGCATAGTTATGGTAGATCGTACGGATGACCGGAATACCGCCACCGACGGAAGCCTCGAAGTAAAAATTGCAGTGATGCTCGCGGGCGATACTGATCAGCTTGGAGCCGACCGCATCTACGAGGGCCTTGTTGGAGGTGACACAGTGCTTGCCCTTCTCGAGGCAGGCCTTTACGAACTCATACGCCGGGTGAATGCCGCCCATGGTCTCGACGACGAGCTTGACCTCCGGATCGTTCTCGATGACGGAAAAGTCAGAGATCAGCTTATCATTGTCAGCACCGATATCCGTGCGAAGATCCAGTACATACTTAAGCTCGACCGGCTCGCCGAGCTTCTTCTCGATCTGCGCCTGGTTGATGCGCAGTACCTCTGCCACGCCGGAGCCGATGGTGCCATAGCCTAAAATCGCAATTTTCATAATTTACCCCTTCATGCTGGTAACGTCTCTGAAGCGTTCAGAAAACGTTTTGAAATGATGTTGCCGGTGGTTTTACAGGGACTGCCTAGCCGGGCATGCTCTCCTGCGCAAGAATCTTGACATATTGTATATTGGGCAATGCTTCGATCTCATGGATCATCGCATTGATGTCCGATGTATCTTCCCGGACCTCGATGGAGAGCGTCAGGGTGGCGATTCCGTTGATGGGAATCGACTGGTGGATGGTCAGGATGTTCGCATTATACGAAGACACCGTCGAGCAGATCTTCGCCAGATTTCCGAGCACATCCCGCATCTGCACGATGATCGTGATGGTCTTTCCCTTCGAACTGTCGTAAAACGGAAAGATGTCTTCTTTATACTTATAGAAAGAACTGCGGGAAATATTCACGCGTTCGGTTGCTTCTGCCACCGACAAGCCCTTTTCTGTCTCGAGGAGACGCTTTACCTCGACCACTTTTTTCAGAACCTCGGGCAGCGCCCCGGTCCGGACAACGAAATAATCGGATTGACTGCTCATCGTGTCTACCTGTCCTTCTCTCTCGCTCGTGGTACTGTTTCGTCGCTTCGCTGCTGCTGAAATCAGTCATCTCCCTGGATACGGCGATCCGGGCAGCCGAGCTGCATCCACTTAAGATAAGCCGTGATGAAACGATCGATATCACCATCGAGCACAGCGTCGGTATTGGAGCTCTGCTCACCGGAACGAAGATCCTTCACCATACGATATGGCTGCAGAACATAGGAGCGGATCTGGGAACCCCAGCCGTTGTCCTTGACCTCGCCACGGATGCCGGCCAGCATCGCCTCCTGCTCTTCCTTCTCCTTCAGATACAGTCTCGCCTTCAGCATCTGCATCGCCTTGTTACGGTTCTGGAGCTGTGAACGCTCCTCCTGGCAGGCCACGACGATACCGGTCGGGATATGAATCAGTCGAACGGCCGAGGAGGTCTTATTGATGTGCTGTCCACCGGCACCGGATGCACGGAATACTTCCATCTTGATGTCCTCCGGACGCACCTCGATGTCGATCTCGGTCTCGATGTCCGGCATGACATCACAGGATACGAAGGAGGTCTGACGCTTCGCCTGTGCATTGAACGGAGAGATACGTACCAGACGGTGTACACCGGCCTCGGAACGAAGGTAGCCGTAGGCATACTCGCCATCGATCTCGATGGTGACGGACTTGATACCGGCTTCATCACCCTCCAGATAATCCAGCACCTTCAGGGTGAAACCATGACGCTCCGCCCAGCGTGTATACATACGGTACAGCATACCGGCCCAGTCGTTGGACTCGGTACCGCCGGCACCGGCGTTGAGACGCAGGATGGCATTCATGCTGTCATACTCTCCGGAAAGGAGAAGCTTCGTCGACATCTGATCGAGGCGCTCGATGAAATCATCCAGCATTTCCTTGACCTCTGCCACGGAATCCTGATCTTCCTCCTCTTCCGCCATCTCGATCAGTGCACCGATATCATCATAGGACTGTGCGAGCTCTTCGTAGCTTTTTACCTCATCCTTCAGACGACGATCCTCGGTGGAGTACTGGTTGGCCTTTTCCGGATCGGTCCAGAAATCCGGCTCTTCCATCATACGGTCGAGCTCGGCGATGCGCTTTTTCTTATTGTCGAGATCCAGGGATGCGCCGAGGTCCCGGAGTGACTGTTCCTTCTGTCCAAGCTCATACTTGTACTGGTCTAACTCAATGATCATTTGTTTTCCTTTACATGCTATGGGTTTACATCGTCACTGCTGCTCTGCTTCCCTGCCGTACAGGCACCAGAAGGTGCCATCGGTCAGAAAACAGAGGCGAAGTATATAAAAGGCCGCGAAGCATTCGATGATGATCCGCGGCCTTTCCCTGCCGGAGCAGGAAAGTTTACTTAGTTTTTGCCGGCGTGATCAAGCATTTCGTCCTGTGCCTTCTCTGCCTGTGCTTCGGATACCTTCTGATTCATCATCTTCTGGTACTCGTCACGGCCGTGGCACTGCTTGTATTTCTTGCCGGATCCACACGGACACGGATCGTTCGGATAGATCTTACGGATGGAACGCTTCTTCGGCGCCTGCGTGAGGGTGTCGTCACGGTTGGTACCGGTGACCTGTGCCTGCTGCTCACGCTCCACCTTCTGCTCTACCTGGATATGATACAGGATGCGTACGGTATCTTCCTTGATGGCACGTGTCATATCGCCAAACATCTGGTAGCCCTGGATCTTATACTCTACGAGCGGATCCTTCTGGCCGTATGCCTGAAGACCGATACCGTCACGAATGATATCCATATCATCGATGTGGTTCATCCACTTCTGGTCGATCACACGAAGAAGGATGACACGCTCTACCTCACGGAGCTGCTCCGGATTCGGGAAGGAGGCTTCCTTCTGCTCATAGAGCTTGATCGCCTCTTCCTTCAGGAGCTGCTTGAACTCGTTCTTCGTCATCGAGTTGAACTGCTCCTCGGTGAGCTGCAGCTTCGGAAGCGGGATGATGCTCATCAGTGTATCATTGAGACCACTGAGATCCCAGTCCTTCGCGGTTGCGTCCTCCGGAACATTCGCATCAACATAGTTCTCGATGATGTCCTGGATGAAGTTGATGATGGTCGGACGGAGATCGTCACCGTTCAGTACCTTCTCACGCTCAGCATAGATGACATCACGCTGCTCGTTGTTGACCTCGTCGTACTTCAGGAGGTTCTCACGGATACCGTAGTTGTTCAGCTCGATCTTCTCCTGTGCCTTCTCGATGGCATTGGAAAGCATCTTGTGGTGGATCTGCTCACCCTCCGGAACACCCAGTGCCTCAAACATATTCATGAGACGCTCGGAACCGAAGAGACGCATCAGGTCATCCTCGAGGGAGATGAAGAACTGAGACTGACCAGGGTCACCCTGACGTCCGGCACGTCCACGGAGCTGGTTATCGATACGTCTCGACTCGTGACGCTCGGTACCGATGATATGAAGACCACCGGCAGCCAGTGCCTCCGGATCCAGCTTGATATCCGTACCACGGCCGGCCATGTTGGTCGCGATGGTGACGGCGCCGTGCTGACCGGCGTCTGCGACGATGGCCGCCTCGAGCTCATGGAACTTCGCATTCAGGACGTTGTGCTTGATACCACGACGCTTCAGCATACCGCTGATGAGCTCGGAGGTATCGATGTTGATGGTACCGATCAGAACCGGCGCACCGGTCTCGTGGATACGAACCGCTTCATCCACAACGGCCTGGAACTTTTCCTTCTTGGATTTATAAACCGCATCATCGAGGTCGACACGCTGTACCGGCTTGTTGGTCGGGATACAGATGACATCCATGTAATAGATGTTACGGAACTCCTTCTCCTCGGTCTGTGCGGTACCGGTCATGCCGGCCTTCTTATCAAACTTGTTAAAGAAGTTCTGGAAGGTGATCGTTGCGAGGGTCTTCGACTCACGCTTGACATTCACGTGCTCCTTCGCCTCGATTGCCTGGTGGAGACCATCGCTGTAACGACGGCCCGGCATGATACGTCCGGTGAACTCGTCGACGATGAGTACCTCTTCATCCTTGACCACGTAGTCCTTATCACGGTGCATCAGGTTGTTTGCACGAAGTGCCAGGATCACGCAGTGCTGGATCTCCAGGTTCTCCGGATCCGCGAGGTTCTTGATATGGAAGAACTGCTCTACCTTATGAACACCCTGCTGTGTGAGGTTGACGGTCTTCTCCTTCTCGTTGACGATGAAGTCACCGGTCTCCTCGATCTCCTCGCCGAGGATCGCATCGAGCTTACTGAACTCTGCGGACTCCTCACCACGCTGAAGCTGACGGGCCAGCACATCGCAGACCTCATAGAGCTTCGTGGACTTTCCGGACTGTCCGGAAATAATGAGCGGTGTACGTGCTTCATCGATCAGGACGGAATCGACCTCATCGATGATGCAGTAGTGAAGGCCACGGAGTACCTGCTGGTTCTTATAAACCGCCATGTTATCACGGAGGTAGTCGAAACCGAGCTCGTTATTCGTTACATAGGTGATATCACAGTTATAGGCAGCCTGACGCTCCTCAGTGGTCATGGAGTTCAGTACCACACCGACGCTTAATCCGAGGAACTCGTGGATACGTCCCATCCACTCGGCATCTCGCTTGGCAAGGTAGTCGTTGACGGTGACGATATGAACGCCCTTCCCCTCCAGCGCATTCAGATACGCCGGACAGGTGGACACGAGGGTCTTACCTTCACCGGTTCTCATCTCGGCGATACGGCCCTGGTGAAGAACGACACCACCGATCAGCTGTACCGGGAAGTGCTTCATCTTATTGACACGCCACGCGGCCTCACGTACTGTCGCATAGGCCTCCGGAAGAATCTGATCCAGACTCTCTCCCTGCGCCAGACGCTCCTTAAACTTCGGGGTCTGCGCCTTTAACTCTTCATCTGACATGGCAGACATGGTCTTATCATAAGAAAGGATCTTCTTAATGATCGGATCGATCCGCTTCAGTTCATGATCGGAATGGGTACCGAAAACCTTCTCAAAAAAACTCATTTGCTCTAGTACTCCTTATCGCAAGTGCATACAGCGGTACAGCTGCCTACACTTTTCGTTCTACTTATGGCTATAACTCTGAAATCTTATCACTAAACACTTTTTTATTCAAGAAAGCTTTTGATTGTTAACATTTAATTCATAAATTCAATTTTTCAATTTTTCGGATTTCGTCGGGCAATGTCTACATCTGGCAGCTTCCTTCGGCGATTCTATGCTCAGACGGATACAGTTGCGAGTGAACAGTAACACTCCATTCTGCATCGTAAGTAAATTGTAATATAAATTGTAAGGAAAGATCGCGGCGTTTGTGCTAAAGTTAGGGTGTTCGAAATCTTCGAAACCGATTTTGCAACGCCGCTTTTTTGCGGCTTCTTTCAGAGATATCTTCGTTTTATGCCGCAGACCGCTCCGGCGATCCTGCGGATCAGATAAAAGGTTGGGAGAAAACGTGAATAGACCCAGTATGAATCATCTTATGCATCCTATGACACAGGAAACCGGTGCGCGTCTGCATGCCGGTTCTTCGTATGCCCCGAAGCGCCGTACGCGTAAGCTCGCGCTGAAGCTGGCCCTGCTTCTCATGTTCAGCCTGACGACCACCACGACCGCGCTGGCGGACGAGGTCCTGATCGGCATCGGCGACGGCCCGGTATCGGACGAGGAGCTCGGCATCTCCGACCAGGATCTGGCGGCGGCGACGGACGGTTCCATGATTCCGGAGTATAAAATCTCCGAGATCCACGAGACCAGTGCCAATGTCGTCAGCGAGCAGTATACCGTGGCGCAGGACTCGACGGCAGCCGAAACGATCCAGGAAGGCGCGGTTTCGACTGAAGGAAAGGAAACCCTGCTGGAAATCGTGGATTCGGTCGATGAGTTCGCCGTCTTTAAGAAGAACACACAGAGTGCCACAGGTACCGCTGCCACTACACAGACGAGCACGGCAAATAAAGTTTCAAATATCCTCACAAATGCCGGCACCGGCAGCAGTGTGAGCGCAGCCGCCGGAAACATCATCCAGGCCGCCAGCGATGCCATCAGTGGTACACGGAGCAACAGTGGAACGACCGGTACGAGCAGCACTTCTGAAACGAAGAGTGGTGCATCCGTAACAAATGCAGGCACGAGCATATTAAATCGCAGCAATGTCATCGAGGCCGGCACCTCCATCGTCAAGTCGATCAGCAGCAGTCTTCCGGTCATCGCAACGACGGCGTCCCGTCAGGCACTGATTCAGTACGCGAAGCAGTTCCTCGGAAACCCGTATGTCTATGGTGGCACTTCCCTCACGGACGGCACCGACTGCTCCGGCTTTGTACAGCAGATCTTCAAGCACTTCGGTATCACCACCGGGCGCAGCTCCCGTGATCAGTACGCGAATGCACAGTCCATCAGCTTCGAGCAGCTGCAGCCGGGCGACCTCGTATTCTACGCATCCGGTGATTACATCAACCACGTCGCGATCTATGCCGGCGATGGTGTCATCATCCATGCGGCGAATGCACGTACCGGCATCTGCACCGGACGCTACGATTACCGTACACCGGTCGGCTATGGACGCTTCATCCAGAACTGATGGCTTCACCGTAAACGAAGAACCCCTTCAGCGAAACAGCTGAAGGGGTTCTTCGTTTTATGGAGTCCATATGACAAATGGATGATCAGCATCTCTGTCTGACGTACGATGGATACCACTCAATGAAATATTATATTTTATAAGGAGGCCTGCCGGCCTCTCCGGGGATCAGTACTCCGGCTCGATCAGACCATAGTTGCCGCTCTTTCTCTTATAGACGACGGCGACGTTTCCGGTATCACCGTTCTGGAATACAAAGAAGGTGTGGCCGACCAGCTCCATCTGGAGGCAGGCCTCTTCCGGGGTCATCGGCTTCAGGTTGAAGTGCTTCGTACGCTCGATCTGGATCTCATCCTCGCCGAGATCATCCTCCAGCTCCTCTGCGAAGGCGTCAGAGAAATCAGCAGACTGCTGACGATTGATCAGTTTCGTGCGGTACTTGCGGATCTGACGCTCGATGACGTCTACAACCATATCGAGAGACTGGAACTTATCCGGTGTGATCTCCTCGGCACGGATGACACCGTCCTTTACGGGGATGGTCACCTCGACCCTGTACTTGTTTTTCTCAGTGGAGAGAGTGACATTGCAGATGGTGTCTTCCTTGAAGAACTTCGGTAACTTGCCCAGCTTCCGATCGATCTGGTCCTTCATGCCGTCAGATACAGTAACATTTCTTCCTGTGATGTTAAACTTCATAGAATCACGCTCCCTTAAAAAAGATTTCCTGATGTGGGTCATTCAGGATACTTATATTATACCATATATAGAAGAAATTTCTACAACGTAATGAAGACGTAAAATAAAATCCGGCCGATAGTTTTAGTTCAGTACAGGCAGGGGGGACCCTCCGTTGCCGCCCCTCTGGGTCCCCTTACCTAAACTGTAAAAAATCTCAGATCCAGCCGCCGTCGAAGCGGATGATCTGTCCGGTGAGGTAGGTCGGTGCGGAGGCGAGGAGACGCACGAAATCCGCGACCTCTGCCGGTGTGCACATGCGGCCGTACGGAATCTCGTCCTCGAGCTGTGCCCGGTCCTCGACGCTCATCCAGCCGTTCATATCCGTGTCAACGCAACCGATGGCGATGGCATTGACCGGGATATGGTTCGGCGCGAGCTCCTTTCCCAGCGCCTCGGTGAAGGCATTGACCGCGCCCTTCGTGAGGCTGTAGACCGACTCCATGGAGGCGCCGACCACACCCCAGACGGAACTCATGTTGAGGATGCGGGCCTCGGAGGCACGCAGCATATACGGAATCACCGCGCGGGTCAGACGAAACATGTCCTTTACGTTGGCAGCGAGCATCTGCTCGAGTTCGTCATCCGAGACATCCTGGGCGAGGTTGAAGGTCGAGATACCGGCGTTATTCACGAGAAGGATCGCATCCTCCGGGGTCTCGATCCGCGTGCGTCGTGCATAGGCATCCTGCTGAGCGTGCGAATGGAGCGGATCGCTCTTCTTTTCGCAGGAAGCACAGGATTCAGGCTGCGTCCGTTCGAGATCTTCTTCTGTAAGGATCGGAATGGTTTTCGCATCCGGTGTACCGAGCACTGCGGCCAGCACCTCCTCGGTGATCGGCCCGTGCACGGTATGCACCTCCGTCATGCTGCGGAGCTTCTCCGCCTCCTGCTCCAGAAGCTCGAAGCGGGAGCGGCAGTTCAGAATGAGCCGCCAGCCATCCTGGGCCAATGTCTCTGCCACTGCTCTCCCCACGCCGCGGGAGGCACCTGTAATAATCGCTGTTTTCATGGCTTTCCTTTCCTGATCGTTACGGATGTGTTCCTACATGAATATGTGGAGCTGTTGTGACGGATAGAATATCCACATCTCTGGAAGCTCGGAAGTCCGGCGGCAGGCATACGCCTGCCACCGGACTTCACTTACTTAAATGAAGGCAGATTCCAGTGGAAATAGATCGCGAGGAAGCGGATCAGGACCGTCACGATCATGCTGACCACGGCGGCGATCATCGTGCTTCCGAAGGCACCGGCCGGGCGGGCGATGACGGACAGGCCGCAGTAGACGATCGCCCCCACGATGGCTGCGATGCCATAGACACGCTTCCGCATGATGAGGGGCATCTGTCCGGCGAAGATATCGCGGAGGATGCCACCGCCGATGCCGGTGAGGACGCCGACGAAGCAGGCGAGGAACATATTTGCAC
>ERZ1026856.1061-NODE-1061-length-14602-cov-7.091428_pt1 | contig 14602 bp, 23 predicted proteins | sample MGYA00380158_ERZ1026856 | MGnify/ENA primary metagenome ERZ1026856 (study PRJEB33269, sample SAMEA4719794) | human gut metagenome | biome: human-associated habitat; feature: organic feature; material: feces | place: Cameroon | collected 2013-10 ...
TCACTATCCTTCCCCATAGTCTTTTTAATCCATCAAACATCTTCCACCTCTTCTATCAGGTCCCTCATATCTCTTTCAATCGTGTATTCGAAAGCATCCAAGCTATCAATGTCAGTACTTCCATCATCCAGGCGTTCGTCCTTGTCCTTTACGTCTTTGTTCCAAACGGCATCTGAAAACGCTGTCTGCAGAGACTTGCAATCCTTTGTTATCCAAAATCTCCCTGCTCCCATCAGTCGAACTGTGCAACGGATCCGGTCAAGTATTATTGCTTTCTTCGCCTTTCGGACAACAATCCAGGGGAACTTCTTTTCTACCGCATTACGAATAGAATTGCCAAGAACAGTCTCTGCATTATCATAGTACACAGATTCAACGTTGCAGTATTCTACATAATCGCCTTGTTTTTTGATCACACTGTATTTATCAATAACCTCTTGAACAAAATCGCAGAACAATTGATCCAGCATATTACTGTCAATGTCCTCATTCGCATCCTTTGCCATAACTCGCTTAGACATAATTCCGATCACATCCCTGTAATCATCTGTGTAACCTCTGGCCACAAAAGAATGACCGGATTGATTACCGCCAAAGTCAAGTCCAATCTCTATCGATACAGTATCGTCCTTTTTAAATTGCTTATGCTCCGGATCATCTGTCAGCTCTTCCACAACTTCGCACTGGAACTTCTCAGGATTATCTGCAAATCGCTTATAAATAGCACCCTCTGCCCTCTTCCAGAGACCAAGAATAAGACGGTCATAATAGATAGTCCCTTCATACTCCTTACAGAGCTGCTCAACAAATTCTGTAGGAAGAAATGGATTATCAAAAATCGTGTATCGTTGCAGATAAATGTCTAATTCATCGTTATCTAAAAACTCTTTTAACCAGTGTGTTGGATGCTCTGGGTTGCAGGATCCATCAAAACATGAATACGGCTTATCAAGTCGTGATTTCAGCATCTGGAACACTTCCTTGTTCCATTTTGCAACCTCATCACCGTAGCAATACTTAATACTAGCCCCCTGAATCTTTGCTACCTGACTGACCTTCTCAGCACCTAGGCAATACACTTCATCTCCACAGATATGAGCCACATTTCGGTTATTGATCTGTCCAATTAGTTTATCTGTATAAATCTCACGCATTGGCTGCAGCACATTTCGTTCGATAGATTCCTTAGATACTCCAAGGATAATATTAAGTCCTGGCTTACCAATTCTCTCCCGGATACGAAAAGGAACAACAAAAGCCGTATCAACATATGATTTTCCCGAACGTACTGCTCCGGATTTGATATTCCATCTATGAGTTGCGTTCACGATGTACTCATTCTGTTTCTTGCTTAATTGCATTGTCCCGCACCTCTTTCAGAATCTGATCCAGCCGATCAAGTGCCTCATCATTCTCATTTTCACCTGTGATAGCTTCTTTTCTTGCCTTGATCAGCTCTGTATCTGCTTTCTTGTTCTCAATATCTTCCTCAGCTCTGCCACTCTGGCCAGAATACTGCGCCACAAACTTCGCTGCCTGCGTATCTCCTGCCAGTGCCATCTTGATCTGAGCCATAAGCAAAGCCGATTCCAGAGTACACTCAACACCAAGCGACTCTAAAACCGGCTTCCATTCTTCATTATCTATTTCCGCAGTAAGCAGCAGGTTCAACGTCTTCCGGAAGTCTGCCTTCCTACGTCTCGCCCGACCACTCGCTTTCCCTGCTGTTTTTGCTAATTCCCGGCGTTCCTCCGGAGTTCGATTGTTATTTGCGTCTTTTATGTTTTCATAACCTGCCACTTCACCACCTTCCATTCCTGTTTATTATTGATGGACCATATAGGAATCGAACCTACGACATTTCGCTTATGAGGCGAATGTTCTACCACTGAACTAATGGTCCGGGGTTTAAAGATAAGAAAAGCACCCAGAAGGGTGCTATGATTCTAATCAATTTTCTTTGATTATCATAATATACTTTTTCATTGATAATTTTCTCTAATTATTCATTTCATGATTTTCTTCCCAATACAGTAATTGCTTTTTATAATCATACACACCTATTTGCATAGCAACCGTAATTAACACAATACAAAATAGGCTTGTTAAAAAAATTCCAATTCCAACTTTTAAAGAATAGAGAAAAAATATAAAAGGAATGTACAATCCCATAAAAATGTTACTGATTGCTTCACTTATATAAAGCCGTTTTTCCAGATCTTTTTTACTATTTATACTTTTACATTTCACATGGAAGTCATGCATCATTATTACAGCAATAACCGAAAGAACTACAAATCCCAAATATACACAACACATAAAATTCCCCTCCGCATTTATTATATTTTCTATAATATCTCTTTTTCCACTATTATACAACACAAAACACCCGCACATTACTGTGCGGGTGCCTCTTAGGTTTTATATACGGGAAGACGAGCCGCAGGAATTCAGCCTTTGGCTCAAGTGTTATTGTACATGAGAATCAGGGGAATGGCGGGACACTTTCAAAAACCGATCAATTTTCTTGCCCACACCACTTCTGCTCATATGCACTTTCTTTGCGATATCCTCTAACCTCACGCTTTTACGTCCATCGATATAGTACTTTCTGAATATCCGGCGCGTAAGACTATCCGGTATCTCATCCACGAACTGCTCTACCTCTTCGCACTCTTTCTCCAGGCGTTTCTTTCTCCGTAGATCACGATCCTGAAGTCTTTCATACTTCTTCTGATCAAACCCAACAACACTCTGTGGCATCGGATACCCTGTACTGTAATCGAATACAACATCATTCCCGATCATCGTATCGGATTTCCAGCGATTGTTCAGAACATAATCTAGTTCCAAAATCTCCATCTTGTTACTTCTGTATGCTTCCAGTCTTTCCTTTGTCATTGTCTCCAATGGTATCACTCCCTATCTTGTATTTTCTGGCTATATATCCAGTAACATCTCCATGCCACAACTGCTGCCCTTGTGTTTCAATCAGCTTTCCTGCTTGGTATGCCGGACGGTGAATCTTTGCTGGCTTTCGGATCTGTAACCATATCAGTGAGTTCACCATAATGGTTCTGCATATTCGCTCTCACCTCTGCCGGGCATCTTCTTCTGTCTGTGCTTCTTTTCACTGCTCATCACTCCAATCCATCCTCTGCCCACAGTAACTACAGTACTTTTCCATGTGAAGCATTTCTGTTCCATAATAAAAATTATTTTTCTTACAATTAGGACACAAGTACGCACCATCACCAAAACTCATTGGGGATTGTGGTCTATTTCTTTCCAATGTAATAGCTATTTTCGCAAGCTCTACAGCGTCAATCCATTCTCCGCACTTTTCTTTATCCTCAAGTTTCGCTAACTTCTCCATAGCATCAGCCAGCAAGCTCCTGTCCTTGATTACTGCTTTCCCGGCATGATATTCTGTGTATCGCATTTATTCTACCTCCTCGTCTTTTGGAAACTGAAACACTCTAGGCAATACCCAGTAATTAGGTTGTACGTACCGATCATTTGTCGCATCGTATCCACCATCCAGCTCCATTCTTGAAAGATATTTCTCTCTGCACATCTCTATAGCCTTTTTCGCTTTCTCATCTGTAGAATACTTTGCCATTGTAATAAAATCATCACTTTCAAGATCATTTAATGAAAACGCTACTATCTTTCCATCATAAAAAACTTGTAACGTTGTTTCTCCATAAGGTAAATCAAACAGTCCGTCTTGGCTAATAATTCTCATAGCTAACACCACCTTTCGTGCCCCATGCGCAAATATCGCAATCCTCAGGACATACATTTGCCTTTATTGCTCTTTCGCACATCTCCATTTTTAATCTTCTATCGTCTTTATATTTTTTGGTGACCCCAAGTTTTCTCAAGATTTTATGAATCAGTGACTCTTTTTTCATTTTCATTCTCCTTTGTAAGGATCTGGCAGTGGCATCCAGGCATTGACAAATAGTCCATAGCTTGAATAAGATTTCTCATCGTCTCCCGGGTAAAATGCCCCGCCCTCGTCATTTTCTTCGTATCTTGCGATATCCGGCATTGTGGAGTTTTCAAACGATACAAGAATATATCTATCTCCGTCTGGGAATCGTTCACTGCACGGAATCCAACTCTGATCCGCCTTTCCTTCTGCCTCGTCTATCTTGCGCATCTTCTCAACATACTCCCTGACGGTCCCTGTTGCCGCCATCAGCCCGTCATCATACCGATCCGGCTGACAGTCTTTCATCTTCTCTTTCCTGATCTCACCCTCGACCTCACTCAGCCAGGAAAGAAATTTATCTGCGTCCATCATTCTACTCATTTTAAATTTTCATCCCCTTCTGGTATTCATAAATTCCAACATACTGACCGTAGCTCATACCATGCTCTCTTGCTTCCACAGCTATTCTTATGAGCTCATTTCTGTACTGCTTTGACTTTCTTCCCTGCTTCTTCATATTTTTCTTTTGCCTGGTCTCTGTAATAAATTTTCTATGTTCCTCCTGTATTTCACGCATTTTTGCTCTAGCACGCTCTTTGCTAGCATAACCTGCACACTCATCACTGCAGTATGCATATCTTCTTGATGCCGTGATGAGCCGTCTGCAGATAATACATTTTCTTATTTTACTTTCACCCATTCTTCTCTACCTTCCCAACAGTCGATTCTCAAGATCATCCATATCATACTGCCTTCTCTTAAAATTGTTATTGTCCTTAACTGCTGCCTTCTTGGTTCTGCTCTGCTTCTCCTTGCCTGGTGTCTTATAAAATGATTTCCATCCTCCTGCTGTTGCCTTCTTAACAATAGCAATGCGTTCAACTTCTGAATCACTCAATTGGATCAAATCCTCTCGAAGTGCCTGGATCTGTTCCGGTATTATGTCTCCATAATTATTAGAACGGACAAGAATATACATCTGAAATGCCTGTTCAAGTTCCGGGCTGAATCCTAATATATTATCTATATTCTTTACTTTACTTTTCTTTAGGGATTTTTCCGTGGAATTACAATCGTTTTTCCGGGAATAACTCTCTTTTATCTCGGATAAATCACTAAAATGGGTACACTTAATAAAAGGTTCTGTTTCTTCTTTTTTTAAAAGCCAGTACCTTCCAACTTCTATCGGATTTTTCCTTGCCCGTTCTTTAACTGCAAGTTGAAATCTTTTCTGTATTCCAGCAGAGGTCAAGACCTTGTCCGACTGAAAAAGTGTGTTATCAAACAGTGACCGTGACAGCAAGAAGTTCAAGACCTGCTTCGCCTTGTTCTGATCAATTTTTAGATCATCAGATATAATATATTCAAAATCTTCATCTATCTGCAGGTAATATCCCTGCTTATATATCTCGCATAACAGGTAGATATAAAATACGATACCGTCTCTGCCATACCTGGCTTTCAGTATCTTTATTTTAGGATCGTCAAGGAAATCAACATCAAGCGGAAAGTAGTCTAACCCATTCTTTCTTGGTCTTGGCAACGCTGCCACCGCCTTCCTGTTTATTCTGCTGCTTTATATTCCTCCACGATCACATCCAGTCCTTCCTCGGCTGAATATGCTTTCTTTGCAGCGACAAATACGATCTGAGTATCATCTTTGTAGGCCACGCCATTCAGCGCATCCGCTACAACCTTTACTATATTATCGATATCCGGTTTCTTCATGACATGAAGTTCGCCTGCCAACATCTGCTGCACTTTTTTCTTAGAGGTACTCTTCGGCGGTTCAAACCTTGCTACGATTCGAAGAGCTACCGGTATGTCTTTGTCAAATTTTGTTCCTTTGGCAGCAGTGATATACATTGCTTTGATCAGATTCTCATACAGCAGATCATTCTCGGGTGTATAGCTAACTGAGTGACTTAAATTTTTATTGTAAACAGTCCTGGCTCTTGCCTTTCCCTGCGGTTTGCCAGGGACATGAAATATTACTGATTTCATTCTTTCCCCTTTCTTCCTGTACCGGACCAGCGTATCCAGTACAGGAGAAACATTGTTTATAAGTTACGTGTGTGACATATGTTCAATTTATAAGGAGATAACTATTTTCTATTGGAAGAACTCCTCTTCAATACTTCCTGCCGGCTGTTCCTTTTTGTTCTCTTTTACCTCCTGCAGCTCCTGATCAGCAACAACATTGTCCTGTTCCTGCTGATTATCTACATACTCTGTAGTTCCATCCTCATGGATCACTGCCATATCCTTATCGATGGCATTCTGCAGATCGATGCTCATGATTCCCCATTTACTGATCAACTGGCGGAGCATGGTCTTCATCGCCATTCCGTCAAAATCTTTAAACCAGAAAGAAGAATATCTCCAAAGCTCTTTTTCAGGAATTTTTCCCTGTTCCAGAAGCTCCAGCGACTTTGCTCCACCATTTCTCTTAAATGCCTGGGAATACTTCTCCGCATGTGCAAGCATTTTCTTCTTTGACCAGTACATGGTCTTGCGGAACCCATTCTCATACTCAAACATAGCATAATATCCCATTGCCGGAGTCTCTTCGCGAACCACATCATCATCGATCAGTTCCACCTCGATTTCTTCATTCAGAGGATCATACTGAATCAGTTCCCCTTCCTTGATTGCAAGAACATTTAATTTCTTGTAGTATCCGGAACGTTCTGCCAACTGAATATATCCCTTGTAGCCAAGCTGAAACTGCGCTTCCTTGCAGCCTTTCTTCTTGTTATCGAACGGGACCATATAGAACTGGCCAAGCTGTGGAGACGGGGAAAGATTCAATGCTTCTCCGAGTAATGCTGCTGACAGGATGCTTGGATTTGTACACTCCTGCAGAGCCGGTGTTGTCTGAACTGCTGATACGATACTGGAAATGAATCTTGTCCCATTCTTTCCACCAACCACACTGTTGATCTGTTTCTTTACTGCATCCTGCGTCAGGTATGCAGCCATTCCTGTTTTCGTCTGTCTGTTTGCTAAACTGTTCTGTACTGCCATCTTTTATTCCACCTTTCCAAACTTAATCTGGTTCTCAATCATATAGTTACGTAATGCCATGATCTGCTCTCTTGTTCCGAATACACGGAAGTCTAACTGGATCAGGTCTGCAGCAACTGGCTCTTCTCTTACAATAACAGTCTCATTAACCGGTGTAGCTTCTTTGACTTTCTCATCACCTTCCTGCTGCTTAGCTGTAAGTTCTTCTGCTTCCTGTCTTGCTTTTTCTTCAGCAATACGTTTCTGTTCTTCTTCATACTGCTGTTTCCGCTTCTGAATGTCTGCAAGTCTCTGTCCTTCCGCAATGGCCATATTTAAGTCAAGCGTCTTCTTGTAATTCTCCAGTGCTTCAAAGCTAAACTCCGGAAGACTATTGATCGTAGAAACTTCTGTACCGACTCTAAACAGCAAGTTCTTCATCTGCTCTTCAATCTTGTTAAGAGATACCGTTGCATTCAGCCACTTTGGATCCATGATTCTTTCCAGCGTAATGAAGTCCTGAAATCCGATCGTTTCAAAAAGTTCTTCTATCTCTTTCTGTTTCTGCTGCTTACGTCTCTCTTCGATTTCAAAAAGCTGGGAATCAATCAACTTGATTGGCTCATCGATCAGTGCTGTGATTTCTCGTACTTGCTGTTCAAATCGGTTGTACGGTTCCATGCAAGCTTTTTTCAGACGCTTTCTCTCATCTTCAAATGCAGCTTTCAACTTATTAAGATCTGCTCGATCTTTCTTCATGTCTTTCGCCTGATCTGCAGTATATGCAATTGTCTTATAGTCTTGCACTCTTGCAGCAACCCACGCCTTTACCTCTTCCTGATTCCACTGGATCTCTTTCAAAAATCCATTTTCTTCCGGGTTAATAATCCTTAATTCCATTTTGCTCCTCCTACTTTTTATATCTCAGGAAGTATGAGAGGTGGCTTCCTGCCACTCTCTACATAATTCCAGAATTTCTGTTCTTCTCTTAGCAGCATGTCCAGATCATCCTGAACCTCTGCTCTTTCTATATGGTAATGTTTTACCGTTGTGCGCTTTTCGCCTCGCCAATCAGTTCTTAGATGGGCACACAATTCAACGAACTCATATCCTGTGACCAGCAGGTAATGCAGAACTTGTATGTAATAATTATCCGGAATCCGGTCTCTCCACTTTTCTTTCTGCATACTCTGCAGAATATTGGTTGTCTTAATCTCAAGAATTCCTCGTCTGCCGTCCTGATCAGTCAGCTCCCCATCCAGTGACGCCTGCATAAATGGATATTGGATGCTTCGCAGGATCCTGAACTCATGATGCTCTACCACATATTCCGGATAATCCAGCTTAAACAATTCCCTGATTGGTCCTTCTGCGTATTTTCCATAGATCACACAGGCTTTTCCAGAAATATCTTCCGGAATTCTTCTCCCAGTCTTCTCTTCAAACAGATTGATGTTGCTCTTGTAAGGATTCATCCCGACCACTGCGCTCGCATCGCTTCCACCGATGCCGTTCATTCTTCCACTTAACCAGTCCTTTTCGTCCTTAAAATCAAATACTTCAAACGGATCGTTCATTCTTCTCTCCCTCAATTGTCATTCTTATTGCTTTCATAAAGAGTTCCTCTGCGAGTCCTAATCCAGCCTCTCTACTGACCGTTTTGAAGAGAGCTTCCGTTATTGCTTTATACTCCATCATAAGATCACCAATACTTCCACTTGCTTCTACCTGACAACCATCCTTATCGTTTGTTTTTATTCTTGTTGCTTCAATCATTTGACTAATTTCCTTTCTTTTCTTATAATGTAATTGACTAATTTCCGAGTGTCCGAAGGTTGCCGCCTTTTCTGGGCACTCTTTTTTAGTATCCGAAGATTACCCAAGTTGCAATTCCAAGAAATATCACAGCTTCAATCGTGACCACTGTCATAATCGCTGACATTGTTTCTTCTCTGTCATTGCACTTGCTCCTCTTCGGCTGTCCCTGAATGTCAATTATCTGAACTGTCTGAATTGCTTTTCTCTGAATGTTGATTACATTTAACTGATTCACTCTTTCTCACCCCTTTCTTATAAGATGTACATGGAATGAATCTGCTCATCTCCATGCAGTGGTTCTTATATACACATTCTTTGCAACTTCTCATATCACTTCTCTGCCTATTCGCTCTTTTTCTAACTTCGTAATCTTAAGAACCCGGAGGATTTCTCTTAACTCACCAATCCTCATGTCTTCCGGTGTGCCAAGTCTTTGGTAGAGCGTACTTTGTGATATTCCAGTCAGCTTTGCAAGTTTCTGTACGCTGATGTCTTCCATTTCCTTTCCTGACTGAATAATTGCAATAAGTGTTCTGTTCTGCCTTTCCCTATCAGATATTTTTAATTTTGGCATCTCTTCTCACCTCACTTGCCTTACTCCTACTCACATCTCTTCTTGCAAACTTATCTGTGCATTGTAATCCTGGATCTTAATCCTTGTATTTGTGCATGGCTGCCAATTCTTTACATAATCAACAGCTTCATCGAATTTCTTCTTCGGCACGTTATTGCGAGCGTTTACATTGAAGTAATGTTTCAGATCTCTGTTGCACTCCGCAAAGACCTTTTTTCCAATTTCTTTATAGGCATTACTTTCTTTTCCGCCAAGTGCATCAATAACTACTTTACTGACTGTATCTCCAAGTACCATTTGCTGACCATAGTCAATTGTCATATTCTGCTCAAGATCTGCGATTCTGTCTTCATGGTTATCAATCATACCAAGCTGAATACGCAACATCTCCTGTGGTGTAAGCGGCTTCTGATAAGAACCAGTCTTTCTGATAGCCGGAAGTACCTCGCTTGTCACCCAGCGCTTGAATCGTTTTGCCGAATCTAATTTACTACCGAAGATCAAGGCGTATAAACCGGATTCATTGATAAAAATAGTTTCCTGTTCTCTTCCAAGTGAATCGGTGATGCCCTGTTTCAGGGAGTCATCTTTTTCGACGTGTGTGGACAAAGCATTGAGTGGTTTTGCATAACCGAGCGCTGTTGCTACATCTTTTCCGACAAACCAAGGTTCTTTATCAATAGTTACTGTTCGGATATCTCCGAACTCTTCTGAGTTAAAAATTTTTATTTCTTCCATTCCTTCTCCTTCAGTGTCATTTAATTCAACTTTTCATTTAAAAAAATTTTATCTCTTTCGGATTTTGAAAGCCTTAATGTTTTTGTAAGCGCAACTATTTCCGAAGCTGTGAATTCTCCTCCCCCTTTTAAACGATTATAAAATGTTTCTCGAAGAATACCGCTTTTTTCAGAAATAGCTTTAACTGTCATTCCACTATCAGCAATCTTCTCCTTTAAAAGTTCAATATCTGCCAAAATAGCACCTCCTTTGTAGTTGAACTTCATTCAACATCTTGAATATAGCATTTAGTTGAATTTGTGTCAACCACTTTTCACAAAAATGTTGAATAATTTTCAATCCTGTGATATATTGAACTCAAGGAGGATTGAGAAATGCTTCAACTATATAAAAACATTAAAAAAAGAAGAACGGAACTGCATTTAACCCAAGCTGAATTAGCTGCTAAATTAGGCTATGCAGACAAAAGTATGATTGCCAAAATAGAAAAAGGATTAGTTGATTTACCTCAATCAAAAATCCTTGCTTTTGCTGACACTTTACAATTATCGCCTAGTGATTTAATGGGATGGGAAACAACTGATGAGGATATTGCCAATGTTCTTGTAAGCGATTGTCTTGAAGACATAATTGACAATATCAATGATTTTTCACCTTCAGAAAAAACTCATTTTAAAAACTATATTCACTTACTTGAAACAAACAGAAAAAGAGTTGATAACTATACCGCTCAATTACTGTCACTTCAACAAATGGATGAAGAAGCCACAACCAATGCTGCTCACGAGCGTACAGATATAACTGTAACAGATGAAATGAGACAGCATGACGATGACATTATGAATGATGAAAACTTCTAACCTCCATACCTTCTTTTTATAGGACAGATTGCTTGGTACAATTATGACGGAGGTGTTGTAAGTGAATTCTTATGAAATACTTTTAGACGAAGCTCACAGTGCTGGATTACTCGTAAAAGAGAAGCCTTTACAGGGCAATGATGGAAGAATAAATGGTAATAAAATTGCTATTCGCCATGATATTAAGACCTCGCGGCAGAAAGCCAATGTTCTTGCTGAAGAACTTGGACACTACTATACTTCCACAGGTGATATCCGAGATCAATCCAAACTGGAGAACCGGAAACAGGAACGTCAAGCCCGGTTGCACGGCTACAACCGCCTGATCGGACTTGTTGGAATCATCCACGCGTTCAATGCTGGATGTCAAAATAAATATGAAATTGCAGACTTTCTGGATGTTACAGAAGAATATCTGGAAGACTGCATTAAATGCTACAGAGATAAGTATGGAGTGTATACTGCAGTTGATAACTATATTATATACTTCATTCCGAATCTGGTAGTAGTTGAAATGATGTGATATAGCCTCGTAGGAGATTATAATGTACAGCGTGTGGTGCGCTTAGGAACGGGCTTTCCAAACAAAGGAGAAACACATGGGATTAGGGGATATTTTCAAAATCAAACAGTTCAAAACACAGATTGCTGAATTAGAACAAAAAAATCAAATTCTCGCCAGAAATAATCAAGATCTACAGCATGCTACAACAGCACTCCGCGAAAAGCTTTCTGAAATTGGAGGATTTGATTACTATAAAGTGAAATCAATGACAGCGCAATTAGAAAAAGAATGTGCTGATACAGTAGCTAGAAACCAAGATTTGCAAAATGCAATATCTGAAAAAATACTTCAAAGCAATCGCATTGAAAAGCAAATAAAGACTCAGACAAATAAACTTGGACGTTCTAAAGAATTAGTTAAAGCCATTAGTTATTGTATAGATAACTTTTTTAATTATGATCCTGCAATTAATTCTCTAAAATTAGGGGAAAAGGATTTAAATGACTTAGAAGAACTTAGTCCATCAGTGATTTTAAAATTACATTGCATGGATGTAAAAGATCTTCGTAAAGCTTATCGACAAAACGATAAGCAAATCACTGAATTATTAGATAAATATTCCTCTCGATATACCACGAAAGCAAATCAAGCTATTTATAAGCTTATGGTAATCGCGCTGAGAGCTGAGTTACAAAATATTTTATATAATTTAAAATTTGATAAACTTGATAAGTCGATTGAAGACATTAAAAATGTTACTCAGAAATATTTAAAAATTGCCGGAGAGGGAAACCAGAGTATTGCCGGTACGCTTACAAAGTTTATAGGCGAAATAGAATATCTCTTTATAAATGCTGCAAAAATAGAATACAACTATTATGTAAAAAAAGAGCAGGCTCGCCAAGAACAACTTGCCATTCGTGAACAAATGCGCCAGGAGGCCGAAGAGCGAAAAGCATTAGAAGCTGAACGCAAGAAAGTGGAACAGGAAGAATCAAAATATCATTCAGAAATTGAAAAATTAAATCTTCAACTTGCAGAAGCAAAAGATGACGAACTTGAAAAATTGAATGCACGTATCCTTGCCCTTCAAGCTCAGTTAGCAGACGTTATTGTAAAAAAAGAAGAGATTTCTACTCTTGCTAACGGAAAAGCCGGAAATGTTTACGTGATTAGTAATCTCGGTTCTTTCGGCGAAAATGTATTCAAAATTGGAATGACTAGAAGATTAAACCCACAAGATCGAGTAGATGAACTTGGAAACGCTTCTGTTCCATTCCGTTTTGATGTTCATAGTTTCATTTTTTCTAATGATGCTGTAGGATTAGAAAATAAATTGCATACCTTATTGGACGATAGGCGTGTTAACAAAGTAAACATGAGAAAAGAATTTTTCAATATTTCTCTCGATGAACTTGAGCAAATCGTTACTGAAACTGAACCTACTGCAGAATTTAATAGAACTATGGCCGCTGAAGAGTTCAGACAATCACAATCAACCAATGAAAACTATTCATCAAATTTTAATTATGATGAAGATGATGAATAAATAAAAAATCCCGGTGCTACCAACACCGGGAGATGAACAATAATCTCCGAAGAAATACATCATTCACCGACCATGAATATTGTATCATCTTCGGAGCAGTCAATCAATCAGAACTCTTGTTCTATTGCTAGGCTGTTATTTTTATACCATTTTTTAAGGAGATGATTATATGGCAACAGCTAAGAAGTTACCTTCCGGATCATGGAGATGTCTGGTATTCTCACACTATGAAAATATGGTGGATAAGGATGGAAAACCAGTCATTGATCCGAAAACAAAAAAGCAGAAGCAGAAAAGAATCTATGAATCATTCACCAGTGATCTTCCGGGTAAGCGTGGAAAGCAGTCAGCTGAAGCACAGGCTGCACAGTTTCTCGCAGAAAAGGACCGGAAGAAACGTCCTGAGAACTGGACTGTAAAAGAAGCGTTCACTAATTACATTAAATTAAAAGAGAATGTGCTGTCTGAAACCACATTGCGTGGATATGAAACAATCGTAAGGAATCAGATAAAGCAAATCGAGAACATAAGCCTACGTAAGCTGTCCCAAGAGGACGTGCAAGCGTGGGTAAATGCAATCTCGATAATGTTATCACCTAAGACAGTAAAGAACGCTTATGGACTATTTACGGCTGTCATAGGGATGTATTCTCCTGGAACGATGTTTAGAGTTACTCTACCAGCTCCAAAAGACTTTGACGGATATGTTCCATCTGATGAGGACATCGAGAAGCTAATCAACTACATTGAAGGAACTGAAATGGAAAAGGCTGTGCTCCTTGCAGCGTTTGGAAGTCTTAGACGTGGTGAAGTGTTTGGTCTAACAAAGGAAGACATCACTGGGAACTCTATTCGGATCAGAGAGACACGTGTACGTGGTAGAAAAGGAATCGTGACCAAAGGACCTAAGACACAGAGCAGTTGTAGGCATGTGATCATGCCGGAATTTGTAATCAGAAAATTTGATGATATTGAAAGTGGTCCGCTTGTTAAGATGCACCCGGAAGACTTGTCCAAGAACTTCAAGAAGGTGCTACGCTCTGCCGGTATTCCAGAGTTTCGATATCATGATCTCCGTCACTACACTGCATCCATCATGCACGCACTTAATATTCCGGATCAGTACATCATGAAACGTGGTGGTTGGAAGTCTGACAAGGTGCTTAAAAAGGTATATCGTGGTACTATTGAGTCTGAGGAAAAGAAGTTTACTGACAAGATAAACGAGCATTTCACTCAAATCATGCAACACGATATGCAACACGAACCGAAGAAAGCGTGATAAAGCCGCCACTTTTAGCGTTTTTCATTTGGGTTCGATTCCCGCCAGGTCCACTTTTTAATGAAAGTGCGAATAATTCAAAATAACGGCATTGTATCTCGTAAGATGAGATGCAATGCCGTTACTTTTTGAATAATATACTTATCTCCAAATGGAATGCATAAAACAAAAACTCTGAGGCTCTTGCAAATATTAACTTCACAAGAATCTCAGAGAAAAAACTAATGCCGCAGACCTGAATCGAACCGTTTTACTTAATCTCAAATACTGATAGGAAGGGGCTTTGAAGACTTCATCACGGTCGCGGTGTTCAAAAAGTGTTCAAACGTT
>ERZ1026856.1065-NODE-1065-length-14557-cov-16.710316_pt1 | contig 14557 bp, 13 predicted proteins | sample MGYA00380158_ERZ1026856 | MGnify/ENA primary metagenome ERZ1026856 (study PRJEB33269, sample SAMEA4719794) | human gut metagenome | biome: human-associated habitat; feature: organic feature; material: feces | place: Cameroon | collected 2013-10 ...
CCATCAATGCCCAAAGAATAAATCCAACCGCCACAGATTGACGAATAGCAGACATATAGCTTTGGTTTGAAAGGAGGTAAAATGTAACTATGCATATACCGTAAGTAATTGCATGTCGCTCTATCCACTGCTCCAATGCCCAGTAACTGAAAACTGAAGTGATAAATAGCAGAACCTGGAATCCAACTAGCGTATCCCGAAAAATACGGGTCAAAAGCACATTCAGTGCTACATAACCAATTTCCATTCGAGTTTCGCCTGCAAAACCACTGTATGCGATTTTCTGGTATGTTCGGTAATACGCGGCTGTATCATTCGTAATATCCATTCCTCGAAATGCAGCCATAAAACCTAACACTAAAAATACTATGCGCAGTATGATTTTATTTAGTTCTAATTTTCTATCACCTATGGATACAATTGTACAATGGATTCCGTTTTGATAATCCACTGCAACGGATGCCCATAGGAAAAGCATCAGGGCGGTGTACCCCCCATATATTCGGATTTACTTTCATATACTATCACCCATACCAAATATTAATTCAGCGATCAAATACTCAAATATGCTTTATTGTAATTTTGAGCAGTTAATTCTATATTAAATTTCTCTGCCAGTTTCAAACTCGCCTTTTGCATTTTAGACCACTCGTTTTTGTGTTCAATAAAATCCACAAGCGCCGCATAACATGATTGCGGATCATTCGTTTTTATAAGATAGCCCCATTCACACTTACGATAGAGTTCATTTTCAAGCTGTTTCTCCCCAACGGCTTCCCGAAAACTTGGGATATCTGATAGCATCATTGGGCGGCCAAGTGAGAATGCCTCCATCATATAAATGGAAAATCCCTCCCATAGCGATGGCATACATACCATATCTGCTCCAGCCGTATAACTCAAGACACTTTTTCTATCCATCGTGCCAAGAAAATTAATGCAGTTTGATGTGGACCTTTGTTTTAAGGCCTGCTCGTCCTCGCCTTTTCCAATAATTAGATACTTAGCATCTGTGCACTGCATTTTATTAAATGCATCAATAATGACTGGATAGTTTTTTTGTTCAGTCAATCTTCCAACAGATAAAAAAGTCATGTCTGTGTGTGTTTTCGGTACTACCTTTTTAATTTCTGCACTATTGATTCCATTTGGTATCACATACATTTTCTTTTGTGGAACATGAAACCTCTCCTTCATCTCCTCTCCTGCCGATTCAGAGCATGGAATGTACAAGGAGATACGACGCCTCATCAAATTATATTCGAGGGCATAGTGGCTGTACTGTGAATGATACGTCTCAACACACTTCACATTTCGCATTCCAACTGTCGCAATTCCACCAAGCAGAACACTAAGTTTCAGGTGGAGATTACATATAGCCGGACTCCCATCTGCCAATTGCTTGATTGTTTTTTTTAGATAGCCGACATAATGAAAAATAGCGTCTTTTTTATTTTTCGCTCCCAAACATATAACATGAACCCCACGATTTCGGAGCTTTATTACCTCGGCATTGTCTTTATCCTGAGAATCAAGTATCCCTACTAGAGACACATCGCACCCTTGTTCCTTTAGTGCATAGCAAAGATCATATACAAAGCTATTCACACCTCCCGATACTCCAAGGTTATCCATAATATGAATAATCTTCATCTAATTTCACCTGCCTTACTCCACCGCTATTTTGATCCACCCATCCGGAATCATATACAGATTGCCATACCGTTTTGCCGGACAGATATGCATTGCATTTTCATGCACATTCAGCCAAGAAGCCCACCAACTGAATGTGCTGTTTGCAGCAATGATGTGCTTGCAATTTTTCATCAGCATCATTTCATCAATATCAGCGTGCTTTGTGTGTAAACTCACAAAACGAAAATTTTCTTTCTCTCCAAAGTTCTTTTTTACCCAGTCAATATCATCGGAGAACCAGAAAAACACTGGGTTTTCCAGATGCTCTGTAACATATTTAAGAGCATTGTGATAATATTGTTCTCCCAGCAAATAATGATTCGGATTAGGATCATTTTGCGCACTCAAAAAATCTCCTCGGCGCACATGAACAGCTACTGCTTCACAATCTTCAATATCAGCAAGTGTAGCTTTGTACTCCGCTTCACTGGGATAGTTTGGGGTGAACTGTCTGATCAGATCTTCCTTGTACTTTACAAAATACTGCTCACTCTGGTAATAGCCGTCTAAATAGACATTCTCGGCACTGATTTCTGGGAATGCCTTCACCAAATCACTCCTGCATTCAAGCAGATAAATTGAACTCTTTCCAAGATGAATCACACTTTTATTTATCTTTCTGAGAGCTTTATTAAGGTATTTATTCTTCAGAACTTTGATTTTCTTCGACTGTTTCTCATCAAAGCTGGTTTTATCAAGGTTAAGCTTATCAAGCTTATAGCCTCTTAGCGTCTGATTCGGAAAGAAAGAAATATCAATTGATACTTCCTGACCAATTCTCTTTGCAAGAGAATATCCCGTTGCATACTGAAAAAGTTGATTGCCCAATCCACCTTTTGCTCTAACTGTTATCATATCTTCTCCTTAGAACCTACATAATACTATGTGTACAGGCAAACTGAACATTGTCGTCAATTATCTGCCAGTTACACTGTCTGCCGCAATTTTCTTTCTGCGCCAAACATCCAATTGTGCCATTAATGACGGTGAGATACATCCACCTAAAAGCAGACACTTACGATACATTGAAATTCTTTTACTGCTCAGAATACGCGCTATATTTGCACGATTGAACTTCAACCATCTTTTATAATCCGAAAGGTATTGTTTCTTAACATTATTGTTGAGTAGCTTGGTGATTGCGCCAATATTGTACATAGCTCGATGGAGCAACAGCATATCCATAACGTTATCGCCAGAAACAGTAAGTTCCTTTTCAATCCTATTAATAGACTTCTCGCCGTTGTACACGCTTTCGATTCGGAACCTCGTTGTTGCTGAGAAGGCATTGTTCCTGCGATAGTAATAAGCCTTCTGATTACCTACCGCTACACAGTTAGCTCTTTGAGCTACTGTTGTAATAAAATGAAGTCCCTCACCATAGAACAAATCTGTGGCAAAGCGGATCTGCTTGTCGTTCAGCAGTTTCCTACTAAACATCTTATTCCAGCATCCAACAATCACAGTCGGCGAGAGAAGTAAAGCCGTTGCATCTGCAGGATCAAGAACCTCCATCTGTTCCTTTTCTGTTTGGCTCTCGTTCTTATGTGTAAAGCAATTTTTTGACAAGCAAAAATCTGCACCCGTTTTTTGAGCCATGCCGACCATGTATTCCATAAAATCCGGAGCAAGATAATCATCTCCATCTATGAATACGATGTAGTCTCCCTTTGCCGTATCGATTCCTGTGTTTCTTGCTGCGCTAACACCAGCATTTTCTTTATGTATCACCCTGATGGAATCATTTTCATTTGCAAGCTTATCGAGAATCTGAGGTGTTCCATCTGTTGATCCGTCATCAATAACTATCAACTCACAGCAAGAATAACTTTGATTTAACACGGATAAAACACATTGTTCTATATAATTCTCGACGTTATAGGCAGGAACTACTACAGACACGGCAACCCTTTTTGTCACGCTGCCGCACATATAATGTTCCCCCTGTGCTCGTCAGGGAACTGGACAAAAGTATTGTTAGCTACTTCTGCCCCCCCCCGAATTATTAGTTTCACTTTGTATGGAATCATGCTTTTTATTAATCCTTTCATATATCTCTTCTTATGCTTCTTGAGATAGGTTTTCTGGATCTGACTTCCTGTCATTTTCTCGTACTCAAGAATTCTGTCTTTTCTCGTCAAAGGCAAAACGGAAGGAGCCTTAAGCTGCTCATTCTGTTTTACTGCTGAATCAACAGATGTTTCCTGCATGACAAGGGTCTGTATGTGTTCTAGCATTCTAAATCCCTTATCACTGTTTACAAGCAGAAGTGAACATCCATTCTGAGTGTCAAGTGGAAGATGTAGCTTTTCTATACCCCAATAATCACCCAGCGAAAAGTCACCGACTCTTCTGGTATTAGCATACTTACAGGAGTAGCAACTCTTTCTGTAAATATCTCCAGATAGGAAATAGGAGTAATAATAATTATCAAAATCCCTATACGGAATTTTTTTCAGGCGATCAGAAGTATCAACGACGACGACGACGCCGCCGCAACTCCACCCTGCGTACTCCTTTGACCTAAACCGCAGTGCCTTTATTTTGCCGTATCTTTCCCTGGCAAAATCCATGTACTTATCAAAGTAAGCCTGTGAGCCAACTCCATGACACACAATGTCTACGGTATAAAGGTTTTCGTAGTCCTTGCGCAAAAAGTGCTTTAATCCATCAATCTGACAAGGTGTTCCAGAATACAGAACGATGTTCCCCTGCTTCAAATCCTGCTCAACCATCTGATAAGTAGTTCCAGTATCACTTTGCAGATATTTAGAACTCCGCAGTCCCTCAAAGTCATCCTTACCGCTTGTCCGAATGTGCTTGACCTGCATACCATCCAGCATCGCTGCACCATATACAATGCCGCCTTGCGCAAAGATGGCATCGGCGATGGCAGTAAACGCTCCGCCGCTTGTGCTTTTTTCCAGCACTTCTGTATCCTTATGAACAGCCGCATACGCTTTCTGCTCGACAGGAGCCTCGAGTGCCTTATCGATAGGGCACACTTTTTTGCACAGACCACAATTTACACATGCATCTTTATCAATTTGTGGATATCGAAATCCAAACTCTCTCTGTACCCATGAAATGCACTGCTTCGGACAACGCTGAACGCACGCCCCGCAGCCTGTACATTTTTCACAATCAACCGTCAACATACTTTCTCCCCATCACCGGCAGCCAGCAAGTGCGTCATCCAAGAACTTCATAGAAGCAGCACGGCGTTCCTGAATTGCGGCATTCACCTTATCAAAATCCACGGATTTGTCTGCAACGCCTTCCATTTCCGAAAAGTCCGAAATTGTTCTGTCCAGCAGACCGTATTCCGACAAAAGGAACTGCAGCTTATTCTGATTACCACGCAGTTTTACAACAGCCGGAGTGTTGCAAATAATAGACATCACCGAGCCATGGAACGTATCCGTCACAACCAGCCTTGCATTTTTGATCCAACCAAGCAGTTCAAACGGAGACGCATCGATACGCTTGCACCAACGATGGTAATAGCCCACCGACACAACTTTCAAATTGTGCTTTTCTACATAGGCTTTAATGTGGTTGTATTCCGCCGCATCGTTCAAATTCTTATCATAGGAATAGATTAGAATGTAGTCCTTCATGGGCGGTGTAAAAGACTGCATTTCTTCTTCATAACCATAAAGGATAACCGGGTCACACACCAGCGTCGCGTCAATACCAGCAGTCTTTTTCACTGTCTCCAAAGAGTTCTGATCACGTACAGAAACCGCATCCATGTGATGCAGTCCGTCTGAAATCATCTTCTGCTGGCCTTGCTTAACAACATCCGCATAGGTAGTCGGGCCAAAGCAACCAGCATAGCTGATGACATGCTTTGCCTTCAAACCATTTCCATACAGAAACGGATTAACACCGATTTCAAGGCTGAACACCTCGTCACTCCCGATTACTGCCAGGTCTCCTGTAAAATCTTCGTACTTACCCATCATCGGAATATTTGTTGTTCTGAATTTTGCAAGGGTGCGCTTCTTGCCCACATTGTACAGGATGTTTCCTGCGCCTTTTTCCATCAGGTATTTGGCGTAAAAGCCAATGCTCCCCAGACCGAACTTATATTTGTTGGCTTGCTTCTGAGAAATGTTAGAGTAGCTGCGCTCAAACTCCAAGAAACCACACTCGTGACCTTTTGACTCAAGCACTGTTTTCAGTGCGTTCGCCTGCAAAACTGCACCGTGATTATGTACGCCATAATATGTCAGGATTCCAATCTTCATTTAATAATTCCTCTTTACTTCCTCAGCACTTTCTCAAACATAAACTTCCGCAGCCAGTTCGGCGCAAGTGCCGACCCACTACGGATTACACAGCTCTTAATGTACTGTCCATTTCCAATGAACCCATTGTCCTTCATGTACTTGAACAGCTTTGCCTGTGTCCTAGCATATTTCCAACCGGCTCGTCTTAAGTACATATCAGAACCAGCTCTCATGTGGAGCAACGGCTCCTGAATGTTGTAGCCCTGATACCCTGCCATCAGCATCCGTAGCCAAAGGTAATAATCCTCCAACAGATAGAAATCCTGATAAGACCCTGCCGCCTCGACTGCGGATTTCTTGTACATCACACAGGGGTGATTGAAGGGATTCCGATTTTTTGCAAACTCTACGATTTCCGCATTTGTCTCCGGCGGCACTCGCTTCGTATCGACAATATTCGGATCAGTGGTAAACTCCTCCACAATGCCGGAGCAAATGCTCACTTCCAAATGTGTGTTAAACACAGCGATCTGTTTTTCACATCGATCTGGATAAGCAATATCATCACTATCCATCCGGGCAACCAGCTCATTTTTACAGTGCTTGATGCCTTCATTTAGCGCATTGCCAAGTCCACCGTTTTTCGCCAGCCGGACGACATTCAGGACACTGCACATCTCCTGCTGTTTTGCGACAATCACGCTATCTAGCTGCTCGTTCAGCGGTCCATCACATACCAGCACGAAATCATTTGTGGAGAGCGTCTGCGCTTGGATGCTCTCTATCGCCTGCTTCAAATACTCCGGCTTCTCTTTGTGGTAAACCGACATTAGAACGGAGTATTCTCTGTATTCCACAACACTCATAGTTCCTCTCCGCATATCAAAGATTACAGCCCAGACTCATTCTCCAGAGCCTGAGCCGTTTTCCTTATAAAGCTCTACTAATCGTCCTCAGCAGTGTGAGCCACACTGCCGTTATGTCTTGTACCGCCACAATGAACGTTTCTGCGACAAATCATTGCCACAGTATTCTAGCACCAGCTCCCGTCTTTAGTCCTGATGGCACTATCACCCGCCACTGTAAGAGCCGCATTTATGCCCGACTCCACTCTGGAATTTCTTCCAATTTTTAGCATTTCAAAATGTACAAAAACATCGATATTTAGTGGTTTTCTCCGCTCATTGCGGTGGTTTGACCCTCGGAAACTCCCTCGGTGCTTTCCGGCATAAACAGGATTTTTACTGTAGCAAGACAGATTTTGAAATCTTCCCACAGGCTGGGAGTTCCGATGTAGGTTAAGTCCATCAGCAGTTTGTCATACGGCGTGGTGTTGTACTTGCCGTAGACTTGGGCGTAGCCGGTCAGACCTGCCTTCGCCTGAAGGCGAAGCCGAAATTCAGGCATTTCCTCTTCATACTGTCTGGCGATCTCCGGGCGCTCCGGTCTGGGACCGACGATGCTCATATCGCCGCGCAGGATATTGAACAGCTGAGGCAGCTCATCAAAACGGATCTTGCGGATGACTTTGCCGACCGGTGTAATACGGTCGTCCTTGTCGCCGGTGCTCAAGCGGGCAACGCCGTCTTTTTCGGCGTCGACACGCATGCTGCGGAACTTCAGGACGTTGAATTCCTTTCCGTCCTTGGTCAGGCGCTTCTGTTTATAGAGAGCCGGTCCTCCGTCGCTCTTAATCGCGATTGCGGTTACCAGCATAAAAGGCGATGCAATAACAATTGCGATTCCGGAAAACAGAATGTCGAATGCTCTTTTTGCGATGGTATATTCCGGAATCGGACGGTATCTGTCGATGCGAAGCATCGGGAGGTGGAACATGTGAACCTTCTTGGCTCCGCCCATGATAACGTCGCCGATTCTCGGAATCACATAAACCTGAATATCCTGATACATACAATATTTTAAAATAATGTTTCTTTCATGGCTATGGATGCCGGATAAAAATACGGTATCCATTTCATCCAGTACAGAGAGCTTTACAAGGCATTCTTCTACGCCGAGTACCTTTTCGATATGGAACTTTTTCTCCATTCCGTACTCGCCGACCAGAGATTCCATGCCCTCACGCAGGTCATAGATCACGGCTGTCCTTCCCGGCTGGAAATTGTGGAAGTACCACTGATGCGCCAGAAAAGTCCACAGCGCCGAAATCAAAAACTGTACCGCAAACGTAATCAGAAGCGGCGCGGCATTCGGCATGTACAGGGACAAAAGCCAGATAACCACATACATGATAAAATCAGAAATGATCAGCGCCAACGTCTGACTGTAAATAATCTCAGAAATCGGACTGATAGAAATATGGAACGCGTCATAGGATCTGCAGAATCCGTAGTAAAGGATTCCAAACAGCAGGATCACGACCCAGTCGCCCCTGCGATAATAATGTACCTGTGCCCGTGCGGCATAATATCCATACCATACAAAGCCAAACGCGGCCATCATAAGAATCAGATTTAATACCTTGACCAATCTGGTCGGTACGTCATGTTTCATTTTTTTCATTGTCAACCACTTCCTCCCCTGAAGCTGTTACTGCCGACTTTCTCCCTGCAGAGAAAGCAGCATCAGTTTCATGTCCATCAGTGCTGAAAAATGCTGAATATAAATCAGATCCAGCTTCAGCAGGTCTTCCTTTGCGGACGTTTTTTTGCCATAAACCTGTGCATAGCCGGTCAGGCCAGCCTGCACTCTCAGGCGGTAAAAATATCTGGGATTTTCCTCAATCAGCGCATCCATTTCCTTTTTGGTCAAGGGACGCGGACCGACAACAGACATTTTTCCCCGGAAAACATCCCAGAGCATCGGCAATGACGTCATCCAGGTTGTCTTTCCATCTTTCCTGACAAATGTATGTAAGAAAAAAGATTTTCCATCCTTTGTCGTACACTCCTGTTTTTCAAAAACAGTACTGCAGACTGCTTTACCGTACAGAATCCGAACCAGAAGGATCGGGGAAAGCACAAGCATCAGTCCGCCTGAAATCACCAGGTCTGTCAGTCTTTTAAGGACTCGCATTTCCCAGCTGATCGGATATTCCTTCAGCTCCAGAAGCGGTGTATCAAACAGATCCATCGTTTCCGTTCCCTGCATCAGGATATCCGGTATATCCGGTGAAAGATAAACCCGGATATAATGGCTGTAGCAAAATTCCAACAGTTCTCTTCGGATCGATTCTTCCATCGATCCCAGAATAACCGCACCATACCAGCGCAGGCATTCTTCTTTGATTTCTTCCAGATTGTTGTCCTGTAATTTCAGGGTTCTCATGATTTTGAACCGGTCCTGCCTGGTATCAAATGCCCGAATCACGGAATTGATGCTTTCTTTTCCTTCGATTGCAAGCGTTTCAATCGGAGGAAATACAGACAGGTAAATCCAGTTGCTCAAATAGGACCAGATCCCCGCTACAACGATCTGTGCCACCGTAAGAAATACCATAATCTCTCCGGGGATCAGCCAGTTTCTCATCAGCGAGAGCTGGAAGTAAATCACAATATTGGTAATGACCAGTGCAGTCATCTGGGAAGCGAAGATGTTTCCCGGTTTGAGATAACCGGTTTTCAGGGCTCCCATGATCTTGCTCAAAAAAAGCAGAACAACCAGATAAACCGCAAGGATCAGTAAATGTCCTCTGAAATAAAGCTTTAAGCCCGTACCGAACGCAAAACCTTCCTGACTGAACCGGAAGCTGCTGATCAATGGGTAATACCATTGGAACCAGACATATGCGAACAATCCGGTCTGTACGATCAGACCCGCCAGCGATAATTCCAGCGTCACAAACCGTTTGACGGATTCCACATGGCTGCGGATCGTATCCGCCACCACTCTGCGCACCGTTGCCCTCCATGCCCAGAAGAACATGTAGATAAACGCTGTCGCAACGGACATTTTTGCTTCTGTCCGGTACAGGTTCCAGATCCGTTTCACCGCCGTTCCTTTGTTAGAGGACAGGGACTGGGGCGGTCTGCGATATACCGCAAGGGATTCATCCAGGCCATAGGCTGTGAAGCCCGCTTTTAAAATTTTCCACCAGGTTGCTGTATCCTCGCTGCCGATCTTCGGCATGTGAATCAGCTCTTTCCCGGTTTTTTGGGTATCCAGAAGAACCGTTGAGGTAAAAATAACCGTGCGGCTCAGTGCCTGTCGATAGGTTAAGGTTTTTGGTACATGGACTGCTTTTCCGGTCGGGACGCCATCTTCATCTCCGAATTCATAGGAGGAAAACACAAACGCCGCATCATGTTTTTCCAGAAAAGCGCGTTCCTTTTCCAGCTTTCCCGGATACCAGATGTCGTCTGCATCCAGAAAAGCGATATATCTGCCACGCGCTGCATCGATGCCCGTATTGCGTGCCATCGCTGCGCCCTCGTTGACTTCTTTTTGGATCAGACGAATTTTGTCCGAATTTGCTCCAATACAGCTTTTCATTACATCCACGCTGTGATCCTTCGAGCAGTCGTCCACCAGAATCAGCTCCCAGTCCGTATAGGTCTGGCGCTGTACCATTTCAATTGTAGTCGCAATATATTTTTCTGCATTGTATACAGGCACAACGATACTGATCATTCGTTCTCTACCCCGTTTTCACCAGTTCATTTCTGCAGCTTCGGTCTGACACACCGGATTTTGTCCGGATAAAGGAGCGTTCCATTTGCTTCCACATCTTCCGGCAGGAATGCAAGAATTCCGTTTTCCCGGCAGTATTCCTGCACTTCTTCTCCATGTTCCATGCAGATTACCATCTGCGGGATTCGAAATACCCGCACCAGATGATCGATTTCTGTTAAATCGATACGGTTGCCCTCTTCCAGCTCCGAAAGCGTGTCCTGTTTGCCGCAATAACAATAGGTTCCTGCATTTTCTATCAGATCCGGTCTGCTTTTGGCAATTTCATTCGCCCGCCGCAGGTTTTCTTCTCTGTCGTAGATCAGAAACGTCCAGCCAGGCGTCACTTCATGGCGTATCCAACGTTTTGCCAGGAAACTCCAGACAAAAAGCAGCATAACTCCAAAAATCAATGCCATAAAAACTATTTCCAGTCCCCGTTCCGTTCTGTAAACAGTAAGTGCCGGAACAAGTACTGCCGGAAAATTTCTCCGGATCAGATCCTTTCCACTGCGGATTCCGACATCCGTGCCTTTCAGGATGATGCTGCAGGCCAGACTGATTGCTGCAGCAATCAGTGCATTCAAGATGGAACCGCTTATTCTGGCGTATCCTGCAAACAGGACAATCGCCAATGCTGCAACACATAGCTGACTATGAAATTTCAGTCTTTTTAACCGGCCCCTTCCCATGTATTTTACTCCTCTGTGTCCGCCGCAGAATGTCCTGCAGCCTTCAAAATCCGTGACAGTTCTGTCACGTTATTGGAAGAATCCACAGCCGCATAGGTTACGATCACTTCGCCATTTCCGGTTTCGGTAACCTTTTCAATCAGTAAGGAATCCGTCACGTCCCCATCATGGGAATCGTAAGCGGTTACACCTTCCAGCAGCTTATCGGTATCTGTACCGGTTGTATAGGTCTGCTCGGTATCCGGCAGTGTGATAACCGGTGCTGTCCGGTCCATTTGTAAATAGAAGAATGCGCAAAGCGCAATTAAAGCTGCATCTGCAATAAAAAATCCGATGGTCAGACCTTTTGTACTCACTTCGCATCCCCCTTTTCTTCTGCGCTCTGCTCCGGTGCGGCAGTTCCTATCTCAGAAGCTGTCGCGTCGGTTTGGGAACCCGCATCCAGCATCAGCTCATCCTGTGCTTCGTCTGCGCCGTCATTTCCGTAGCCGTAATAGCTGCCATAGTAATAACCATAATATTTTCCATAATAAGGATTCTTTTTGGTGTTGACCTTGTTCAGGACGCATCCAAGAATCCGGCATCCTACCTTGTCCAGCTGTTCTTTTACATTCTGGGCAAATTTGTAGCTGATGGCGCCGCTTTCTACAACGATTACCGTTCCGTCACAGATTGCACCTACAACCGCACCGTCGATTACGCTGCCGAGAGGCGGTGTATCTACGATGACATAATCGTATTTCATACGCAGCACTTCCAGCATATTTTTGAAGGCATCGCCTCCCAGAAGTTCACTGGGGTTGGGCGGTATAGGTCCTGCAAAAATAATATCGAAATTGTTGACGTTGGTTCTGCAGCATACATCGTCCAGTTCCATCTGTCCGCTCAGGTAATGGGACAGTCCGTATTTTTCACGATTTGCTTTATAACGGCCCCTCAGTACGGATTTGCGCAGGTCCGCGTCAACCAGGATCGTCTTCTTGCCGCTTTCTGCAAGGGAGAGACACAACTGGAAGGAAACGCTTGTCTTTCCTTCGTTTGGCGTACAGCTGGTCAGGGAAATCACTTTGACATTTTTTCCCGCAAAGCTCAGATTGGTACGCAATGTTTTATAGGCTTCTTTTGTTCTGAAATCCAGACGCTCGATGGAGCGAATTACTACGTTCTGCATGTTTCCCTGTCACCTCACTTTCCGCTTGTCGCCTGTTTTTTATATTTTTTCTTTTTCTTCTTGCCGTCAGCTTCATTCAGCGGAATCATCGCAAGGGTGGAAATTCCAAGATATTTCTCCACATCCTCTTCCGTCTGAATCGTATCGTTCATCAGGTGGGAAAGGATTACGATGGCCGCTACAATCAGAATACCAAGCATCCCGCCCAGCATCGTGTTTTTCCCGACGGAGGGGCTTGCCTTATGGGTCGGTACGTTTGCTGTTTCTACGATATTCACCGCTTCGATATCCATAACGTTGCGGATATGGGTCGAGGCCGTTTCACGGATTGCATTGGCAATTTTCATCGCCGCAACCGGATTGCTGTCCGTCACTGCAATGGAAATCACTCGGGTGTCTGTCGGTGTGCTTACGGTAACCTTACCGCTTAACTGTTCATAACTCAGCGGCAGATCCAGTTGTTCGATGACCGCTTCCAGTACGAAACGGCTTTTGATCAGCTCCGAATAGTCCTTAACCAGCTGCGTGCCTGCCTGCAGGTCGCTGTAGGTTACATTTGTGTTGCTGTTGTCCTGCTTGTTCAGGATATAGATCTTTGTTACAGACTGATAAGTCGGCGTCATCAGGAATTTGCTTCCTCCAAAGGCCAGAAGCGCTGTAAACAGTCCCACTGCGATCATCAGCGGAAGCTTTCTCCAGAGTACCCAAAAAAGTTCTACCAGATCGATTTCGGTTTCCTCGTTGTTTCTCTGGTTTTGATTTTCCATGTCGTGTTCCCCTTTTTCTATTCGATATCTTCCATATCTGTATTGTCCAGAATGTGTGCTGCGTTTTTGTAGAGCAGACGTGCCGCATATTCCGGGCTGCAGTGTCTTTGCAGCCATAAGGCCCCTTCCGCCATCGATACAGACCGGTCTCCCTCTGCTCTGTGGGCGTCCGTTCCGATCAGATCTGCAAGCTCTTCTTTGATCAGGCTGCGGGCTGTGCGCTTTAGCTGTCCGCCCAGCAGTCCCGGCAGTTCTCCTGCGTTGATCTGGATCCGGCAACCCATGTCCTTTAATTCTTCGACCCGGTTGAAATCCTTTACCACGTTCCGATAGCGCTCGGTGTGTGCGACAATCGGCCGGTAGCCTTCGCAGAGCAGGTCATACAGGCAGTTGCGGATGTACGCCCATTCTTCGTCCGGCGAAAATTCGGTCAGAATATAATCCGATCCGGCGAGGGTTCCCGCCTTGCCCTGTTTTAGCAGCTCGATGGTATCCATGCAGCAAAAAATCTCACCGCCGCTGTAAAGTCTGATGTCAATTCCGTTTTCTTTCGCAGCCTGCTGCAGCTTCTGTGTCCGTTCCAATGCGGAAGCTGCGGTAATGCTGCGTCTGTTCGGTTTCTGATGCGGAGTCAGGATAACTGCTGCAGCGCCCTGTTTTACTTCCTGGCGCAGCATCGTCAGGCTCTCTTCCAGATTTCTCGCGCCGTCATCCACCTCCGGCAAAATATGACAGTGAACATCTATGTACTGATTTTTCTTCTCCGGCATCTCAGACCTCGTTTCCGGAGTCTTTTTCGCTGTCTGAACTGCTTTTTACGGTCTTCGGTACTGTCTCGCATTCTGCTGCAGCTTCTGCCTGTGCCGCCCGAAGTCCATCGGCAAACAGCCACAGCATCCGCAGGCAGTAATCCTGTACAACCTGAGGCATCCCGTCGAGTCCGCGCATCAGCTGTTCTTCCTGACTTACCGCGGATTTTTTCTCTTCCTCACCATAAATCAGCGTATCCAGACTCACTCCATACAAGCGGGACAGGTTAATCAGTGTTTCCACACTCATGCCGCAGGTTCCCCGCTCGATATCCGCATAATATTTGTTGACGACACCGAGCCGCTCTGCCACCAGCTCTCTGCTCCAGCCGAGCTCAAGCCTACGGGAGCGCAGCCGCTCTCCGGCAGCGATCCGGTCATATGCCGGCTTCTCCTGCTTTCTCTTCATCTTGTCCCCCACTTGTTTCTTTCTGTTCATCCTAACGTATTTCTACTTCGGCAATTATGTTTTTTGTCGAAATTACAAACTTCTTGCCGACTATTTTATTATACCATCTAACGTCTTCTTTGCAAGCAGACAACGTGGCAAATATTTATG
>ERZ1026856.1066-NODE-1066-length-14545-cov-5.388613_pt1 | contig 14545 bp, 7 predicted proteins | sample MGYA00380158_ERZ1026856 | MGnify/ENA primary metagenome ERZ1026856 (study PRJEB33269, sample SAMEA4719794) | human gut metagenome | biome: human-associated habitat; feature: organic feature; material: feces | place: Cameroon | collected 2013-10 ...
GAGAGGAGCAGGTCGTCACGGCGGGTGCCGGATTTCACGATGTCGATGGCCGGGAAGATGCGGCGCTCCTGAAGCTCTCGATTCAGGACGAGCTCCATGTTACCGGTACCCTTGAACTCCTCGTAGATGACATCATCCATGCGGGAGCCGGTTTCGACAAGCGCCGTGGACAGGATCGTCAGGGATCCGCCCTCACGCATATTGCGGGCCGCACCGAAGAAGCGCTTCGGCATGTGCAGCGCCGCTGGGTCGAGACCGCCGGAAAGCGTACGTCCGGACGCCGGTACCACGAGGTTGTACGCCCGCGCGAGACGGGTGATGGAATCGAGCAGGATGGTGACATCCTCGCCCTGCTCCACGAGACGCTTCGCACGCTCGATGGTCATCTCGGCCACCCGCTTGTGGTGTTCCGGAACCTCATCGAAGGTCGAGTAGATGACGGTGACGAGACCGCCCTCGACCTCTTCCTTCATATCGGTAACCTCCTCCGGTCGCTCATCGATGAGGAGGATCAGCAGATGCATCTTCGGCTCGTTCTTCACGATGGCCTTCGCCACCTGCTTGAGCAAAGTCGTCTTACCAGCCTTCGGCGGCGATACGATCATACCACGCTGGCCCTTTCCGATCGGTGCCAGCAGATCGAGGATACGAAGCGAGGTCGAGCTTCTCTCCCCCGGTACCTCGAGGCGGATACGCTGGTTCGGGAAGATCGGGGTCAGCGACTCGAAGCTCCGCCGACGGAACATCTCGGAAAGCGGCTTGCCGTTGACCGTCTCGATATAGGAAAGCGCCGCATAGCGCTCGTTCGGATTCTTCGCCCGCGACAGACCATGGATGACATCGCCGGTCTTCAGGCGGTAACGCTTGATGATCGCCGGATTCACGTAGACATCGCTGTCCCCCGGCATGAAGTTATCCGAGCGCGTAAAGCCGAAACCGTCCGGCATGACCTCGAGGATGCCGCCACACGGATTACCGCTCGGTGCCTTCTGGGTCTCGTTGTCGAGCTCGTCCGTCTTCTCGACGGCTTCCGTCCGCACGGTCTCGCCATCATGGGTTGTCAGCACGGCATCCGACGTTGCAGCATCGCTGTCACGCTCCATCCGCTCACTCTGCCCTGCGGTCGATGCACTGCTGCGACCGGCGTATGCCTTCGCGCGCCGTGCCCGGATGCGCTCCGCCTGCTCGGCCAGACTTCCCGGCTCCGCTGTTCTGCCGTTCGTGTCGTCGGCCAATGTCTCCGTCGCTGCCTGCGTGGCTTCCTTCGCCGCTGCTTCGGATACCGCTGCACGATCCTGTGCAGGCTCTGCCACAGCTGCCGCGGTCTTTCCGTCTGCAGCCTCCACGCTCCCGGAGGTCTTCGTTGCGGCAGCAGCTTCCGTCGTCTGCACCTCTGTGCTCTTCGGCTTTCGTCCGCGCGTCGTACGCTTCGGCGTACCTTCCACGGCTGCTTCCAGAATTTCCAGTCCTTCTTCCGCCTTCGCCTTCCGGGCACGGGTCGTGCGCTTCGGCTTCCTTTCTTCGGCCACCGGAGCGGTCTCTGCAACTTCCTCTGTCTTCGGCTTCCGCGCACGCGTCGTGCGCTTCGGCTTACTTTCTTCGGTCACCGGAGCCAGCTCTGCAACTTCCTCTGCCTTCACCTTGCGTGCTCGGGTAGTACGCTTCGGCTTACTCTCTTCTACTGCTGGAGCCGCCGCTGCACCTTCTTCTGTCTTTGGCTTCCGTCCTCTCGGCTTACGCTCGACCGCGGACTTCTTCTCTTCTTCTGCCATACTGCCTCCATATGGTTATTTTGTTTTTTTAAGGGAATGTATAAAACTCTATCGTAAATCTGGGATTCATGGATACGGGAAAGACCGCTCCCGAAATCATCGATTTGAAATCATGTTCGTTAAACGAAGAAATTAGGAAAATCGTAAAATAAGTATAACAACCGCGCCCTTGTAACGCAAGTTTCATTTTGTTATACTAGCGGCACAGCGGGCATCCAATGCACGAAAGCACCGGACAGGTACGGATGGAGCACATCACCACCCATCGCTACGTGTATCACCACAGTGCAGCCCCTGTCGTAAACCCAGTATAAAGAAGGTTATTATGGCGAAAAACTATAGATCCACCCCGGGTCCGTCGCTTCGCTACGACGCCCGTGGACAGCTCATAAAAAATAAACCGAAATCGCGTGTTCTGCACTTCATCCTCTGCTATCTGCTTCCGTACCTGATCATCAACGGACTGATTCTCCTCTTCGTGATTCAGCAGCCGACGATCGAGACGACCGAGCCGGATACGAAGGATTACCAGAGTGCCAGCATCGACATCAAGGTTGATTCCCTGGTGCCGCTGAAGTCACTGAGCGCGACGATGGATGGTGCAGAGCTTCCGCTCGAGAAGTCCGGCTCGATCTGGACCGCCGATGTCACGAAGAACGGAACCCTGACCCTGAACGCGAAGTCCATCAACGGCATGTCGAAGACGACCTATGTACAGATCAATCTCCTCGACGACGTCGGTCCGACCGTCGATGAAGAGTCCGTCAATCTCGGTGCCGGCTACCTCGAGTTCACCGTCTCCGACACTCAGTCCGGTGTGAACTGGGATTCGATCTACGGTGTTGACTCGCTCGGCAACAATGTGAAGCCGACCGACATCAATAAGCAGACCGGTCGCGTCACCTTCTCCATGGCCGGCGACGCCATCACCGTCTACATCCGCGACCTCGCCGACAACGAGAGCTCTGCAAACTTTTCCGTAAATTAATATTTCATCGTATTTAAAAAGCTGGTCGATCCGACCAGCTTTTTTGTTTGCATTCTTTCAGGCCCCGGATGGGTGGAATTTCAGAGTCTTCCGAGCTCGGAGTACTGTGCTTCTGCTGGCACCCCTCCGGGCCCTGTATCGATGTCACTTCTCTGACTTCTGTGACTTCTCCGGCTTCTCTGGCTTCGCCGGCGCCTCCCGGAAACGATCATAGGTGCGCAGGATGCCGCAGATCACCTGCTTTTCATGCTCGGTGAACGCGTCCTCCGTCATGCGCCACTGCCAGTTCTGACCGGAGGTACCCGGCTGATTGATGCGCGCATCACCGCCGAGGCCGAGGTAATCCCCTGCCGGCACGATCACGGTATCCGCAATCGACGCCATCGCCCGCTTGATGAGGAGTTCCGGCATCGCATTCCAGTCATTGCCGGAACGGCTCATGTACTGATACATATAGTCCCGCTGCCAGTCCGGGATGGTCTCGAACCAGTGACGGAGGGTGTCATTATCATGTGTACCCGTGTAGCAGACACAGTTCGGGGTGGTGAAGTTGTGCGGCAGATAAGCATTGCCCGCACCCGAATCCCAGGCGAACTGCAGCACCTTCATGCCCGGGAAGCCGGTCGCGGCCATCAGCTTCCGGACCTCATCGGTGATGACACCGAGGTCCTCCGCGATGATCGGCAGCTCCTTCGTACCGAAGTGCTGGTACATCGCACGGAACAGTCCCATGCCCGGGCCCTTCACCCACGCGCCGTTTTCCGCCGTATCATCGCCGAACGGCACCGCATAGTAGGCCTCGAAGCCACGGAAATGGTCGACACGGAGACAATCGTACATCGAGAGACAGTACTCCATGCGCGCACACCACCAGGCATAGTTCGTCTTCTTATGCGCCGCCCAGTCATAGAGCGGATTGCCCCAGAGCTGACCGGTCGCGGAGAAGGCATCTGGCGGAACCCCCGCCACCTTCGATGGGTGACCGTCCTTCGTGTACTGGAAGAGCTCGCGATGCGCCCAGGCATCTGCCGAATCCGGTGCGCAGTAGATCGGGATATCCCCGAGGATCTCGATGCCCCTCGCCGCCGCGTAGGCGCGAAGTGCCGCCCACTGCTTGTTAAACTCATACTGCACGAAGGCGTAGAACGCCACCTCGTCCGCATACTCTGCACGGAACGCAGCCACCGCCTTCGGATCGCAGTCGCGCAGTTCCTCCGGCCAGACATCCCAGCTCGCGCCGGAAAGTGAATCCTTGATCGCCATAAAGACGCAGTACTCGACGGTCTCCGGGCGAAGCTCCGCGTAGAGCGCCTCGACATCGCCGCCCTGCTCCTTGAAATGCCTGAACGCGAGCTTCAGCGCCTTGTTCTTGCTGCTGTAGAGCTTTCCGTAGTTGACGCGTTCAATGCTGTCGGCCGGTACGCCTGCCTCCTGCCGTACCTTCGCCGGCTGCTTCAGCCAGCGGCGAAGGTCGCGGAACGCCACATCACGATCATGCGCAAACCAGATGGCCGGCGCGTTCTTCGCATCCGATACATCTGCGCCTTCTTCGTTTTCGTCTGCCGCCGGCTGCTTCTGTGCCCTCGCTGCGTCCTCGGCGCGCGCCAGCGCTGCATAGTCGACCGCATCGCCGAAATCAAATTCCTCCGGATCCGCGAGTTCCTCTGCGCTCAGCAGCCCCTCCTCGACCAGCAGGTCGAGGTCCACGAAATACGGGTTCCCCGCGAAGGCGGAAAATGCCTGGTACGGTGAATCACCGAAGCCCGTCGGGCCCATCGGCAGAATCTGCCAGATCTTGTTTCCGGTCTCACATAATAAATCGATAAAACGATATGCTTCCTCGCCGAGTGTTCCGATGCCGTACTTTCCCGGCAGCGAGAACACCGGCATCAAAATGCCTGCTTTCTTCATACTCAGCCTTCCCCCTTTATCCCTTGCGACGCTTTGTCAGCTTCTGGTCAAGTGCAGCCTTCTGCACGCTCTTCCGCTGTGCGGAGGCCTTCGTGCCCGTCGACTTCGCTGCCGGCTTCTTCGGCTCTGCCTTCGCTGCCTCGACAGCCTGCGCTGCTGCAGCCTTCGCCTCGGTCATCTGCTTCGGCACGGTCGTCTTTTTCCGGGTCGTCTTCTTCTCACTGACGACCTCAACCTTCTCTTCCGCTGTCGCCTTCTTCGCACTCGTCTTCTTCGCGGTGCTGCTCTTCGCAGCGGTCTTCTTCGCGGCTGCCTTCTTCGCTTCCGTCGCCTTCGGTGCCGGCTCCGCGCATGGGGTCAGCTGGTAAATGGTGGTCGACATCGCCGGGATCTCGAGATCGACGGCGTAGTTCCGCTCATCCCAGTCGGCCTTCACCGCCTTATGTGCGGTGCGCTTCACAGCACCGCTTCCGCCGTACTTCTTATCATCACTGGAGATGAGGGACTTCGCGGAGCACATGAACGGAACACCGACACGGAACTTCGGATGCGCGACGTTATCGAAGTTCGATACCACGAGGAGGGTCTCCTCCGGCTTGTCGGTCTTTCGAACAAACATCACCATGGACTCCTCCTGATAGGAGCAGTTGATCCACTCGAAGCCGTCCGTGACGTAATCCTGCTGCCAGAGCGCCGGATGTGTCCGGTAGACGGCATTGAGATCCCGTACGAAGTCCTGAATGCCCTCGTGTACCGGGTACTCGAGGAGATTCCACTCGAGCTCCTGGTTCTCGGACCACTCGTCATACTGTCCGAAGTCCTGACCCATGAAGAGAAGCTTCTTGCCCGGATGCGTCCAGAAGTAGCCATAGGCCGCACGGAGGTTCTGTGCCTTCTCCTCGAAGGTCTCACCCGGCATCTTGCCGAGCATCGAGCCCTTGCCATGTACGACCTCGTCATGTGAGAGCACGAGCATGAAGTCCTCGGAATAGTTATAAATCATGGAGAAAGTGAGCTGGTTGTAGCTGCCCTTCCGGAAGAACGGATCCGTGCCCATGTAGCTCAGGAAGTCGTTCATGAAGCCCATGTTCCACTTGAGGTCGAAGCCGAGGCCGTCCTGCTCGACATCCCCGGTGATGTTCGGCCATGCCGTGGACTCCTCTGCGATGAGCAGGGTGCCCGGGAAGCGCTTGTGGAACTGCGAGTTCAGATGCTTCAGGAACTCCACCGCATCGAGGTTCTCGTTGCCGCCGTAGATGTTCCGCGGTGCGTCCTCGCCCTGACGACCGTAGTCGAGGTAGAGCATAGAGGCCACGGCATCCATACGGATACCATCGGCATGATAGCGGTCTGCCCAGAACATCGCACTGCCGATGAGGAAGTTCGACACCTCATTCTTACGGTAGTTGAAGGTCAGGGTGCCCCAGTGCGGGTGGCTTGCGAGACGCGGATCCGGATTCTCATAGAGGCCTGTACCATCAAACTGTGCGAGACCCCAGCTGTCCCGCGGGAAGTGCGCCGGTACCCAGTCGAGGATGACACCGATGCCGGCCTCATGCATGTAGTTCATGAAGTACATGAAGTCCTCCGGTGTGCCGTAGCGGCTCGTCGGTGCGTAGTAGCCGGTCACCTGATAGCCCCAGCTGGCATCGAGCGGATGCTCCATCACCGGCATGAGCTCAACATGCGTATAGCCCTCCTGCTTCACATAGTCCGCGACCTTCACCGCGAGCTCCCGGTAGTTGTAGAACTCGGAGCCGAGCTGCGCGGTACCATCCTCATCGATGGCCTGCTGCTTCCGTGCGAAGGAGCCGAGGTGCAGCTCGTAAACCGACATCGCCTCTTCCTTGATGCCCTCGACGCCACGCTCCGCCTTCTGCTGCTGCCATGCCGTATCCGTCCACGCAAACTGTCCGATGTCTTCCACGATGGAAGCATTGCCCGGACGAAGCTCGAAACCGAAGGCATACGGATCGATCTTCAGGAACGGCTCCTGGTGGTGGCACTTGATCTCATACTTATAGAGGCTGCCCGGCGCGAGGTGCGGGATGAACAGCTCGAACACGCCGGAATCACCGAGGCGCTGCATCATGTGGCGGCGGCCATCCCAGAGGTTGAAGTCACCGACGACGGAAACACGCTCTGCGTTCGGCGCCCATACGGAGAATGCGACACCATCGACACCGTTGATGCGGATCGGATGTGCGCCCATCTTCTCATAGATGTCATACCAGATGCCGCCCTGATACTTCTTGATATCGCGGTCGGTATAGGTCGACGGGAAGGCATACGGGTCCTCGCTGTCCTCCGTCGTGTCGTTATCGTAGGTGATGTGGTAGGTGTAGGCCGGAAGCTCCTCATTCCAGGCCTCCTCCATCGGCAGGAGCGTCGCGAAGAAGCCGGCCTCATCGACGAGCTCCATCGGATAGCGCTGCCCACCGAGCACGAGCTCGATGGCCTTCGCGGTCGGCACGAAGCTCTGCACCAGCAGTCCCTCCGGGATGACGTGCGCACCGAGGATCTTCTTCGGGTTCGCGGTTTCCGCGTAGGTGACGTCCTCCACCTCCGCCCAGTTCATGATCTCTTCTAATCTCTCATTCATGCTTTATCTCCTTCATCTCATACTTCAGATGGCGTGTATTCACTTTCTTTTTCGGCTGAAAGTCCGGATCCTTCACCGCCTTCAGCACGACGATGGAGCGGGGCTCCACGGTATAACGCTCCTCCGGGAGCATCGTCTCCTCCGGACAGATGCCATTCGTTTCCTCCATGGCGGTATCCATCACCGCAGCCCACTTCATGCCGAGCGGCGGATGGGCCAGCAGGAAGCTGTGCTTCTCCCAGTGCAGGTTGTAGAGCACGAGGAAGGTGTCATCCCCGGCATAGGCACCGGCGTACATGACCCCGAGCTGCCGGCGGAAGTTCTCACTGTCCGGCCGCCAGGCGTTCTCCCCATGGAAGCTGATATCCGGGATGCTGACGGAGCGGTAGTCCATCTGGCGAAGCGGGGTGCCCTGATGAAACACCGGATGCTGCTTCCGGAACTGAATCGCGTAGCGCGCGAAATCGTAGAGCTCCCGGTTCCGCTCGATGAGACGCCAGTCGAGCCAGTTCATCGCATTATCCTGGCAGTACGGGTTATTGTTCCCGAGGCGGGACTGGCCGAACTCGTCGCCCGCATGGATCAGCGGGGTGCCCTGGCTCAGCATCAGCAGAAGCCAGGCGTTCCGCCACATTTTCTTTCGAAGCAGCTTGATGGACTTCTTCCGGGTCGGCCCCTCCTCCCCACAGTTCCAGCTGTAGTTCTGGTCGGTACCGTCGCGGTTATCCTCATGATTCTCTTCGTTGTGCTTTCGATCATAGGAGAGGACATCCATCAGACTCATGCCCGAGACATTGGCCATGTACTGGATGCTCGCCCGGTTCGACGGGTTCTCGCGCACGCGCTGCATGAGCGTCGGCAGCATGCTCTCGTCGCCCTTCAGGATGCGGCGCATGTCGTTCTGGAAGCCGTCGTTGTAATCCGCGAGGTAACGCCCCGGTGCCACAGCCTGCGCGGCGCCATGGGTCGGCGTCTCCGGAATCTGGCCCTGCCAGCTGTCCGCCCAGATCTTGAAGCGGCTCAGCCACGGATCACGGGCGATGACACCGTACGGCGCGGCGCCGATCAGGTGGATCCCGTCGACGTGATAGTGGATGCGCCAGTAGCGCATGACGTTCACGATGTGGTCCGGGATGGTTTCGTTTGTAAAATACAGGTCGACCACGATCTCCATGCCATGCGCGTGCAGGGTATGCACGAGCTTCCGGAACTCGTTCCGCGGATTCTTGTGGTCGGAGGTGAAGCTCGATTTCGGCGCGAGCTGCAGGGCGTCCTTCGTGAAGCCCCAGTAGTTGATGCGGCCCGTCGGGCGGAGCTCGACCTCGTATGGGTTATCATGTCCGTAGTCCGGAAGCATGACCTCGTTAAATTCGTACGGCGGCATCAGCTCGAGCGTCGTGACCCCGAGCGCCTCGAGGTACGGAATCTTCTCGAGGATGCCCTGGAAGCTGCCCCGGAGCTCGCTGTCGAGACCGGAGCTGTGGTGCTCGGTGAAGCCGCGCACATGGAGACGGTAGATGATACTGTCCTCGTACGGCAGATCGAGCGCCCGGTCCTGTCGCCAGGCCTCACTCGACTCCGGGATCGCCGTCGCCTCGCCGATCGGCGTCTTCAGCGTCCGGGTGCCGTCCTTCAGATTTCCGAAGCTCTTCCGCCCCTCAAACACCGTCCCGTTCGGATCGGTGAAGATACGGCCATCCGCCTCGTAGCAGTAGCTGAGCTCCGCCAGCGGGAGGGCCAATGCAGGCTGCCTCTTCTCGTGCCCCCTCGCCTGTGCGTCGTCTGCGCCTGCAGCATCCCTGCCGGCGATCACCTCGCCGCCTCGTGGTCCGGATGCGACCGGCAGCTCCAGATGCCAGACATCCCCGATCCGATCCGCCGGATCGAAGGCGATCTGACGAACGCGTCTGTTTTTATGATATAGATTCAGAAACAGCTGCTCTGTACGAACCGCTGCCTCGAAGATGTAATGGTCGTTTTCCTTCTTTAAGCCTAGCATGATGTCCCTTCTTCGTTGTCTTTCTCTATATTTCAGATCTCGATGTCCAGCTCGATCGGGCAGTGATCGGAGCCGAAGATCTCCTGGTGGATCGACGCGCCCCTGACCCGGTCGCGGAGCTGCTCGGAAACGATGAAATAGTCGATACGCCAGCCCACGTTCCGATCACGCGCCTTCATACGATAGGACCACCAGCTGTACTCATCCGTCGCGTCCGGATACAGCAGTCGGAAGGTATCGATGAAGCCCGAATCGAGCAGCCGCGACATCTTCGCACGCTCCTCATCCGAGAAACCGGCATTCTTATGATTCGTCGCCGGATTCTTCAGGTCGATCTCCTCATGAGCGACATTCAGATCGCCGCAGTAGATCACCGGCTTTTTCTTATTCAGCTCGCCGACGTACTGCCGCCACGCATCCTCCCACGCCATACGGTACGGAAGACGCTTCAGCTCGTTCTGAGAGTTCGGCACATACACCGTCAGCACATAATAATCCGGGAATTCCGCCGTGATCACACGACCCTCACGGTCATGCTCCTCGATCCCCATCCCATAGCGCACGGAAATCGGCTCCTCCTTCGTAAAAAGCGCCGTACCGGAATAGCCCTTCTTCTCCGCATAGTTCCAGTACATGTGGTAACCCGGAAGCGTAAGCTCCAGCTGCCCCTCCTGCAGCTTCGTCTCCTGCAGACAGAAAATATCCGCATCCAGGCTCTCAAACACCTCCATGAAGTTCTTCCCCATGACCGCCCGAAGACCATTCACATTCCACGAAATCATTTTCTTCATAAATCAAACACCTCATAACTCTCGAATAGCTCTATTTTAGCATGGTTTAGTGGTATTTTCTTTTACAATTCAGCAATAAAAAGAAATAAAACAGGAGGCCCCAGTGGACCGACGCCAGCAGCCATACGGAGAGCTCGTGAAGAATCAAAATCCCATCCATTAGAAGTACTTGGTGTATCTCTCCTTGGAACCCTCTAGCAACGCTGAGTTTTCATCAGGAAAACTCAGCGATTGCAGAGGGCCTAGTACTTCTTATGGATGGGATTTTAGAGTCTTCCGAGCTCGGAGTACTGTGCTGCTGGCGTCGGTCCACTGGGGCCTCCGTCAAATTCTATTCAGTTTCTTCGACGATCTCGAGGGAACCCTGCATCCAGATCTTTCCCTTGAAGCGGCGGCCGACGGCCGGCACACCGATAAGATCCGATTCATTGATGGCGACATGGAAGACACACTCGTTGCAGCAGATCTTCATATCCACCACATTTTCGTGGGTGTAGACATTTTCCTTCACCCGGAGAGAAACGATCTCCCCGAGGATCTGGTACATATCGCACTCGACGCCGGTCGGCATGAAGGTGGTCTCCACGAGACTGTAGAGATCCTCCGTCTGGTAGCGCTGCTGCACCTCGTGCATGAGGTTGAGATCCGTCTCCGTCAGCGTATCGATCGCCTCCGGATCGCCCTGACGGGCCGCCTCGAAGAGTCGCTTCCGCTCATTCTGACGATGCTTCACGATCTCCGGATCCTCCGGACGCTTCTCGACCGGAAGCAGGATCTTTCCGCTCTCCGCGAGACCGGTCAGAAAGGCCTGGCGCGCGCGCAGCGGCATCTGCATACGGCGAAGCTCGGTGAGCTGCACCGAATTCGTGATATAGAAGATCAGCGGGATGCCCGAACGGAAATCCTCCAGCACACCGGCATAGGTCTCCTTCTCGAGATGACGCTCGACCGCGCCCTCCTCCGTCAGTGTCCCATCGTAGGAGCGCATATATGGAAAGTAGTATTCCCGGTGAAACACGCCGTCGGGCGTGCGCTGACCGACCAGCGTGATGCCCATGGACGGTGCCACCGGGAGCTGATACTCCTCGGTCACGACACCATCCCCGGCGTTGATCGTCTGTACACGATACTTTTCGTTTTCGGCCCGCGCGAGCAGCGGCTCGAGCTGCAGCTCTGTATTCAGCTTTGAAAATCCGACGGATCTCAAAAATTTATGCATGGATGTATTACCTTCTTCATAAAAATGATGCGATCGTTTTCATCATTTTCTCAACATCGATCGGTTTCGTCAAGTACCCATTCATCCCGGCCTCGGTCGCCAGCATCCGGTCCTCCGCGAAGGCGTTCGCCGTCATCGCGAGAATCGGGATCTCACGGCAGTACGTGCTGTCCATCGCGCGGATCTGCCGGGTCGCTTCATAACCGTTCATGATCGGCATCTGGATATCCATCAGGATGAGATCATACTGTCCCGGCGCGGCGGCCGCCATCTTCTCAACGGCGACGGCACCGTCCTCCGCCGTCTCGACGAGGAAACCGGCCTCCTTCAGGATCTCGGTCGCGATCTCCTGGTTCAGCTCGTTGTCCTCGACGAGGAGGATCTTCTTTCCGCGGAAGTCAGCACCTGTCTGATGCGCTGTGCTCAGCTCTTCGACGGAGCGACGCGTCGACGATGCCGGCACCTGTTCGGAATCCGTCGTCCCCGACGTCGGTTCAGAAGCAGCGGCATCCGAAGCGGACGTCCTCTCTGCCGGAGCACAACAGTGGAAGGAGAGGCAGACATCAAAAGTACTGCCCTGGCCTTCGACGCTGGAAAGCTCGATCGTGCCGCCCATCATCTCAACCATCCTCTTCGTAATGGCGAGACCGAGGCCGGTGCCCTGGGTGCCGCTGACCGTCGCCGTCTCCTCTCGTGAGAAGCTCTCGAAAATGTGCTTCTGGAACTGCTCGCTGATGCCGATGCCGGTATCCCGCACGATGAAGTGATAGCAGGCACCGCCCTCCGGCCTGCTCTTCTCCTGACGCAGGAGGAAGCGAATGCTGCCGTTCATGCGGTTATACTTCACCGCGTTGCTGAGCAGATTGAGAAGGATCTGCGTGAGACGCAGCTGATCGGCCAGCACATCCTCGTTCTGCACATCCTGTAGCTCCATCTGGAAATCGATCTGCTTTTCCTCAAGCGACGGCCGGATCATCGTGCTGAGGTCCTCCATGAGCGTCGGCAGATGGAGCGGCTTCTCCAGCAGTGTTACCTTGCCGCTCTCGATCCGGCTCATATCGAGCACATCGTTGATGAGGGAGAGCAGATGCTCACTCGACATCCCGATCTTCCCGAGATAATCGCGCACCTGCTCCGGTTGATCCAGATGCGAGGACGCGAGCTCCGTAAAGCCGATGATGGCATTCATCGGAGTACGGATATCGTGCGACATGCTGTTCAGGAAGGTGGTCTTCGCCGCATTGGCACTCTCGGCCTGCGTCAGCGCCTGCTTCAGCTCCTGCTCACTCTTCTGCAGCTTCGCGTTCAGACGCTCTGCACGGGCCGCGGCGAGGCGCGCATTCCGAAGGAAGCCGAGGATCACTGCAAGGATCAGGAGAAAGAGGGTCAGACAGGAGAGGGTCACCGTCAGAAGATTATCCTTCATGAAATCGAGGAGGGTGACCTTTTTCGCCATATCCTCATACATCGAGACGGCGCCGGTCAGCTTCGTGCTCTGCATGGTCTTCAGGGTCTTGTTGAGAATCGAGTTCAGCACACGGTTTCCTCGATCCACGGCGAAGGAGACATCCTCCGCCTGCGTGAGGTAAACGCTGTGGAGCTTCTTATCCGTAACATACTGCATGGCACGCCCGGAGCGGATGAGCATCCCATCGACATCGCCGCGCTCGACCGCCTGCTCCGCTTCCTTGTAGCTGTCATATTTCGCGATGGTCCAGAACGGATAATTGTTCGAAATATACCACTTGGCCTGCGCATCACTCTTCACGATGGCGATGGTATTCGCCACACTTTCATTAAAGGCATCCTGCGCGGTCACGACCGCGAGCGGGATGGACAGCACCGTATTCGACAGCGACACGCCGCTCCGCTCGGCGTAGTACGGATTCTGGCTGACATGAAAGACCATATCGACCTTCCCGTTCTGCACCGCCGAAAGCGCCGCCTGCAGCGTATCGAAGCCGACGGTCTCGAAGTGAATGGTCTCATCGAGACAGTCCGTCGCGTACAGGATGTAGTCATTGAGCACGCCCGTCACCTGCCCGGTCTTCGGATCCTCCACGCTGAAGCCGGGATCGTTTCGCAGGTAGCCGATGCGGATGCTTCCATGCTCCGCGAGCCAGTCCTTCTCTTCCGCCGTCAGCGGTGAAAGCACCTGCGTCGCGATGTAACGCTTGTAGAGCTCATTCGCATAGAAGGGCTTATCGCTCTCCATCGATCGCATCGCCGCGTCCAGCTTCTCCTTGATATCCGGACGGCTCTTCGAGATGCCGAAATAAATCTCCGAGCTGCCCGTGCCCACGATGGCGGTCAGCCCTGCGTCCGCCCAGATCGAGGTCTCCGTCGACACCACGCCGTCCAGCTGCTTCGCTGCAAACAGCACCTTCGCTTCGTCAATGCTGTCGACCGGCACGTGGATGGTTTTTATGTTATTCTTCTGTTCCCAGTCACAGAACTGTGTGTACTGCACCGTCTGTGTCATCACTGCAACACGTTTTCCATTGAGACTGGAAAGCTGCGTCGCGGAAATCCCGGAATGCTCCAGATCCACGTACAGATAGTAGCGCTCCTCCCCCATCGGCCGCTCAGAGAAGAGGATGTGCTCAGCTCGCTCATCGGTGTAGGAAATGGAGCTCATGATATCGATCTGTCCACGCTCGAGCTGCTTAAACAGCGCCGTCCAGTCATCCTCTACATAGATATAATCCCAGCCCGTGTAGGACGCCACCGCCTGCTCGTACTCATACCCATAGCCACTGCGTCCACCATCCGGATTCGTGATATGGTAGGAATCCTCGTACCACGCCGCACGAACATTAATATACATATCGGAAGCGCTCGGCGACGTTTCCAGCGTCGGAGTTGCATCCGTCGAAGAGGCTGCCACAGACTGCCCATCCGACGCCGCAGACACTGTGCCCACATCCGCTGACTGTACCTTCGCTTCACTCCCCTCCGTCGCAGCAAACGCGCTCAGCGAAAACAGCAGCACGAAAAAGAAAAAGTATGCGGCAGTCCTCCCTATATGGAAGCAATCCCTGTCGGCATACTTTCTGAAAATACTATAGAAAAATGAAAAGAGGCCCCTCTCTCCATGTTCAGGCTGATGTCTATACGGCGTCGCTCTGTTCATAATCCTCCCTGTGAGATGTTTCGCTGTTTCCATGTACCATTCAACACACTATACCATACTCGATTGCTTTCGTGGCCAAAATTGAAATTCGAAATGCTACTCCTCTAATCGCAAGTTGCATTTAGTCTTA
>ERZ1026856.1074-NODE-1074-length-14444-cov-3.119397_pt1 | contig 14444 bp, 9 predicted proteins | sample MGYA00380158_ERZ1026856 | MGnify/ENA primary metagenome ERZ1026856 (study PRJEB33269, sample SAMEA4719794) | human gut metagenome | biome: human-associated habitat; feature: organic feature; material: feces | place: Cameroon | collected 2013-10 ...
GGCCAGTCCCCGGTTGTTATTGTAGGCAATAAAGCCCCTCTTACTGTCACCGCTGGAAACACGCGTCAGTGCCAGAAGGTTCGAATAGAAGTATGTCTCCGTCATATCCTCCGGCGCCTCTGCCACAACGCTTCCGTCCGAACTCAGACGGTTATCACCCGGCAGGAATTCACCGGCAAGACCGCCTGCCAGCGTAGTCGTTGCATTTGCTGTACCGGCAACAATATTTCGGAAGAGCGTCGTGTATGGATAGGAGCTCGGACTTCCGGCATCATAAAGGTAGCTGTACATCCGTCCAGCCAGACCACCGGCTGCCTGGGAAGCTGTCACATCTGCTCCAATTTCACATCCGTAGACACGTCCACACCTAAGTTCAGCGGCAAGTCCACCCGCATAGTTCTGTGCCTTTACATCCGTATGGCTCACATAACACCTGTAAATACTCCTTGGCTCTATCTGGGCAAAGATACCGCCGGCATAATTGCCAGTCGCCGTGATGGAGCAGTTATATACTCCAAGATTGCTATAATCAATATCATAGTAACGTTTTCCTACATAACCGCTGACATAGTTCGCGCCGCTTATCACACTGTTTTCCAGCAGACAGTTATTTGTATGGGTATGTGCATATAAGCCATACACACCGCTGGTGTAATCGGATCCGCTTACCGTCACATGGTTGACCAGCATATATCTGCCGGAACCGTAGTATCCATATAAGCCGCCCGCATACTCTGCCATCGCCGTTACCGTCAGATCCTCACCTACTATATAACATGGATATACCCAGCCGCTGCTTCCCATATAACCGCCTGCATAGCGGTACGATGCATTGACATCGGTATTATAAATCTCATCGTAGTAGTTCGTATCTTCACTCTGGCTGGATTGTCCAAATATACCGCCCACATACTCGTAACCATTTACCTTGTTGCGGATAATGACATTTCCATCCGCATCCTTGTTAGTACCTGTCCGTGCGCCGCGTTTTTCTGTCGGGTCAGCGGTATCGGCATCCGATGTCACAGTTCTCACTCCGACACGGAAACCATAATATTTTCTCGGTCCGGATGGGTCATTCGTTGAACCTATCAGACCGCCGACGTTTTTCGAACCGATTACCTGAATTCCCTCTGCGGATAAATGCTGCGCCTCGCCGTCCAGACGTCCGATCAGTCCACCTACATGGGAAACACCGTTTGAGTTCGGTTCTCCGCCGTTGATGCTGTACTGATAGTTGTTTGAGTTCAATGTTCCGACCGCTTCCACTCCGTCGATCGTACCGCTTGCCAGACCGCAGAGTCCTCCGATGTACGAGCCGGTTGCACTTACCCGGATATCTTTCAATTTCAGGTTGCTCAGAGTACCCACGCTGGTACCGATCACACCCGTTTTCTGGCTGCTTTTCGGCGCTATAATTGAAATATTTTCAAACGCACTGTTCCGGATCTCACCCTGGTTGATCGAAATGAGTCCGATGTTTGTACCTCCGCTGACCTTTGTCGCATCTGCCGAGGTAATTATGATATTCTTCCAGGTCAGATTTTCCATCGTTCCCGAAAGAACCTGAATCAGGGATTCTCCCTGACTCTGTATCTGATAGTTGATTCCAGAAATCGAATGACCTTCACCCGCTCCTACCAGACGGTTGATTTTCAGGTTCTTCGGAATCTGAACGTCCTTGTAACCAGACAGATCAATATCTGCCATAATCCGGAAGTTTTCATAATTCTGTCCGTAGGCAGTCATCTGATCGATAAACTGCTGTGCATTTGCAATGTCATGATAGAGAGGGTTCTTGTACTCAAAGGAAGCTGTCAATACCTGTACCGCCCCTCCGCCCGGTTTCTGCAGCGTCACAGTTACCTGATAGCTGTCCAGATATGACTGGATCGTAAGCTTCTTCCAGGTATAGGAAACAGTACCGTACTGATCGGTCTTGCTCTCGATTTCCTTGGAATCCACTCCCGTTTTAATATCAGCCAGTGCCATGCCCGGCACTTCAACCTTGACCGGCTCGTACAGGTACTTCTTCTGCTCCGTATCATACATGCCTTCGACTTCCAGAACCAGACCATACTCGTTGGTCGACTCATCACGTGTTCCTGTCGCTTTCAGCTTCAGGGACGGATCCGGCAGACTGATCGGCTCCTGATTTTCCAGTACATTGCCGTCCGTATCCAGCAGCATCGGCAATATACCGTTCTCTGCCGTATACGCTCCACCGCTCTTCGTACCACTGATATCAAACGATGCACCTAAAACCGCATAATCACGGTATGGATTTCTCGTCCAGAGCTCCGGAAGGCTGACCAGACGGTTCGCATCCATCAGCTGATCGGCAGCTGCCTTTCCGAGAAGCTGTCCACTGTAGGCAACCGTATTTCTCGCTGTATAAGTAAACGTTCCGACCGATCCGGCGATCCGCCGCACCGTACCAGAGTCACCTGTGTTACTGCTCGTCGTGTAAATATTTCCCATCTCCACGACATTTTCAATCGACAGGCTCGCTGCCAGCTTTCCGGCGATGCCGCCCAGGTTGTCCGCGATACTGTTGATCTCTACATATGTCCATGCCTTGCTGATCGCAGAACCGGCGCTTCCGGTGATACCGCCCGCATTCTGGAAGCTGGTTTTGATGCTTCCCTGTGCATAAAGGCTGTTCATAACCGAACCACTTCCCTGCACTCCGATCAGTCCTCCGATACCGGATGCTGTATAACCAGCTTCCGCCGTGATGGTAACGCCCTGTGCATAGCAATTATTTAACTGAGCCGCACTGAGTGATCCCACCAGTCCACCCAGATACAGGGTGTTTTTCCGAATTTCTTTACTGGTAAGTTCCATGTCACGGACACCACAGTTTGTAACCGTTGCATTGTTGACCTCGCCCACCAGCGCACCGCCGTAACCGTAAACAGAAACTTCTTTTCTGTTGCCAGAACCGACGATAAACACATGATCGAGCGTTGCCGAACCATTTAGTGTTCCCACAAAACCTGTATGAAGGGTTTCCGACGGGGTCGAAGAATCCAGCTTCAGTCCTTCTACTGTCAGGTTCCGGATCGTACCGCCATTTACATTCTCAAATATAGAACCACTCTGAATCTCCTGCATATTTTCCAGCGTATGCAGCGTACCATCCAGATCTTTACCATCCAGAATACCGGTAAATTTTCCTTTGATCCGCACATCCGAACTGTATGCACCCGAAAAATCAAGGTCACTCTCTAAGCGGTAGTTTCCTGCCAGATCCTCCCCGATCGCTTTCCAGTCGCTCAGGGTATTGACCGGCTTATAGAAGCTTACCTGAATTGTACGTCCTATATAGTCGTACTGGTTGATCGTCGTTCCAGCGCCTCGGTAATAAACCCGGTTTACATTATAAACAGAACGATAGGTCGTCGGATCCAGCAGCTTAACCGTCACCTGATAGGTGCTCTCGCTTGCTCCCTGTCCCTCCTGAACCTCTACGATCAGACCAGATACATCCAGACCGGTAATCTGGTAGCGGTTCGGGTTATAGAACTCCAGATCCACCAGCGCATAGTCGCGCCCCTGTTCATCTCTGCCTTCCTCGCGCACCGTACTGCTGATGATATCCGGATATGCGCTGATTCCTACCAGAGGAAGTCCGATGGTCGTCTGCTTGGACATCAAAGCATCCGGCAGAGACAGACGCGGATAATATCCAGCCTGAACCATGTTTTCTACCTCAAAAGCGCCTTCACTGTTGAAGCAGCTCTGATGCCAGGATGCCGAGCGGAGTGTACGGGCTTCGATCAGCTCCGCCTTTTTATAAGCACTTCCTCCATTCTGCCCGTAAGCAAAATTGCCCTCAGACAAAAGATAGATGTCCTTGATCGTTCCGCCGTCGTATCCAACCGTTCCGCCGTAGTCCAGAAGCGGCTGCGGTGTGGTCTGTTTCTTATCGTCGTCATACTCGTACATGTAGACATCGCCTACGGACAGGACATTTCTCACACGTCCCCAGTTTGTTCCGACTGCCAGACCTACCGAGTTCATATTCTCGCCTTTTTCGATCTGCACCTGATTTAATGTAAAGCAATTATAAACCTGACCACTGTTTGTTCCAACCAATCCGCCAACAGAACCACGGCTTCCAGAGGAATCACCTCCGAACACACCGCTGCCGACCAGAATGTTGCCGCCATATACATAACCATTGCGTACCGTTCCGGCATTGGAATAGCTGGCACCGCCTGTGTTGTATCCCACGTATAAGCCATTGTCAGCAATCTCAACCGCAAAGTTCTCAATCACGCCGCTGGCGTAGTTATTGTAAACCAGTCCCCCCAGCTTGGATGGATATCTGCCCTGGATATCTACATGGGCAATCACATTTCGGATCGTACCATAGTTTCTCCAACAGATTCCGGCTCCTTCGTTTAATCGGTTCGAAAGCTTCACCGTATAATACAGCTCCAGATTTTCTACCACGCCACGGCTTCCGATATACTGGAAAAGCTGGCTGCCATTTCGCCTCAATGTATATCCCTGGAAATCCAGCTGACCATTAAACGGATTGTCACTGCTTCCGATACTGGTTACCTTTCCGGTCGCTGTGATATCATTCAGGACGATAAACTTTCCTTCCCGGTGATCTTTTAACAGCTGGAAATCTTCTTCCTTCGTGATCGTATAAATCTTCTCACCTGTCTCGTAGGTCAGGCGTCCCAGCGTAACCCGGTGCCCCTTGACCTCGACGATCAGGCGGATATCGTAAGTACAGTACAGATCCGAATCCAACGTAAATTCTTCGCTGACATCCTGTACCTTGTGATCAATTACCGTCAGTTTTTTCACTTCCGGATTTCCGCCTTCGCGCTTCATCAGCGGTGCCGCATCCAGCTCCGCATCTGAGATATCGCGTCCCTCTACCTTGCGGTATTCCAGCAGGTAGGTCGGATTTTCTGAATCCTTCAAAAGATCGCTCTCCGGATCTTTCAAAGTCACACGGATTGTCGCCTTCTGTTTCTCATCGACTACATCCGCCAGATCACGCAGCTCTACCTTGCCGGTAATACCTGATCCGGTCTTGAACCGCAGCCAGCTTGAGCTTGGGAATGCATAGTTATCTTTCTTTTCACTGCTGTCATATCCCTCGTTGTACTCCGACGCATAGATACGGATCGTGTAATCCATGTTGCTGCTCAGGTTCTGGAAGCTCATCAGTGCCTCCTCGCCCTCATTTGCCGCACTGTAAGTCCGGTTGGTTTCCACGAAACGGCTGTCCACCAATCGTTCACCCGCATAGAGACGCAGGTTTACCTTTCCATCTGTTACCGTGCCGTCCGGATCGTCGATCCGGAAGTTATAGAGCTCGGCAAAGTCAGAGATAACCAGAAGCTCGCCGCAGTTGACCGTCGGCGGTGTCTTCTTGGTCTGGAATTCGGCTACACTGGCGGATGAACTTACATCATATTCCTCATTCGCCTGGGTAACCGTTGTCTGTACATTGACACGGTACTGCGTTTTCGAAGTGAATTTTCCCTCCGGATAACGCACTTCCACCGTCGTGAACTCTGTGAGCGCGGTCCAGACACTCGTGCTGTCTGCCGCCGTACCCAGATAATTTAACACCACCTCCGGCGTTCCTGCCGCAGCATCTGCCGGGTACAGCACATATGCATCCCCGTCCTTCTTCAGATCTGCGATGTTTACACTGTCCCACTCTGCCTTATTTAAGACTATCTCCCTGCTGCCATTGGCCGGTGCCGACACAGTCACCTTGATCTGTGACATCAGCTGAATCAGCAGGCTATATGTATAACTGCTCAGGTGGAACTGGACATTCGCACTTGACGCCGTCACGTCGGATACACTCATCTCATAAGACGCCGTACCCAGGTTCGAAATCGCTGCTGTATAAATACTTGTCTGTCCCAGCCGTGCATTGACCGTCGATGCCTCCGGATCGGTATCCCTCAGATCATACGTTCCGTATATTTCTATCCGGTAATTTCGTCCCGAAGGAAGATTGGTAATCTCTTCATTCAGGCTATTCTGATTCAGATCCAGTTTCCGGCGCAGCTTGGTTTCCGGATCATCTCCAATCTGTTCAAAGACAGACAGAGGTGCTCCTGTCTGCGGATCACAGAGTACCATATAGCCATCGCGCAGATGAATGTACTGGCTGTCCTCATTGATGACCGTGATACGCAGCTGCTGGCTGCCAACTGCATTTCCTACCATGGAAATGGATACACTCGGCGCCTTGTAGCTGGTCCGGGTACTGCCTGACAGAACCGACTCGCTCGTATATGGCAGTACATTGTCAAACCGGTCTTTCAGCGTCAGTTTCCACTCATATTCAGTACCAGAATCCAGAATACCATCGGAAACCCAGGTTGACTTGTGTCCCTGCCGCAGACTTCGGATATCGCTTCCGGCTAAGGTCAGCGGTTCATCCGTCGCAAGGCTGGTTTCTCCTTTTTTCCGTACCTCCAAAATACCTTTTGCGATATACATCAGATCGGCCGGACGGCTGCTGCTTGTCTGCATCTCCGGGATCTGAATTCGGTCAGAATAGAATTTTACTGCCTTCGTACTTGTAAAGGTATACGGTGCCAGGTGGTCAAGAGAAAGCGTGCGCAGCGGAATGTCTTCCATAAAGCTCTCCGTGACCTTTTCTCCGTCCTTATTGTTCCACACAAAAGTTCCCTGCACCAGAATACTGGTATCCGGTCTTACATTCGGAATCGTAATGCTTCCTCTCGTTTTAAAGTTCTTTCGGGTAAGAAGCTCCTTTTCCTGTCCATTTTCTTCCCGGTATACCCGAAGAACCACACGGCGCAGACGCATATCCGGATCCTGTATCGCCAATTCTCCATATACATTGTACACATCGGCTGAAACATTCGTCAGCGCAATCACCGGCTTGCGGACATCACCAGACATGCTTCCGCCGCTGTTTCCACCGCTGCTTCCGCCTGTTGAATCACTGCTTCCATGACCGCCATTATTGTTATTGCCGTCGGAATCGCCGTGATTGCCGCCGCCGTCTCCCATATCTGTTCCGGTTCCACTTCCATCCGCTGCATTGTCGTTGCTTCCGCCGCCGCTTCCACTTCCACCTGCAGTGCTGTTTCCGCCCTGGTTATTTCCATGATCATATCCAGAGTTTCCACCATTTTCCGTGCTGGAACCGTCTCCGCTTCCAGAATTTCCGGTATCGCTTCCGCCGCTTCCGCTGCTGCTGCCAGTGCTGTTTCCTGAACTGGAACCGCCCGTGTCTCCGCCTCCGCTTCCGCTGCTGAAACTATCCCCGCCGAGCGAGGAATCCCCCAGCGAACCCGCACTATCACTGGATATAGGATCGCCCAGACCATCGCCCAGGTCTTCATCCATGTGTCCCAATTCACTGTCAACGGAACCTTCCGGTGTATCCTCCAGCTGTGCCTCCATATCTCTGAAATGTCTGCCTGGCGGGAACCGTTCCGTCTCTGCGCTTCCTCGCTGCTTCCGCTCTCTGCTGCAATCGTCTCTTCCGGTTCATCCGCTTTTACTACTGGCTGGGTCGGATCATGAAGAACTCCCAACTGCTTTAAAAAGCTGTCATAATCATAGGTTTTATCCCGGATCACAACCTTGGCATCCAGAAGATGAGCCAGTCCCGCATATACCAGACGATCTCCGGCATAGCTATAGCTGGAAACCGCATCTTCCTGAAAACTAATCAGCGATCCCAGACGCAGGGCATGGTCAACTCCATTGCTCCGGATCGTTACCGGGACTGTATTCATATACAGACCATTGTTTAACTTTGCAAATATGTAGGTATCTTCATCCTGACCGACACCGTCCTCATCGAACGCTGTACCATCACTGACATACAGACCGGCATACGGTTCATATTCCATGAAGTCGTCCGTTATCAGGCTTCCGGTCGCCTGAAAATACCAGATACCGGTACCATCGCCGGTATAGAAAGGATAGTCGCTCTGGACACGCTCCTTTTTGTCTCCCAGATAGAGGTTACTGCCCCGCTGGTATACCGTATCGCCTGCCTGGAATTTTTCCAGCATGACTGCGTCCGGCTCCTTGTCGCCATTCGCACCTTCCTGCAAGGTTTTCGCCAGATTCCGGTCACTGATTGCCACGACATCCGTCTGGATCATTCCCAGAACCTGCAGCCGGTATGCATAAGCAAAGCACATAACCGATATCAGTACTGCTATGGCTGCAATCACTCGTTTCAAGGCTCTGCTCCCCCCCTTACTTCATCTCGTCCATTCTTGGAAGCAGCTCTGGTTCTGTAAACAGAAGCATCCAGGTTCCATTCGGAAGCCAGAGTTTATTGGTTCCAAGGCTTATCGATCCTCCATTTTGGAAGGATGCTTTTACTTCTTTTCCATCTATCGAAACCAGGCGCGCTGAATTTGTTCCATATACATGGAAATTCATGCTTCCGCCATACTGTACCGTCACAAATGACATCGACGGAAGCTCACAGGACTCTTCCTCCCAGTCGAGTTTTACCGGTTCCAGGAAGATATAGGTTCCTTCCCCGTCAAACAGAAAACCAGATACCCCATCCCGGCTCTGGTTTTCGTCTTCAACTGGATGGAGCTGTCACTGACGCTGACCGTAGAAAACGATTCCAGGCGGCACATAGATGCGCCTCCAGGTGCCATCGTTACCCATGCATAGGGGACTGGCAGGATGATCTGCTTGTCACTTCCCGCATAAAGTGGACGTGAGCTGATACTCTCACCCTTGGCATTTTTCAGGAAGGTTCCTTCATCCGTGTGCTGAAACTTCGTCCCTGCCGTATACGTCTTTTTTACTTCTCCAATATACGTATAAAGTTCATTCTGCGCCCGATACGCGCCCGCTTCCCGGTAGAATATAAATACCAGTACCACGATCACGATCGGAATCAGAAGCAGTAGTTTCTGAATCGGATTCTTTTTTAGCGGATCATTTTTCAGAATCTGTCTCAGTTTCTGTTTCACTGCTTACCACCTCCTGTTTCTTTCCAGTTTTCCGAACCACTTTTTTCCCCGGCTTTTTCCGGCTTCGTCTTTTTCGCTTTGGTTCGCCCTCGCTGTCTTGTTCTGAGTCATTTGTCTGGTTAATCTCATTTGTTTGTTCTGTTTCAACTATTTCATCATTTTCCTCTGCTTTTCTCCGCACAGCCCTGAACTGCATCAGGTTCTGCACATCACGCACCGTAAAATACAGCGCATAGAGTATGATAAAGATAATCAGCAGACATAAAATCACGACAATCTGAATCTGAAAACGGGTTTCCATCAGATACGAATGCAGCAGATTTTCTGCCATCATCGCCGCAAAGAGCAGGGCGCTGTTGATCAGATCCCGAAACAGCAGCAGCTTCCGCTTCCAGGCTGCAAATTTTGCTGCGGACAAAAGCAGCAGCAGCGCCAGATGGCAGAACTGCATATCCACGACAAACAGGGCGCTGGTCGCTATAAAGACCAGCCAGAGCCAGGACGCTGCCAGAAAATAACACTGTGCCTTTGTCAGCCCGAAGAAGAATCCATAAATCCACAGGTTTCTTCTCTGCCATCCAAAGGTCTTTGTGCCAAATAGCAGCGCTATCTCCAGCACCAGCGCCACAGCGATCGCCGCGCTCAAAAACACACGGAACTGCAGAACAATCTGCAATGCATCATTTAACATACATATCCTCTTCTATCAAAAGCTCAAACTGATTCTGGCGGAAGACATAATATCCCTCGATTCCGTCCAGACTCTCCATGATATCTTCCCCGACGATCTGCACACTGCCCTGTACCTTTCCGATGGTTGGCATATAATCCTTCAAAATCAGAATATTATAATTGCTGCTGACGATACGCACCATCGCAACATTCTCATAACTCTTCATACCGCCGGACAGGCTCAAAACACTCACATGAATCGCCGGTTCCGCTGATTCCACGCTGTCGCTGACAGCATCCGGGATTCCGGCACTTCCGGCTTCATCCGGTGTGTTTTTTCTTCCAAATCGTCTTTTCTTCTTTGTTTCCTTATTTTCTGCCATGGCACTTACCTATCATGTAGAACGCTGCCTCGTCCTCATCGTCATAGACGCCGTTTAAGATATCTTCTACGTCCTGAAGTACATCTTTGATCGCTACAAACTCGCCCGGGATTCCGGTAAAGTTCTCTGCTACATACATCGGCTGCGTAAAATAGTTTCTCAGTTTTCTGGAACGGTAGAAAATCTGCTTGTCCTCCTGGGACAGCTCCTCGATACCCAGAACCGCGATGATCTCCTCCAGCTCCTCATAACGTGCCAGATAACGGATGGATTCCTCCACCAGCTCATAATGGCGCTCGCCAATCTTCTCCGGATCGATCAGGTTCGAAGTGGTCGCAAACACGTCGATTGCCGGATAGAGACCTTTCTCCGCCACCTTTCGGGACAGTACGACCTGTCCATCCAGATGCTGCATGATGGTCTGTACCGCCTCATCGGTCACATCATCCGCCGGAATGTAAATCGCCTGGAAGGATGTGATGGAGCCGTGCGGGGTCGAGTTGATTCGCTCTTCTACCTCGCTGACGTTCATCTCGATGGTTGCCGGATAGCCGTTCTCGATCGGCATCCGGTTCATCATCGCGCTGATCTCCGAATATGCCTGTACATAACGGTAGATATTATCGACAAACAGAAGCACATCCTGCTGTTTCTCATCGCGCAGGTACTCTGCCAGCGTCAGACCGCTGTAGATCGCATGGGAACGGGACGCGGAGTTTTCGCCCATCTGTCCAAATACCATGGACATCTTATCTAAAAGTCCTGCCTCCGTCATCTCGTCGATCAGCTCGCGGCCCTCACGGGAGCGCTCGCCGATACCGATAAAGACGGAGTTTGAACCCAGTCCCTGATATACATTGTGGATCAGCTCCTTGATAAGAACGGTCTTGCCGACACCGGCGCCGCCGAGAAGTCCCATCTTAAAGCCTTTTCTCATCGGTGCAAAGAAATCCAGCACCTTGATGCCTGTCCAGAGGATATCTCCATTCGCATCGATCTGGGATAAGCTCGGGCTCGGCTGATATACATTCTTCTGCTGGATGCTGTCAAGCGGCTGCTCGTCAATCATCTGACCATACGGGTTAAATACGCGTCCCAGGATCTGGTCCGAATATTCCATCGTCAGACCGTGTTCGGCTAATTCCACATCCATACCGCGTTTCAGTCCCTTGGTGCTCTCAAACGGAATCGCATGTACCACGCTTCCATCCACGTCGCAGACCTCAAAATGGCGTCTTTCCCCGTCTACTGTCGTGTAAAGCATATCGCGCTCTGACACGCCGCTGCCGTCGGTGAGAATCTCAACTCCCAGCTCCGACACGGAAATGATTTTTCCTATCATGACTCTCCTCCTACTTATACGCCCGGTTCTTGACGTAGTTCTCTATGATTTTCTCGAATTCCTTATTGTTCTTTTCACGGCGCTCGGCCTTGACCTGCTCTTCTTCCAGCTCGTCGATCTTCTTTAAGGATTCCGTGGTTGTGTTCTGTCTCAGTACATTCTCTGCCGCACGTCCGCTGACAACCGCCAGCATCAGCTCATAGTTTACATAAGACGCCGTCAGGTCGGATAACAGTTCACCCGCGTCTCCTTCCATCGCAAAATCATCATAATATCCTGCATCCTCATCCGTCTCTACCGGATAGATACGATCGGTCTTAAAGTAGATCGTCGTCGTGTTGACATACTCATTGAAAATGATATTGATCTCAGAACACTTGCGCCCCCGGATCGCATCCCCCAGAAGCTCCTTTAATTCGTTAAAACGAATTTCCAGGTCGCCGCAGGTACAGGAAAACAGGACGTTTTCCTTATCCCGGCAGTGAAGCTTTCTTCCGATCAGGATCTTCTTGCTCTCATGATCTTTGGAAAGTTTGTCATTTACCAGGGAATTGTAGTTATTGCAGAAACCAAAATCACTTCCCAGATAGATGTTCCAAACCGGTGCCGAGGTGTTTGGCAGAAGCAGTTTTTTATCCAGAATCAGATTCCGGTTATAAAGGATGGAAGCCATCATCTGCTGAAGGTGTTCCTCCATCATGCGGTATTTCTCCGCCTTGCGCTTCGCATTGTCCACGCGGATCAGCGCATGGAAATTCATAACTTTTACGACATTTCTAACGCCCATATCAGCCTCCCAGGATCTGACTGAATCTTGCAAGGAACTCTTCCGGTGCCTGCGGTGCAAACTTCCGCTGGTTCAATCCATTTAAAATTTCTGCACCGCGTTTCAGACGGTCGCGCATCTCCTGACTCATCTCATCCATATTTGCCATCTCGTAAACTTCGCGTGTCTCCAGATAGCTTAAAAGCTCCCGGCGTACTCTCGCGCCCAGCTTCTTGACCGGTGCATCCTGAACCGCGCCACCCAGACGGGAAACTGAAAGTCCATACTGGATCGCCGGTTTCTGACCTTTATCAAAGTTCTTCTTCGACAATACGATCTGACCGTCCGTGATGGAAATGATATTGGTCGGAATGTATCCGGTGATATCTCCGCCCTTCGTCTCAACGATCGGGAGGATCGTGATGGAACCGCCGTTCCGGTGCTGGCATCCGCGCTCTAAGAGTCTGGAATGGATGTAGAATACATCCGGCGGATATGCCTCACGTCCCGGTACCATGCCAGCCAGCAGGGAAATCTCTCTATGTACGGTCGCATGTCGTTTTAAATCATCGATAACTAACAGTACGTCGCGTCCTTCCATCATATAGTTCTCCGCAACGGTAGCCGCCACGTATGGGGTCAGGAAGAGAACCGGCGCCACCTGGTCATTGAACGCCGCCATGATGATCGTGTGATCCATCGCGCCGCGCGCCATCAGGTTCTGGTAAACCTCTTTTACATTTTTCTTGGTTTTTCCGACTGCCACATAGATACAGAGGACATTTTTTCCCTTCTGGTTTACGATGGCATCCAGGGCGATCTGGGTCTTACCCGTCTTTTTATCGCCGATGATTAACTGTCTCTGTCCTTTACCGATGGGATAGCACAGGTCGATACCTGCGATTCCGGTCAGAAGCGGACGTTTCACGGTGCCACGTTCCATGATCGGGATCGGCTTTTTCTCGATCTCAACCGGAACTGCATCTTCAAACACACCATCCTGCAGACACTCGGTACCGAACATATCCACGATATGACCGATCGAGGACGGCGAATACATCGCCTTAAATTCTTCTCCCGTTGCCGTTACCACATCTCCCACATAGATCGGAGCCTGACGGCGTACCACGGAAATCTTCACGCTGCCGCGTCCGATAGAGTTGACATATCCTTCCGAATGTCCGCCGATGATGACGCGCTCCATAAACGCTACATTTTCCAGACCGTCTGCCTCCAGAATATACTCGGTTACCGCTGTGACACGACCTGCATCATGCACATTGCTGCCGTTCTGGATCTCTGCGATCTTTTTACCTATCAGTTCTTCCATATAATTTGCCATAATGTTATCGTATGCCCTCCTATAGGCTGTAATCGTACATCTTTCCAGACTGCAGGACGCGGACGCCCTCGCAGATGCTTTCTTCTTCATGAACGGTTATGTTACCCTGCGGCGCTTCCTGTGCATTGCCTGTATACAGCACCGGTTCCGGGTTGTTCAAAAAGCTCTCGCTCCGAATCCACTCACGGAATGCAACGATGTCCATCGCCCTATTCCGATCCAGGAACTGCTGCAGCACCGCCTGCTCTTCTGCATCCAGAACGGAGCGGAGTACCGTCTCCTGATCGGATGGCTTTAAGCCGGTCAGTGTAAATACCGTATTAAATGTAAGCTTTTCATTCAATTTCTTTAACAGAGCGCTGTACTGGACCATCTTTCGATCCGGCGCCGCCATCTGCGCTACCGTATCAAGAACCACTGCGGTATCCGGGCAGAAGCTGCGGCGGATACTGCGGTAGTTCTGTGCAAAATCCCGGCTCATCAGACGTGCCGCCGGAATATCCGACATGGAAGAAACCGCCGCCACCGGACGTGCTGCCGCCTCCTGCTTTGGCTTCTCCTCTGTCTTTTTCAGAATATTGCTGTTGAACCGCTCATACTCTTCCTGCACCTTTTTCAATTTTGCAGCTTTTTCTTCATAGAGCTCGTCAAACACTTCCATCTCTTTCAGAAATGTCTTCCGTATCTGTCCTGCTACATCCTCAGCGGCACTGCTGATCATAAAGAAGAAGAGGAGAATGACTGCCTGCATGATCACAAATACTACTCCGAATATTAATATATACTGCATACTCTCCTCCGGTCTCTTACATCGTCAGCGGGTTAAAGAATAATAGAAGAAATACAAAACCGAACAGCAGCAGGGTCAGTACCGTGAGTACCACTGCCACGATCATGATGCTCTGAATTACATCGTTCTTGGTCTCCGGGTTTCTGCCGACTGCCTCAGCCGCCTTGGAAC
>ERZ1026856.1075-NODE-1075-length-14441-cov-4.671486_pt1 | contig 14441 bp, 16 predicted proteins | sample MGYA00380158_ERZ1026856 | MGnify/ENA primary metagenome ERZ1026856 (study PRJEB33269, sample SAMEA4719794) | human gut metagenome | biome: human-associated habitat; feature: organic feature; material: feces | place: Cameroon | collected 2013-10 ...
GTATTCATATATGTAAGGCGGAAAAGAAAGCAAATGATTCACGAGAAATCACTTCTATGATATAATGTAAAAGTGGTTGTGAAAAGGAAATCAGGCGAATATTTTCGCTACAATACAAGAGAGAGAGGAAAATGAATATGAAAAAATGCAAATTTTGTGGAGCAGAAATCAAGGAAGGAATGAAGTTTTGTTTTAAATGTGGAAAAGCAGTGGATGAAAACCCTGCTGCCAATAATGAAAATCCAAATGCTGATGCTAATGCCGGAAACAAAACAGAACCAATCAAAAATGCAGAGAAAAAATGGAATAGTAGGAAAATCAATCCTAAGATCATCGGAGCTGCTGCCGCAGGTGTTTTACTGATCGGTGGCGGGATCTACTTTGCGAACCATAGATACACTACGTTTGATCTGCAGGATTATCTGGAAGTTACAACAGCCGGATATAATAAAGTGGGAATTGCCAAAGCCTATGTGGATAATGAAAAGTTATTTGATGACATTTATCGCGCTGCATCGAAAAAATCAAATATGTCTTTTTCTGGGGAAAATCAATTATATGAATTAGCTGATGTAGATGTAGAATTAAGCAAGTCAGAAAACCTTTCTAATGGAGATGAAATCACAGTATCGTTTGCTAATATAAATGAAAAAGCTTTGAAAGATTATAAGATTAAATACAAGAGCACTCCGAAAAAGGTAAAAGTGAAAGGATTGGAAGACGTTGATATAGTAGATGTATTCAAAGATCTGGAGATTCCTTTCGAAGGTATAGCACCAAAGCTTAGTATTCCTTCAGAATTTACAAAAACAGTAGATGGAAGAGAGTATAGATTTAGCGCAACTCCGTGTGACGAGCTTGCTGTTGGAGATACAGTAACCATTACATGCTTAAATTCAGAAGCGGTAGATGGTGCAATACCAGAAAAAAGTGAAGTCACAGTCACAGTCCCTGATACAGTAGACCAATATATTACAGATCCAAAACTTTTAACAAAAGATATGTATGACTTGATTATAGACTCTGCAAATAAAAAGTTTGAAAGCCAAGAATGGTTTAAAGGCGTGTCTGCAAAATATATTTATCTGAAACCAGTTAAAGAACTAACCGATTTAGATGCAATATCAACAAAAGATTGCATAGTTTCAAACTTCAAAATTGATAATGAAGCTCTATTTTTTAATACGTCTATAGTACATTCAATATATTTACGCTTCGAAGTTGATGTTACCAATGACGGGCAGACCTATCATGCATATGGATATACGTATGCGACTGATCTTATTAAATATGCAGATGGATCATTTGATTTCGCACCTGTGGAATATGCATCTAATTATTTATATGTAGATGAAGCTGATAGAGAAAATGATTTGAATTTTTTGTATGATACTGGTTCAACACCGTCAACTCTTTATAGAGTTACCCTTGATGGATCAAAAGCACCAGAAGTACTTAATGGCGCTGAAGAATAATCAAAGGTTAACTGCCCGACTGGTTAAAAAAATACAAGAGAAAACAAAAGGGGGAGCTGATCAAAACAGTTTTCCCTAAAAAGAGGAAAAATAAAGTGGAAAAAATATGTAAAAACTGTAAAGAATTATACCCGACTGAGAAAACAGTTTGTCCGAAATGCGGTGAGGAACTGATCGATTCCGTGAATTATTACGGTGTGGAATATCATAATGGAGATAAATCTGCGCTTGATAAGATCCTTTTGTCAACGCAAAAAACGGTTGGTCAAAAGGTAAGCCGTCTTATTCCCAATATAGAAGATCAGCAGGATTGCATGCAGGACATTTATATAAAATTATATAAAAATATTCATTCCTTTGATCCGAAAAAGTCGGATTTCCGTGTTTGGTTTAATGAACTTACAATTAACTGTATCCGTACATTTTACAAAAAGATGAAAAAGAACACGGAATATACAGATTACATCGGAGAAGAGACAGAGAAATTAGATAACCCGGAAGCCCGACTGCTGGAATACCGGTTTGAGATGCAGCAACAGGACAAAATAGAATTGATCAACCAGATACTTGCTTCTATCCCGGAGAGCCAAAGAATCTGTATCGTTCGGTATTATTTCGGTGAGAAAAAACAAAAAGAGATTGCAGAAGAACTTGGTATCTCCATCAAAACAGTAGACAGCAGGATCCGTCTTGGAAAAAAAGCTGTGGAAGAAAAGGTTGTGGAACTGGAAAAGAAGGAAGGAATCAAACTTTATACACTTACACCATTCCTATTATTTCTGCTTCTGGGAAGAGAAGTCAATGCATCCGAACTCGATCTTGCCACGGCAAAAGAAGCAATAAAAGAAGGACATCCGATCAAAAAAGCTGAAAGTAAGTCTACAAAAACAACTACAAAGCCTAAATTTTTAACTACAGCAGTAGGTAAGGCAACGGTTGGAGTTACAGCAGCTCTTGTAGTTATTGGCGGAGGATATGCATTAGTATCAAATAGTAAGCAAGATGAAAAGGCAGCGGTTGCCCATGATCAGACAGAGGATAAAACAACAATTGAAGATGATGAATCAATAAGCTTTGTCCCAAGCAAAACAGAGGAGCCTTCTGATGAAGCTTCGGAGGAAGTTTCAGAGGAAACAAAAGAAGAAAACACATCTGAAGAAACTCCGGCTACCGATGATGCAACACAGACATCCGATTCCCTACTTCCTGGCGACTATCCATTGACATTTAAGTTTTCAAGTGGTGCCGGAGGATGGGGTACAGAACTAAGGATGAATGCGGATGGAACCTTTGATGGATATTATTATGACTACAATGGTGGAGAAGTATCAGATGATTATCCATATGGAACACAGAATTTTTCAAAAGCAAAAGGATCTTATTATGATGTACAGCAAATAAATGAAACAACATACTCTTTCGCAATCTCAGAACTTTCTCTTTATGGCGAAGAAGATAGTGGAGTTAAGGATGGCACGAATTATTCTTACAGTTCGGATGGTACTTTCCCGGGATTTGATTCCACTACAGCTGGATCTAAGATGTTATATTACCTTACAGGTACACCGATGGAAGAAATCCCTGAAGAATGTATCTTGTGGCTTTTCAATCCAGATACGGATGGCGATGGAAAACTGGATTACAATGTCATTTATAATGAAGAAGGACAGGAAGGATTCGCCGAATCTGACTTATATTATATGCAGTGATCGAGGAAAATGCGGTTAGATAACACATCTACCATATTAATAGAAGATAGTGGGGAAGATTGTGCGGTAAAAATCTTTACGTGCAAAAATTTTCAATCCATATCGTTGTGGTAAGATAATCTTGTCAATAAAAAACAAACAAAGTTAGTCAACAGGAGGTAACTTATTGTGAAAAACAACACAGTAAAAAGAATCACAACAGCTGCAACAGCAGCAGCACTTATCTCATCTAACCTGATCGCAGGTGTAGGCACTGTTGTTCACGCAGAGGAACTGCCGAATGCAAAAGCAGATGAGAAAGCAGATGCGGAAACAAAAGATGCAGCCAGCAAGAAAGACGCTTTAGACGCTGCAAAGAAGAAACAGTCTGAGACACAGGCAAGCGAAGATGCAGCCAAGAAAGAAATGGAAAAAGCTACAGCAGAATCAGATGCAGCTAAGGCGGCAGCCGATGATGCACAGAAAGCAGCAGATGATGCAGTGAAGAATGCACAGGCAGCTTTTGACAAAGCAAAAGAGGATGCAACTGATAAGGAAAGCACTGCACAGGATGAACATAACGCTGCATTAGCAAGAAAAAGCGCAGCCATGGAAGCAGCTGAAAATGCGAACCAGGCATATGAGGAAGCAAAACAGGCAGCGGAGCAGGCAAGCAAGGATCTGGAAAAAGCAGAGAAAGAGATCGAAGTTTCAAAAGATGAGCTGAACAAAAAGCAGAACGCTTATAATGAAGCACAGCAGGAACTGTCAGACAGACAGAAGGAACTGTCAGATGCGCAGGCAGAGCTGGACAAATTAAAATCAGATATTTCTGCCAGTGAAGAAACAATCGCAGCTTGCACAAAGGCAGTAGAAGAAAAGAAATCCGCATTAGATGAAGCGCAGAAAAAAGAGACAGAAACCCTTAATGCATACACAGCTGCAAAAGATGCTTATGAGAAAGCACTGAAAGATTCCAATGCAGATTCTTCCAAATTACAGGCTGCACAGCAGAAAGTAGATGAAGCACAGTCCGCTTTAGCTGAGGCGCAGGCAGAGCAGGAAAAATGGAACAATACACTTGCAGATGCCCAGAACAGACTTGCTTCCGCACAGGAGAAACTGAATGCGACAGAATCCGAGGAAGAAAAAGCAGAGCTGGAAGTTGAGATCTCACAGGCACAGCTGGACGCTGCTAATGCAAAAGAAGAGTTAGATAATATCAGTGCAGATGTAGCAAGTAAACAGGCAGAGCTGGATGTTGCAAACAAAGAAGTTGCTGACTGCGAAGCGGTAAAAGCAGAAAAAGAAGCAGAACTTGAAGCAAAACAGGCAGAGATCGACAAGGCTCAGGAAGCTGTGGACGCAGCACAGGCTGAAAGAAAAGCAGCAGATCAGGCAAAAGCTGAAGCAGACCAGGCATTAGAGGACGCGAAAGCACTCAAAGAAAATGGTGATCAGTTATTAGCGGATGCCGAAAAGAAACTTGAAGACGCCAAGGCAAAGACTCAGACAGCACAGGATAATGTAACAAAGGCAAAATCTGCAATAGATCAGGCAGAAGCAGCGTATAAATCAGCGCAGGCAGCAGCACTTTCATCCAAAGAGCAGATTGCTAAGGGATCCTCAGGATTTTTTGAGCAGAATGGAAGCGAGGATGCACTTCGTGTATTCACAGCTGAAGCATATAAAGAATACACACATATGGGTGAAGCAAAGGATGCCACATCCCTTGAGAATATGAAAGCTTCCTTGGAATATATGAAGAAATGTAATGAGCTGCGTAAGGCAAACAACTTAGACGAGTTAAAAGTGGATGATTATTACATGGCTGTTGCGCAGTATGATGCCAATGCGTCTGCTTACACAATGGGGCATTTGGAATATTTCAATACGGGTGAGAACCTTGCATGGGGATATAGTTCACCGGAAGATGTTTTCGATGGCTGGTACACAAGAGAGAAAAATATGTACGAAAGTACAGGAGACAAAGACGGTTGTGGACATTACTTCAATATCATCCATAAGAGTTATGGTGTAACAGGATTTGCACTTAACCAGTACGGTGAATTGGGAACAACATTTGCACAGGAATTCATGTTTGGATCTGATGAAGCAATCTCTCTGGAAGAGTACGCTGCAAAATTCATGGCATACTACAACAGTCTGATGGAAGCTCCAAACCTTGAGGAATCAGCAAAAGCAGACCTTGAAAAGGCAAAAGCAGATCTGGAAGCAGCAAATAAAGCACTTCAGGATGCAAACGCAAAAGAAGAAGCCGCTGCAAAAGAACTGGAATCCGCAAAGCAGAATGTTGCTGCAATTGATGAAAAGATCGCAACTGCACAGGAGAACGCTGATAAGGCAGCTGCGGTTGCTGAAGAAAAGTTCAATGCTGTAGGAAATGCATCTATTGTAGTAGATGAACTTCTTGGAGAGCTTTCAGGAAAACAGAATGCGGTATCAAACGCTACAGATAAACTGAACGATGCACAGGATAAAGCAAATGCGATTCAGAATGACTTTGACAGCCTGACACAGACACAGGATGAGAAACAGAACGCTTTTGCAAATGCCAAAGCTAAGTATCAGAATCTCCTGAACACAGATGAAGAGGTAACAATCCCATCTGCATCTGATGCACAGACAAACCTTGATACAGCAAACAGCAACCTGGAAAGCATTAGAAATCAGAAAGCTGCACAGGAGCTTGATGTTGAAAAGGCAGAGGGAGATGTCAAAGACATCAATGAGACTCTCACAGAGTTCAATCAGAACGTTTCTGAAAAAGAAGAAGCACTTGCTGCTGCAAAAAAAGAACGTGATGAGATCGCAAAGGGATCCGGAGTCGATCTGTCAGAACTCCGTGACGCTGCTGATGCAAAGAAAGCAGAGTATGATAAGGCAGTAAAAGCCAAGGAAGCAGCCAGTGAAAACTATGAATCAGCAAAGAAAGATCTGGAAGAAGCAGAGACTCTTAACAAAGAACTGAACTCCAAACTTTCAGATGCAACAGATAAGGTTCAGACAGCACAGTCAGCGGTAGATGTTGCAACAGAGAAGAGAGATACTGCAAAAGCAGAGCTTGACAGATTATATGGTAATAACAAAGACATTGAAGCTTTGAGAAAAGCAAAAGAAGAAGCACAGGCGAAAGAAGTCGAGGCTAAAGCTGCTTACGACAAAGCACAGGAAGAATTTGATGCTGCGGATGCTAACTTAAAAGAAAAACATGCAGAATTAGTAAAAGCTGTTAATTTCAGAGAGAAAGCAGATCAGCTTTCCTATGAAGATGCTCTGGAAAATGACATCACAGATGAAGATTTCGCATATCTGAATGACTACACAGCACTTGTAAAGGCTCGTAAAGCAGAAGCAGAAGAGGCTGTTGCTGTTTACCTTAAAGCGAACAAAAACCTTGCTGATGCAAAGACAGCATATACAGAAGCCAAAACAGCAAATGCAGCTGCCATTGCAGAACTCGCAATCGCACAGACAGAGTATGATGCTGAGTTAAAGGCAGAGGAAGATAAGAAGAAAGCCGAAGAAGAAGCTAAGAAGAAAGCTGAAGAGGAAGCCAAGAAAAAAGCTGAGGAAGAGGCTAACAAAAAAGCCAATGAAGATAGCAACAAGAAAACTGACGTGGAAGCAACTGAAAAAACTGATAATGTGAAAAAGACTGATTTAGTGAAGAAGACTCAGACAAATTCCACAGAAAAAACAGAGAGTGCAAAAGCACAGGAAGCATCCAATGCGAAAGAAAGTGACGCTCCAAAGACTGGCGATTTTGCATCACCATTCACATTTGCACTGACAGGAGCAGCTGCTCTTTATGCGGGAATCGTTGCTTACAGAAAGAGAAGAGACGCATAAGCCATTTACTACAATTTTCCTCTTGTTGTTTTTTATAAGAGAAAGAGTCGTCCAATCGGGCGGCTCTTTCTGCGTCCTAAGCAATAAAATGAAGCTGCAGAGACAGTCAGAAAGAGAAATTAAAATTAGTATTATGAAGAAAAAGCGGAACAATGTTCCGCTTTTGTGATTAGATCATGCTGAAATTTAATTTTGAATTATCTTCCATATTATTCCTGAAAATCAAAAAATATTATTTAACAGGAGGATTCATTATGAACAAAGCGATTTTAGTAGGAAGATTAGCAAGAGACCCAGAAATTAGATATTCAAACGGAGAAAACGCCTCAGCTATTGGAAGATACACACTCGCTGTGGAACGTAGATTTAAAAGAGAGGGCGATCCAACAGCAGATTTTATTCCATGTGTTGTATTTGGACGCTCCGCAGAATTTGCAGAGAAGTACTTCCGTCAGGGAATGCGTGTTTCAGTTTCAGGACATATTCAGACAGGCAGCTACACAAACAAAGACGGTGTAAAAGTTTATACCACGGAGGTTTACGTAGAGGAGCAGGAATTTGCAGAGAGCCGTTCTGAACACAGTTCTAGCAGTGCTCCAGCTCAGTCTCAGAATGCACCGACACAGACAGCTGCACCAGCACAGCCAGCTGCAGATGCAAATGGTTTCATGAACATCCCAGATGGCATTGATGAAGAGTTACCGTTTAACTAAAATATTGTTCATTAAAGAAGGGCGAGGATTTTATCCTCGTTCTTTTTTTTGTTTGAAAACCACAGTTGCCTATAAAACATACAGCGTATTACCCAAAAGCGGAACATTGTTCCGCTTTTTTTTACTTCTCTTCATGGAATTTCATATTCCATATTCTTCATGTCGAAAGATAAACAACAACCCCTTTGAAAGGAGAATCACCGTGAAGAAGAACTTCAGTACTTACCTGTGGATCATTGGTTTTATATCAATCTTTCTGGAAGGTATATCACCAGTATTCACCGCTATATCAATTTTATCTATCGCCGGCGGATATGTAATTTCATTATATCGCGAATATAAGGCAACGAAAAAACTTGATCCGTTTTCAGTCATATTCTGTGTGCTGATCATTGGATGGGTAATCTTAAGGCAGTTTGTCACATCAAAACAGATCTTATATGTGGGTTCACTCATTACATATGCATATTTGATCAGGACAAGTTATAGAGCACTTGGAAAACTTGATAAGCAGTTTGTCGGAATTGCAGCGTTTGGAGCAGTCTTTGGAGCAGTTAATTTAGTTTCGGATTCAAAAGTGCTCGTATGGATAAACTTAGCATTCCAGGTCCTCATTATCTTGAGATGCATTGATCCAATCTTAGAAAAAATAGCACTTGAGCATCGAGCTAAACGTCTTGCCGCAGCTGCTGAAAAGAAGAAAGCGGAAGAGGAAAACCAAATCCCATATTCTGAACGGGAAACAATCGAAGAAAAGCCAGAGATCAAATCTTCGAACCCGATCAATGCCTAACCAAACACACTGAACATTAGAAAGGAGAAAGTCCTTGGAAGGACTAATACGGACAAATGTTAAGAGATGAACTTATTAAAGAAGTAGAAGACAAAATGGATTCAGGTGAAACATTCACTGTGAAAGAAATCAAAGACATTATGAAACGCACTGGCATGAGCTTCAAACAGGTAGTCGGAAGAACAAAACAGCTGGATAAAGAGATTAAAAAGGCAGAAAAAATCGCTTTGGAAAAAGGCGAATCGTTCGATAGGAACGAATACATAAGAAAACGGATGCACTAAGATCGCTTCCCGCTGAACTAGATACCATATTAATTCAGCGTTGTAAATACAGCGAATCTACCAACGAACTCGGAAAGTTACGCCTGCGGAGATGAAGCAAATCGCTAGTCGATGAAACAGGAAAAGTTCAAATTTATGAAAGGAGAACGTGGTCCAATGAAAGCATTTCTTGAAGAATACGGCGTAATTATCGTTGCAGCAATTGTTATCACAATCATCATTGTAGCAGCAACACCTATCGGAACATCCATCAAAAAAGGAATCATGCAGGCAGTTGATACACTGACAAACAGAATGAACGCTGAGACAGCCAACTACGGCAAATAAGCAGGTTCTTGATCTGTAAGCCAGTTGGATACGCAAGTATTCACTGGCTAATAAAAAAATTAGATTAATTTAAGGAGGAACAGTCCAATGAAGGCATTTCTTGAAGAATACGGCGTAATTATCGTTGCAGCAATCGTTATCACAATCATCATTGTAGCGGCAACACCTATCGGAACATCCATTAAAGATGGAATTCTGAAAGCAGTTAATACACTGACAGACAGAATGAACACTGAGACAGCCAACTACGGCAAATAATCAGGTTCGTGATCTGTAAGCCAGTTGGACGCGTAAGTGTTCACTGGCTAATAAAAAAATTAGATTAATTTAAGGAGGAACAGTCCAATGAAGGCATTTCTTGAAGAATACGGCGTAATTATCGTTGCAGCAATCGTTATCACAATCATCATTGTAGCGGCAACACCTATCGGAACATCCATTAAAGATGGAATTCTGAAAGCAGTTAATACACTGACAGACAGAATGAACGCTGAGACAGCCAACTACGGCAACTAATCAGGTTCGTGATCTGTAAACCAGTTGGACACGCAAATGTTCACTGGAAAAGTAAAGTATTCCATGTTAATCATGGAATAGTCACAAAAAATTCGATCTTTATGATCGAATGAGTGTGGGTCCGACAGTTTCGGACAAACCCGAAATGAAAGCGTGACCATTAGGTCGCGCTTTTATTTTTTACAAAAAGAGACATTTGAAAGGAGAAAGTTGAAATGAGCTTATTAAATGGAAAATGGGAATTTGATGAAAACAATTTCGGCCCACTTTTACCATATGTTAATGATCCAATGATTACAGACATTAACTACAATGGCACGGATGTTTGGATTGAAGATCTTACTAAAGGTATATACAAGTCAGAAATTGTACTTGATAAGCAATTTGTAAATCAATTCTGTACTCGAATCGCCAACCTTATGAGTAAGCAGTTTAACAAACAGAATAATGTACTGGAGGCTGAAACAGATTCTCTTCGTATTAGTATCATCCATCCAGATGTAACCGATACAGGTGTATCTATTTCAATCAGAAAAACACCGGCAATACGAAGACTTACAGAAGAAACTATGATAGCGGAAGGCTATTGTCACCCGGACGTTCTGCGACTCTTAAAAAATTGCATTAATGCTAAAATGAATATCGTATTTTGTGGAACACCTGGATCTGGAAAAACAGAGCTTTTGAAATTCCTAACGCAGTATATTCCATTATCTGAAAAAGTCATGACCGTCGAGGATAACTTGGAAATCCATTACAAACAAATCAACCCAGGAAGTAACTGTGTAGAATTGAAGGTAGATCCGGCATTGTTCACCTATACCAACGCTATCAAAGCCGCTCTTCGTCAAAATCCTCAATGGGTACTTTTGTCAGAGGCACGATCAGTGGAAGTTAAGTATCTTTTGGAGTGTTTTTCCACAGGATTGCATGGACTTACCACCTTGCATACGGATGATGTGAGAAAAATTCCAGACAGAATCCAGAATATGATGCAGGATGCCTATGCAGCTTCAAGACTGGAAAATGATATTTACAATTTCATTAATGTTGGGATCCTGCTCAGAAAAAAGATTCGAGGGGATAAAGTAATCCGTATGATCGATCAAATCTGTTTGTTTGACCGTGTGGATGATAAAAATATGTGTCAACTGCTTGTAAAAGGTGGACGTATCGTATCTCGCGAAATTACACCTAACATCGCTACAAAATTTGAATGGAATGATATCAAAAATCCGTTCAAAGATGGAGGGGAGGTTTTGTAAATGAAAAAGAACAATGAGAAAAAGAAAAGAAGTAATGCACAGGATAAAAAGAGAAAGTCAAAAAGCTTTTTCTATTATATGAGCCCGGCGCACCTTAGAACAGAAATTAACAGGTGCGGATATGAATACTCTGTAAGAAAATATATTGAATTTATTGCAATCTGTTATGGCGGATTAATTGCATTTTCTTTTGTTTTTAAACTAAAGCTTGCATCTATTCTATGCCTTGCGGTGGGAATCAGTATTTTACTTCCAAGTATCTTTTACTTGAATTTCAAAAACCTTTATGAAGCAAAAAAGTTTGAAGATATCACGATATATATGGAACAGATGCTTTATTCATTTAAAAAGCATCCAAAAATCCTATCATCGCTGCAGGATACGTTAATTCTTTTCCAAGATGAAGAAGAGTCTCCATTAAGGGAGGCCATTGAAAAAGCTATTAATCATATCCAAACCGGTATAGCCAAGGAAAGCCTTTATGCGGAAGCACTTTCCTTCATTGAGGAAGAATACGGATGTAAAAGACTTTACAAAATACATTCATTTCTTGTTCAGGTAGAAGAATCCGGTGGTGATTGTGGTGACGCAATCGGTATTCTTCTTTTGGATAAAAACTTATGGATCGATCGTATTCATGAATTGATGCAGGAAAAACAAAAAATCCGTGTCAATGTTGCCATTGCGATTGCTTTATCACTGGTTATTGTAGGAATGACAATTTATATGCTGCCTCAGACATTTAATATCCCAGATATGCTTGTCTCTCAGATTGTAACAACCATAACACTTTATGTAGACTTTTTGATCTGGTATGTTGCACAAAAGATTTTATCGAAAAGCCTTTTGGATGCAGATAAGGATACTCCGGTATCAGAAATTAAAAAATCATATGACTTTGTTAAGCGTAAAGATTTTGGAACATACAAAACAACTTTCCTTGTATTTGGATTACTTATTGCAGTAGCTGCAGTTCCTGTCTTCTTCCTTACAAATATAAAAATAGCTATTTTAGTTGCTCTTTTTGGTGGAATGATCATGTCGCAACCTGGAAGAAAATATAAAGTCTGCAGAAAACGTATAAAAAAGGAAGTAGAAAAAGCATTTCCGGATTGGCTTTTGAATTTATCTCTTCAGCTACAAACAGACAATGTACAGGTATCTATTGAGAAAGTTTCCATAGATGCACCATTTGTTTTACAGGATGAACTTCAGACGTTTATTGAAGCATTAGATAAAAACCCAAACGCAATAGAACCTTATGTAAACTTCCTGAAAGATTATCAGATTGCAGATATCTCAACGGCTATGAAAAAGTTATTTTCCTATAGTGAGCAGGGATCAGATGATGCACAGGGACAAATTCATACACTTGTTGAAAGAAATATCAAAATGATGAATAAAGCAGAAAAAATCAGAATGGAAGATCAGTTGATGGGAGTTGAGTTCACAATGCTTCTTCCAATGATTACTGGAGTTGTAAAAATGATTGCAGACCTTGGACTTCTTATGATGACATTGTTAGGTACACTTGGACAGATTATGTAAGCAGATATCGGATCACATAGAATCATTCTGTGTGATCCTCTCAATAAGGAGGCGTCGTTATGAAAGAAATTCTTGAAGAATACGGTGGGGTTGTTGCTTTAAGTATTGTTGGTTTATCTGTTATTTCCGGATTATTAGCCATCATAAATTTATTGTGTAAATAAGGAGGGAAAAATCATGAAAGACATGTTAGAAGAATATGGCTGGGCTATTGCAGCCACCATTATCGTTTTAGGGTTGCTTGGACTTCTATTCTCTCTCAGTTCTCCGAGTAACCCGCTTGGTGATGCCGTAAGAAAGCTTCTTATGGCAACGACTTATTAGGGAGGTGACACAATGAGAGCATTTTTAGGTGAATACGGTAAAATCATTATCACCATTTTGGTAGGTCTTACATTGTTTATTTTTATATTTTCCAATAAATCAGATGGATTTACCGCAATGATGCCAACTCCTACAGTTACTTATAAAACAACAAGCAGCAAGGACACTGTAAACGATATATCAAAAAGAAGTAAGCCAACACTTACATTGCTTGATGATTCCAAACTGGATATTTCAAAAACATATGATCTTGAGAATAAAAGCCAAATGAAATTGCAAGCAGAAAATGCCAGTGGGACTGCATTACCAGTGGAAGTAATATCAATCAAAGATAAAAGTGGTAACGTTGTTAGTCTGAGTTTGAAAAACAGATTTAAACCAAGTGCGGGCACATATACCGTAAAATATCGTATTCAGGAAACCTATAAAGGAACAAAATTAGTAACAGAAAAAAACATTATTTATTCAGCGGATTAGGAGGAATGAAAAAATGAAAGGTGCAATTGAAACTGCGTTCGGTATCATTGTTATGGCATTTATGGTTATCGTTGGAACTTCTTATATTACCGCATCTCTTAATACGCAGAGAGCGCAAAATTATCATTCTGCAGTTGTAGCAGAGATTGAAGCCTCTGATTTTTCAGATGATGTTATCAATGAACTGAAAACAAAAGCAAAAGATAACGGATATACAAGTCTAACAATTAACAAACAGACTTCCACATCCGGAAAAGAATATGCAGAAGTTGTTCTTGATTACAAATACAATATCCCGATCCTTGCAATGTTCATGGATCATGAAATCGTAGGGTATGCAAGATAATCACAAGATTCGAAAGGAGATTTTAAATTATGAAAAATTTCATTATTGGTTTTTTTATGGTCCTGTTCGTAGTCTTGTGTGGCGTAGCAATCGGAACTTCTGATAGTAAAACACTTCGAAAGAATGAGATTGATAATAGCTTCGGTAAGGCTATGAAGGAAACATTGGAAACTTTAAAATGTCAGGATCCGGCGTACAAAATAAATACAGGATCCGATAATACCGACAACAAAGAAGCAATCGCAGATATGATCCAGAACTTCCTTGTACAGATGGATAGCGATTCTGATTACGAAATCACTATTTATACAGCTGATGTAGACAAAGGATTACTTGATGCATCTGTTACAGCAAGCTATAAACAGCTGTTTGGAAAAGGAAAAATTACAGTGCGCAAAACAGTAGTTTTGGATGAATACAAAGACTTAAGCACAGTTTACTATAATGTCACTTTTATTGATGGAAGTGAAACGTTAAAAGTTGTCAGTGTTCATGCAGGAGATAGCTGTCCATCAGCTGTTGCTCCACAAAGAAGTGATATCAAAGGATGGAAGCTGGGTGGAAAATCCGTAGATCTTAATACTTACAAGATTACAAAAGATACTACATTTACTGCAGTTAAATAATTTGGAAGGGGCGATCTGCTCCTTCCTTTTTACGTGCAAAAATTCTCAATCCACATTGTTGTAGTAAGATTATATTATCAATAAGACAGGTTGTGTTACGACCACAAAACTTCCATATTATTATGGAAAAGATTTGGCACCGTTAGCTCAGTAGGTGAGAGCGCCCGCCTGATAAGCGAGAGGTCC
>ERZ1026856.1076-NODE-1076-length-14438-cov-9.060836_pt1 | contig 14438 bp, 12 predicted proteins | sample MGYA00380158_ERZ1026856 | MGnify/ENA primary metagenome ERZ1026856 (study PRJEB33269, sample SAMEA4719794) | human gut metagenome | biome: human-associated habitat; feature: organic feature; material: feces | place: Cameroon | collected 2013-10 ...
TCAATGAACTGCAAAATGAGAAAAGTATTGTTTCTTATTGGTTTGCATTACGGACAGTAAAACTTTGTCAGGAGCATCTGGAAAAATGTAAAAGTGATTTGCGCCAATTGGATGACACTATAAAAGCGAATAATGCTGAAATGAGAAAACTTGATGATAAGAAAAGCGACTTGGAAGTAGCTATCAAATCGGATGCTGTAGGTCAACAAATCAAGGACATTGAAAAGGAAATCCAGAACCTGACGGAACGCTTTGAAGAACGAAAGAAAAGGGAGGATAAATATAACGCTCTTATCCATAAACTTGAATTGCCTCAAAGCATCGACTCTTTAGCATTCGAAAATAATAAAACGACTGCCAAAGAACAAAAGAAGGTTTTGACGGAAAGACTGGATAATGACTTGGCTGAAAGAAAAAGACACTTACAAAATGAAAAGGAGGATATAGAAGCCAACATAAAGAGCCGTGTTGAGACAATAAAATACCTTCGTGAACACAATAACAACATCTCTGGTCGTGTTTCAGAAATCCGCGATGAGATTATTGGGTATATTGGAGCAACAACAGATGAGATTCCTTTTATAGGAGAACTTATAAGTGTAAAAGACAAAGAGCGTGAATGGGAGTCTGCCATTGAGCGTATACTTCATAACTTTGCGCTACGACTTATTGTGCCCGAAAAATACTATCGTCAGGTGAACGATTATGTCAATAATCACAATTTGCGAGGTAGAATTGTCTATCACCGGTACAATGGTGTGGAGACCTTGCGCGATTTAGAATATAGAAGTGTTCAAGATAGCTCGCTCTTGAATAAAATTGATTTTAAACCAGATGCCAAATATGTTGACTGGATTGAAGACAGATTGCACGCAGAGTTTAATTATATATGTGTTAATACACTTGAAGATTTCAATCATATAAACGAGAAAGCTGTAACAAAAGAAGGTCTTATTAAGTCGAAAGGTGGCAAGCACGAGAAAGATGATCGTCAAGAGGTAAATCGTAGAGAACATTATGTACTGGGTTGGGATAATAGTGCAAAAATTGCTGCCTTAAAGAAAGAGTATGACAATTTGTGCAGCCAAGTAACAGCCAAGAATAATGAGATTAAAGAAATTGACAACAAAAGAAAGGAAACAGAAAAACGCAAAGAAGCATTTTCTCGCTTGCTTGATTTTGACAAGTTCGAAGACATAGACTGGCAATCGTGTTCAATAAGAATTAATGAGAAAAAAGAACAAAAGAAGCAGCTCGAATCTACTAATGATAGAGTGAAGACGCTACAAGAACAATTAGAAGGGGTCAAGAAATCATTAACTGATATTAGGGATCAGAATGATAAGCTAATTGGAGATAAAGCTTTACTTAATAATGATTATAAGGAAACTGAAACACGTTGTTCTGACAATTCTAATGCACTGGCTTTAATGGATTCTGTTGACGTAGAGGAATTTGAAACCAAGAATCCGGACCTTCTGCTTGTTGGCTTGGCTGATTTAAAGCCAAGACTACAATTAATGCAGAACGAGATAAGTGATAAAATCAATACTAAGCAACGCGAAAAATATAATAAGGAGAGTGATTGCGGAAACAAAATATCTAAATTCAAGAATCCTTCTGAGGAGATTACTACAAAATTCAGAGACTGGCGTTCTGATGTCAATAGTCTTCCTGATTCTATTGAATTTGTTTCTGAATATCAGCGTTTTCTAAAACGCTTGAACGAGGAGGATCTGCCTGGTTTTGAGAAAAGGTTCAATAAGTATTTGCATGATACTCTCACCAATCATATTTCAGTATTCCGTAGGTTCTTTATAGATTGGGAATCATCAATAAATAAAACTATTGAACAGCTGAATTCGTACCTCAAAGATATAGACTTCGATGTTAATCCTGAAACATACATTCAGTTGGCATCTAATAAGAAACATAATGTGGATATAAATGAATTCTCGAAATTGCTCAATGATGCTATGCCAAATCAACATGAGATAAACTCTAATGTAGATGGTCAACGTATTCACTTTGAGCGACGTGTTCTACCTTTGATGCAACGGTTACTGGATGAGCAGTGGCGAACCAAAGTTATGGATGTAAGAGGATGGTTAACGTATAAGGCCGTTGAATATTATAAAGCAGACGACATGAAACATAATACCTATGAGTCGATGGGACAGCTCTCGGGTGGCGAAAAGGCTCAGTTGACTTATACTATTCTTGGGTCGGCTATTGCATATCAGTTTGGCTTGACCAAACATGGATGTGACTCATCGTTCCGCTTTATTGCAATTGATGAGGCTTTCCGCGCTCAGGATGAGGACAAGGCACGGTATCTGATTTCGCTCTGTAAACAGCTGCACCTGCAATTGTTGGTTGTTACACCAAGCGATAATATTCATATTGTGGAAAATGACATATCATATGTTCATTATGTTGAGCGAAAAGGCAACACATCTGTACTCTACAATATGCCTATAAATCAGTTTAAGGAAGAACGACAAAAAACATTTGAATCAAAATGATAACATCGATAGAAATAAAGAAGAAGGCATTACGCAAGTATACAGACTACTTGCGTGATGTAGCTGCTGGAAAAACCTTCCAGCCTATAGAAATCCCATGCGACAAAAAAGCAAGTGATACAATTGCTGAATACCAAAAAGAATTTAATGATATTCGCTCTTTGTCCAAAGAGGTTAAAGGTTATGGTTATACGATTGAGTGGAAGACCATAAAAACTAAGTTGCTTGGTACACAGGATTTACCATGCAGAATTACGTTTGAAACGGCTGATGATTACGAACGTTTTCTTCAAAAGATAAAAGAGGTGGCTGATTTCCGAAAGGATGTTGCACAAATCAGCGAAAAGTTTCCTAAGCTGCAACATTGGATTGAAAAATACCCACAGAAGGTTATAGAATACTCTGGGGATTGGGGTGATATTGAGAAGGTATTAGATTATTTCTCAAAGAATCCCCAACCCCAGCTGTACATACGTGAGCTGCCCATTGAGGTGCATACAAAGTTCATTGAACAGCATAAAATAGTGATTGGCGAATTACTCGATATCGTTATAGAAGAATTTGTTAACGCGAATGAGAAGGATTTCGAAAAGCGCTACAACCTACGTTATGATGAGCCTTTAGTGCGGATAAGATTACTGGATAGAGATTTGGCTAAGAATTTCTTTAATGGTATGGATGATATAACCGTACCTGTTAGTCATTTTTTAAAGTTGCAAATACCTATTACAAAGGCTTTTATCGTGGAGAACAAGGTAAATTTCTTGACTTTCCCTTCTGTAGCAAATAGCATTGTTATATGGGGAAGAGGGTATGGTGTTGCTTCTATTAAGGATTCAGAACTACTTAAAAACATCGACCTTATTTATTGGGGGGATCTTGATGCGCAAGGTTTTGAGATTTTGTCGCAATTTCGTAGTTATTTTGCACATGTAAAGAGTTTGTTAATGGACCGTGTAACATTCGACAAATATTTTGAAAACGATTCGGGAACTCCAAGTAAAGTTCATGTTGAGCTGAATCTGAGTGTTGAAGAGTATGAGTTGTACAAATATATAAAAACAAACAACTATAGACTTGAACAAGAAAAGATTCCTCAACGCTATGTAATTGAACAACTCAAATGTCAATTAGAATAAATGTAACAAAAAAGGCATACAACCGATATCTGTACGATTTCAGTTGTACGCCTTATTATTTATTCTTATTCAGAATGTCTGTTATTAAAAGTCAAACTTACTTGACCTCCTCGAAATTAGCCGATACTGATTATCAGCAACTTACAGAGGCTTTGGTACAAATAAGGAACACCATAAGCATCTTTAATATTATCAATCAACAAATATCGAGAGGCATCCGTGTGATGCTCTTCATATTCTTTCTTGTCCTTTTCTCTGTATTTCTTTCTTTTGTTGGTGCAAAGATACTAAAATATCTGCATCTGAGCAAAAGTTTGTAATACAAATGTTTGTTTTAAGCTTATTATATATATCGAATCTTCATGTTACGCCACAAAGGCAACAAGGAGCACAACTGAAATTTTTACTACTTATTATCATATCTACATATATAAAAACACCTTGGGAGTTTACCACGCTCCCAAGGATTTTTTTGAAGACCTTATTGTTTGATGAGGTTCCTTATATCGGGTATCAAACCGACAACATCTGTTACTACTGAAATTGCGCCAAAGGGTGTAGGAGCTGCAAGAAACTACGCAACGTCCACAATTAGGATTACTACATTAACAATAACATTCCACCCGAGGTGGATGGTCTTGGTAGAACTTGCCTTCTTATTAAAAAGGCAAATCTACACTCCAGTTTTTTTTATAACGAAAACTTTCTTCATATAAATTTTTATTTTTAATAAGCCTCACTTAAGTTTTACGTCATTGATCCGCTTTTTTGGACGAAGACTATATTAGGCAGTTACCTACTCTCCCGATTTTCAGTACCATTGGCGCAACTGTGTTTAACTTCTCTGTTCGGAATGGGAAGAGGTGGAACCACAGTGCTATAACCACCGATAGTCTTTAAAAGTATCATGGATAGTTCCACGCGATTACATTTGCTTTTGTTTGTATTTGGACGTTTAAGTTTTATTTGTCAATGCGTTTATAGAAACTTCCAATTTGGCCATCTGGTAAAATGTCAACATCATAATAGTCTCCATTGTAATAATATGCCATATTCCCCTTCCGGAAGAATCTGCTGTTAGGATGTTCGTCTTTATATGTTTGATACTCATCATTCAGAGCACCTAAAACAATATCCATGGTAGCTTTCAAATCCTTTTCTGCCAATTGAAATTTACTTCTCTCACCAAACTGATTCTCAACAGCGAGCTCTTTTACATGACGAAGGTATATGTGCAGAAACGATTCAAAACTCATATAGAGCAGATGCTTACCAACAACATTATAGCGATATTCATGAAAATTGACAATCTTTGAAAACAACAGAGCTGCCTTCTCTGGATAAGTCTTTGCTAACTTTTCAAAACTTAATCCCATATTTTGTAGCTCTTTATCAGCCAAACCAAATCGATTAGCGATTCTGTTTTGTGACAAGTGCATTAGGTCTGTTTTGTTTTTCTCTGTCAGCTTACCAGCTTCTTTCTTCCACAATAACCAGAAATAGCCGACTTCTTGATTGACAATTGCTCCGTTCTTGTCAAAGATTTCCTCTCTTTCTTTATCAGTAAGTTTCTCGCGTTCCAGAACAATCTTATAGGCAAGGTATTCATTATGTTCTTCTGGAGTCAATCCTATTCCGTCAGCAATAAAGTGACACAAGGCTCCATACATAAAATAGATATCTTTACCATTGTCTTCACCTTCAATAGGAATCTCCAGTACTTTAGGCTTACGCAAAAGAGGACTCGCATAAGTGTTATTTTCCTCTGAGTCTGGTCCCACCAGCATTTCGACTATATCCTTTGCTGGAATACCATTTTTAAGAAGCTGATCATACAAACTTCCGTCTAACTTTCCCAAAAGTTCTTTTGCTTTAACGTTGGATATATCATTAAGAGCCGTCCTATCTTTTTCAAGAGCAATTCTTTCTTTTGGGTAATAGACAAAAACGACCGTCAACGACTCCCCATATAGCTTCGCAGATTCTTGATTCAAAGTCAATGTCGCAACACAATCTTTAGCACCAGCGTACTCATATATTTCCTCTTGTGTAAAACCATCGGCCGATTTATATAGTTTCATACCGCATCTTTCCGCCATTTGGCTTTCAAGAAAGTCAATATGTTGCTTCAGCAAAAATAGAAACTTTTCAGTTGTAATTTGTTTGTTGTCGTTAGTATTCATTTAATATTATTGTATGAAGAATTATATATCAGTTCTGATTTCAATTTCTCTGAACTTCTTCATAATTTTTAAGAAGAGCTTTCTTTTCTTCAATGTTACATTTTAACCCTTCGATTGTCGTTTTTGTGACGCCATATTTGGCGCATTCTTTTTTGTAACGATATTCCGAAAAGTTCTCAAGACAATGCATAGGATTAAATGCTTTCCCCAAAACCATCATACATAGAATTTCTATAGCAAGTGGAACTATACCAATAACATATGTAATAGGCTCCAATTTATTCCAATCACCTTTTATTATGTAATACCCCCAATAAAAAAGAGTTGCAAGAACTATCAAACCACAAAAAAGTCTAAGAAGTCCTGATTGAAAATTGGCTTTTGATTTTGCGATTGAAAGGAATAGGTCCTTGTTACACAAATCAGACTCTAAACTCCCAATAGATACTTTTAGTGAGGCTATTTCTTGGCGCACCATACTTGCCTCAAAATCCTTTCGCATCTTCTCTTCTCGTTTTCTATTTTCTTCATCTCGCTTTTGCATTTCCTCCAGCCACTCCTTCTTTAGTTTTTCTATGTTTTCTGAATTTTGTGACTTGATAAGCTCTATTTCTTTAGTCTTTTCGTTTAATCGTTCAAGATATACTTTTTCCATTTCATCTTTTGCAAAAGCCTTTGCAAAAGAACGTACATCGCCACTTTCTTGCATTTTTTTAAGATTAGATGCAAACATAGTTGAGACAATATAATCCTGTTGCTTCAGATCTTCTGTGATTTCACTAATTCCTGCAAGAGCATACTGCAAATCTGTCTCGCTAACGACATTGGGCTCACGTGGAATATTCAAAAAACTAACAAAACTATTAAAATCGTCTGTCGTTCTTGATGTATATTTTAGTAACAAGGCCATCCATTGGCTCGGTTGCAATGTAACCGGTTGAGATGTAGGAGAGTGTTGGGTATCCCATGCATGTAGTTTGAGGTCGCTGGTAATAAAATAATATTTAGTGTGTTCAACAGTTTTATTATTATATCCTCTTAATTGCTCAATCCAATAAATGTTTTGAGCATCATACAAATGAAGAGCTTCGCTCTTTGAACTGCCACTTCGCGTTTTGACACTTTTGATACCTTCTCTATAGTCTTCTATTTGTTGAATATTTGCTTCTTCCGGGAATGGGTATGCAAACTCCTCCTTTATATTATATTGCTCAATAAGTTGATTATATTCGGAAACGATATTAGATTTAAATAGCTCAAAGCCATATTGAATCCTTCCTTTTCTCCATTCGTGATAATACTGGCAGAAACTACCGCTCATTATCCTCCTGAAAACTGCAGGATTAATATTTCCAAAAGGTGTGGTCTTTCTAATTTGGTTGATGTGAAAGTCAATGGTCTCCATAAACTCATGCCTAGAAATACATGTAACATGCAGACTTTGCCCTGTTTCTATGCATTTTTTTAGGAAAGAGAGTGTTCTTTTTTTGCGTTGTGCTCCATTTATGCCAAGAGCTCTATATAGTAGGGCATTATCCAAGTAAAAGTCCTTATTTTTTATTGCACTTGTTAAAACAGATTCCTTTGAATTATTTACTGCGATGGCATACTCTATACAATAACTGATAAGTTTATAAAGTGCAATATTCTTATCATTATCTTTCCAGTTGAGGAAATCATTTATTATTTGTATATCTTCGTCAGAGAACGATACTAACAGGTCCTTTGTAACATCAGGCATTGAGCCTTTCAGAATGCCACCGAACGCTTCAATATTTGTATTTAGGAGATAATATAAGTATTGCTGCATAACATGGCCAAACTTTTCAGAAGGGATGTCTTTGTCAACAAGAAACTTCTCAAATGTATTTTGAATTACGTCAGAACTACGATCTTGCAAGAGAACATATCTTTTGCCAGTAAGACGATACATATCTTCTTCTTTTGTCTTGCCAGCAATGTATTCAAACGAATCATTTTCCTTTATCAGTGTTAAGACTTCCTGCTCAGAGTATGTTATAGACAATTCTTCTTCAAGGGCATCAATGATAGTCATGATAGTCATGCTCTTGTTCTCACGAAGAACAAAAATTGACTCTACGAATTTCCTTCTAATTGTTTCTGTCTTTCTGTTGCCAAGATTTTCTTCTGCATAAATCATTGCAGCCGTCCTGGTTATACTTAAAAGGTCCATTTCCATTGTTGCTATAAATAATTTTAATATGGTTCATAATTTATTTATTTGTGCGCAAAGCTTCTCGGAGTTGCTGTAGATTCATTTCCACCCCATCCTTTGACACCAAGGAGTCTTTGGGCAGCACAGAGTAGTTCTTGGCAATGTTTTCTTTCTTACCGCTGAACCATTCGCAGAATGCGGTTTGGAGGAAAGAGTCACCATCAAGGTTATCTTTCTTGTTATACCTTATTATATTAGTGACGAACTGTTTCAACTCGGCATTGCGCAGTTTCTTATTCAATGGAATGTCCAAATCCTTGTTGGCAGATACCTGACCGGTTTCAATAAACAGTTTGACAACGTCGCATACTTTTTCTACATCTTCTACAGGAGTACCAGCAAGTGAGAATACAAGCATGGTATATTCTTCTGTATTGGTCAGTCGCCTTTTTCGTTCTTCTTCCTGACATCGCTTGATTTCTGCTTCAAGGTTGAGCAGATGCTCTCGTCTTTCCAGCACATCCGATACATTTGCAGACAGAATATTGATTTCACGCATCCGTTTCTCGTTTTCGAGCATTAGGTTCCGTTTAATCTCTGCAACCTGTTGGTCAACCAATGTCTGTACAACCGAGGGAATTCGCTCTTGAAGCACTGTCAAAATAGCATTTGTATCAGTTTGTGGAATTTGTTTCACCGCTTCCATGATAGCCTCAAATTTGGCATCAGGAAGGGAACCCTCCTGCGAATTGGCACGAAACTTTTTCATCTCATCGTCCAAAGAGACTAACATTCCAGTCTTCTCATCTATCTCTGTCTGATAGAAGGATGTGTAGTACAAGACAACAATCTTATAGAGAACAACCACAGCCGCTGCACCATAGAAATACGGAATATAAGAAGACCTGTCAAACTGGTCTTTGTCGAGATTAGCAAAAGCACCAATGAAGACCATTGCCAGGACAGCAGCTATAGCCAATGCTGCAATAATCCAAACTATCTTCTCTATTATTTTGAAAAACTTCACCATAATTTATGCGCTATACAAGAATGATTATAAATCCAAGCTGTCCTCTTTGAGTAAGAAGTCGAAGAGACCTATTGTCAGTATGCCTTCTTCATTGCGACGTGGCATGATGTGGTCCTTCACAATGATAACCTTTTTGAAAGAATCATTGATGTTCGTCAGAGAACGAGACTCCTGTATCTCCTTTTCTCTGTCTGGTATAGACAATGCCGACTGCACATAGTATTTCTTACTGCCAAGACTGGCGATGAAGTCCACTTCCAGTTGAATACGAACCCACTTACCATCCTTGTCCTGCTTCTTTATCTCCACCATTCCAACGTCCACACTATATCCACGTGTGATAAGCGCGTTGTAGATGATGTTCTCCATGATGTGCGTCTCTTCCTGTTGGCGCATATCGAGGATAGCATTTCTCAAACCGATGTCTGAAAAATAATATTTTGTGAGCGTGTTGATGTATTTCTTCCCTTTTATATCGTAACGTATAGCTTTGTTCAGCAGGAACGATTCGGACAAATAGGTGAGGTAATTCGCAATCGTCTGACTACCGATGCTTACATTCTTAACGCTTTTGAAGGTGTTCGATAATTTAGTAGGATTGCAAGGAGCGCCAATAGATGATGCCAAAATAAGCACCAACTCACGTAGTTCATTATCGTTTTTGATTTTATGCCTTTCGATAATATCTGCCAAATAAACTGTTTCAAACAACCCCTTCAAGTAGTTGATTTTCTTTTCTTCGGTCTCAAAAGACTGTATAAGTGGCAAACCTCCATAGGTGTAATATTCACGCCACGCATCCTGCTTGTCACCGCCAACGGCAGAATAAAACTCTGCAAAAGACAATGGGTTAACATGAATAGTCTCTCCTCGACCACGAAATTCCGTAGGAATGTCTGATGATAGGAAGTGAGAGTTACTGCCTGTCACGTATGTGTCAGCATTATCAATATGCCGGAAGCTGTTCAATACATCCACAAACTCATCCATCAATTGCACTTCATCAATAATGATGTAATACAGTTCTTTGTCCTTGATTCTGTCATGAACATAGTGAAGCATAGTGTCTGGATTTCTCAGTTCCTTGTTCATGCGGTCTTCAAGGTCAATGCGGATGATGTGGTCATCAGCCACTCCATTATCTAATAGGTAGTGATAGAACAAGACGTTCAGCAGATACGACTTGCCACATCTGCGGATTCCTGTTACCACTTTGATAAAGCCATTCTGACGGCTATCAATCAGTTTTTTTAGATATCGATCTCTTTTTATCTCCATTGTTCTATATTATATTATTGCCAGTATTGGCAACTTTTTACGGTACAAAAATATTGTTTTTTATTGTATTATGCAAGTTTTACACCAAAAAAACGCCAATATTGGCATTATTTTAACGTACAAAACATCAATGGTGGCCAAATTACAGTCTTAAATTGAGTAAAAACTTCAACTATGATTGGTGTCAGCGAATAACTTCACAACAATTCCTAATTCCACTAGTTCACGTCAAGTGAATTCTAACAGGTTATAGAAATAGTTATAAAATGAATATAATTCATTAAAAATACATTAATTTGTATCTCTTTCCTTAAAACAGAACCGTTTTTGAGAATAATTTATTATCTTTGCGCCATAATAATATAGAATAAGCATGGAAGAAGCAAGAGATTTGAATCGCTTGAAAGTGATTTTGGCCGAGAAAAAGAAAACCAACAAATGGTTAGCTGAACAATTGGGCTGTGCACCGACTACAGTCTCAAAATGGTGTACCAATTCTTCACAACCATCATTAGAATCTATAGAAAAAATAGCTAATCTACTTGATATAGATTATACAGAACTCATTAGAATAGACAGAAAGCCATGAAGACCAAGAACACTTTCACCATACATACAGAGCTTCTTGATGGCAAGCTCGATGGAGCAAGAAATATCTATATGGGGGCAAATTCAACTTGTCACCTCTATGTAATTCCTCGCGAAGAAATCACATTGGCCAATACTATCAATGATATCTCAGGACAACCAGCCTTTTACATTCTTCTTGGTTCTCCAGATAAAAATAAGCCACAAGCGTATATAGGCCAAACAACAGATTTTGCTAATCGCAAGAACGATCATGTTCAAAAAAAAATTTCTGGAGCATCGCACTGGTGTTTATTTCTGATAATCACAAGATTTATGGTGATGATGTAAAATATCTGGAATATCTTGGCATTGAAGCAGCCCAAAACGCAGGGTCTTATGAACTTTTGAATGGTGCCAACCCCAGAAAGCCCAACATTGCTCCTTTCCGAGTCAATGATATGGAAGTTTTCTTTCGCGACATACAACTGCTATGTAAATTTTATGGATGCAGAATCTTTGAGGCCGTGAAACAAGAAACACGTTCAGAGCACATGTACTTTGTGAAGTCTTCTGACCGCCCTGCACAAGGTTCTGGCTTCTACGATGAGCAGACTGGGAAATTCATACTTCTTGAAGGAAGTTTGTTGGCGACCAAAGTGGTAAAGAGTTTCAGGTCCTTAGCTTCACGCGACTTATTCGTAAAAGAACATTGTAAAAATGACAAAGGACAGATAATCCTTCTCCATGATGTGCCATTTGATAGCCCAAGTGGGGCATCAAGTTTTGTACTTGGTCGTCCAAGCAATGGCTGGGATGATTGGAAAGACGCAGATGGAAAGAAACTAAGTGAAATTATTAAAAGATAGAATATTGGTATGACAGCAATTGTTGGTACGATAAATCGTAGAGGAGTAGCATTTGCAGCAGATAGTGCTGCTACACATACGGTATCTTCTAAGCATAAAATCACGAATCATGCAAATAAGATATTCGAATTGTCAAGACATAACCCTGTAGGTATATGTATTTGTGGCAATTTGGATTTTCTTGGTATGCCATGGGAAAACATATTCAAGCTGTTTCGAAAAGAAGTAGGTGAAACTTCATGTAAGCATCTCAATGAATATCCTCCCCTCTTCTTTGAGTTTGTAAAAACGCATGTAATGTCTCATTTGGTTGATGACCAAATTCTTAATCTCAGAGTCTTTATAAACGGTTTTTTCGAAGAAATCATCGATATATCAAGAAAAGAACTGGAAGAGAATGGCAAAGAATTATTGGAAGATGATTTGTTCCGCAAAATACAAGATAAACTTGAATATTTTGATAATTTGTATTCCTCTGCTAATCGCGCCACGGAATTTGTTGATTATACACTTGAAGAATTCTCAGATTATGCAAAACCGATTGTAGAAGAAATATTAAAAGAGCCATTGGAGTCTGAATCATGCCCCAAGAACTTTTTACAACAGTTTATCAAATCATTATACAATATAGTTGTCTCTACAGTTCACGTTTATCTTGTCAATACCGAGATTATTTTCTGGGGATATGGAGAAGATGACTTGTTCCCGTCCTATTACTCTTTCGTAATAAGCGCGGCTTTTGATGGAAGAATAAAATATACGAATAAAAGTGGATATGCTGTTTCCAACAAGGACAATGCATGCGTTGAACCTTTCGCACAAACTGACGTCGCAAACACTGTAATTCGAGGAATTGACGATGAACTTCGGAAGAAGTTTTATGAAAGTTATAAAGCATCTATCACCGTACTGAGAAATGAAATTATTTCACAATTAGATTCTGCTGGAGCGCCAGAAGTATTGAAAAAAGCGTTGCTTAATATTGATTTGGAGAATTATACGAATCTTTACGCCCAAGGCATGGATCAGTTTATTCAAGAGAATTATATTGCTAAATTAGTTAATACGGTATCATATTTGAGCAAAGAAGATTTAGCAGATATGGCAGAAAGTCTTGTGCGAATGACATATTTAAAACGTCGAATCACATCTGAAGAAGAAAGCGTTGGTGGGCCTGTGGATGTTGCTGTAATAACAAAAGGAGATGGTTTTGTTTGGCTAAAAAGAAAACATTATTTCTCCGCAGAATTGAATCCTCATTATTTTGAACGCACTAAATTAGAATAGCGATGATTACAATATATAGTGAAAAAAAAGAGGCGCGTAATAATGCTATGCCATCCCATTCGAATAATAGTGTGGCTACAGATTCCGTTATACCAGGTTCTTTGAAGGGTATGAGTGAGCTGGTCAAAAAGAACTTAGAAAGTGTGAAAAAAATAAATTGGCAAAAAGAGGGGATGAAATAACTGTCATTAAATTTCTAGCGTATGACACCAGAAGAAAAAGCAAGAGTCAAGATAGACCAGATGTTTGAAGATGCTGGTTGGAAGGTGGTAGATAGAGATTTCCATTCTCCCACTTTAACTGCTGCAGCTATCCGAGAAGGTCTGCTTGAAGGAAACCGAGAAGCGGATTATTTCTTGTTCGTAAATGGTATGGCTGTTGGCATACTTGAAGCTAAGCAAAAGGAAATAGATGTTACTTCTGATATGGTTTGTGAATAAGCAGACCTATATGTTCGTGGTGTTCCTGAATGTTATAAAGCCTACTCACGACCATTGCCAATCATCTACCAATCCAATGGCGAAGAAACTATCTTTCGTGACTTCCGTAATGAAGATGGTGAACTTATTGGATTGAACCGCATCCATACACCCAAAGAAATTGTAAAGATGTTGGGGATTGATGATCCTTACGCAGGTTTGCCTACGCTGAAAAAGAAAGGTTTGCGCGATTGCCAATATGAAGCCATTTCGGAATTGGAAAACAGCTTCCGAAATGGACAGAAAAAAGCTTTGATAGTATTGGCAACAGGAGCTGGCAAGACCTATACTGCTTGTCTGGCAGCCTATCGCTTATTAGCTTTTACCCCCATGAAGCGAATCCTCTTCCTTGTTGACCGAAACAACCTCGGAAAACAAGCAGAGGGAGAGTTCGGCATGTTCCGCCTAACGGAGAATGGTGATCCATTCAATACTATCTATACGGTCAATCGTTTGAAATCGGCCAAGGTTCCATCCGACAGCAATGTTGTCATCTCGACCATACAACGCCTGTTCTCTCTCCTTACAGGACAGGAAATCGTGGATAATGATGATGACGATGAAGATACCACCACGAGTGAGGTACAATTGTCAGGAACTATGATCTTGCCTCCTGATTTCTTCGACCCGATTATCATTGATGAATGTCACCGTTCCATCTATGGCAACTGGAAGAAAGTGTTGGAATACTTTAATACAGCCAAACTCATCGGCTTGACTGCAACGCCAGTACCAGAGACAAAAGCATTCTTCAATAACAATATTGTTGTAAACTATACTCTTGAACAGTCCATCGTGGACGGTGTGAATGTGGATGCCCGTGTCTATCGTATCAAGACTGAAGCGACAGAGAATGGCGGTGCTATCTTGAAGGGCGACAAACTGAAGCGTGAAACACGCTATAC
>ERZ1026856.1079-NODE-1079-length-14431-cov-4.216681_pt1 | contig 14431 bp, 10 predicted proteins | sample MGYA00380158_ERZ1026856 | MGnify/ENA primary metagenome ERZ1026856 (study PRJEB33269, sample SAMEA4719794) | human gut metagenome | biome: human-associated habitat; feature: organic feature; material: feces | place: Cameroon | collected 2013-10 ...
GAACATGTCCTCTTCAACTAAATTACAGAAGAACCAGCAAAATCAGGAAAAGTCATCAGCCTCACTCGTCAGGATCCTAACGCAAAATATCCCTTGCAAAGTATTACTATATTACTTTGCCATTTAATAGGTAATACTTGCCCATTTAATACGTATTTCTTTGCCAAGTATTACTATAATACTTTTTCAACACACAACTGCTTTTTTGTCCCCCAAAAGTCTATTGATTAACTCGACCAAGTTAATTGATTAACTTTGCCTTTTCTATTGATTAACTCGTACGTGTTAATTGATAGACCCGAAAAGGGTATATTGCATACGGATTTTTCTGTTTGGACAAATCCTTTATCTTCGGACAGAAAAGGATGAGAAGAAGGATGGTTTCTTGCAATATACTCGTTCTATGAAAACGGCTGTTCGCTATCATTTAGGAGTTTCCGTTAAAAGTTGCACAAGATATTACTAAATATTGCTCATTTCCTCGGGCGACAAAATCTCATGTTGTTTACTGTAGCGGTTTCGCTTGTGAGGTGTATTGCGCACGCCATCTTTAATTTGTTCGGTAGCTTGTCCCGTATTGCCACTACTCATGCGACTCACATCTCCACCATATTGACGCCAACGGTCCATGATGCTTAAAACGTAACCGTAGGTTTCAGAGCCAATCATGTAACCACATTTCACCACAGGGTCGCGATAATATTGCGCACTGCTCAAGTTGCGCACATAATAGCTCACATCGTCCCAACGCTGTGGGTTGCCACCATGTTTGCGTGCCAAAGCTTGTGCATCGCGAATGTGGCCAATGCCCCCATTGTAGGAAGCTAAAACAAACTTTATGCGTTCAGCTGCATCGGGGATGTTGGCAAACTGACGTTGTAAGTGGTTAATGACAGATGCTGCTGTAGCAACATTTTCGGCAGGTGAGAAAACTTTTTGCTGCGACAAACCAAATTGGGCTGCCGTGCTGGGCATTAACTGCATAAGTCCACAAGCACCAGCCCATGAGGTGGCGTTAGGATCGAAGCCCGATTCTTGGTAACACTGAGCCGCAATTAAGCGCCAATCCCAGCCTGTACGTGTGGCAGCTTGCTTAAAATAATTGTCGTATGTAGAGATAATGCCCTTTTCGCGCGAGATGAAAGGAGCACGCACCTTGCGGTGAACTATCGTACGGTTTTTAAGCCAATCAGCTTCCAACTTTTGTGCTTTAATCTCTACACCATCACCATACCAATCATCGAGAGCTTGCACCAAGTCGGAGGCTTGTGCCAAGGTTGCCCAACTTTGTGTGCCAGCCTTGTTGTGTGCGCCTGCCACCGCAATACCTTGTTTTTTGCAATATGTTTCTGAAAGTTGGTAAGCAATCACGTCAATCTCTCCAGCCTTGAGCTTTTTTACTAGCTCGGTGCTGTCGGTAGCCAATTCCACGCGTACGCCTACCCCTAAGGATTGGGCAAAGTTTTCAGCCAAAGCATATTGCAAACCCATGCCACGCCCTTGGTAGTCAAAGTAAGTGTCGGGACCACTAATGGTTCCGATAATCAATTCGCCCGATTCGCTGATGCGTCCCACATTATCGTTGGCATTCCTTTTGGCAACTTTAGCAAAGGCACCATTGTCGGCAGTCGATCCCTCGACCTTTCTTTTGTGGCACGCGGTGAACAGCGTGAGCGTGGCAAGTGCAAGAATAATTTTCTTCATAGTTAGGGTAGGGAGTAGGGGAGTGTAGGCTTAATCCCATATTCCCCTCTCTTTTGTGAGTGTTTTTACATTTCTGCTTCCTTCAAGCGTTCTGCGTTTTCGGCAACAATGAGGTGGTCGATGCAGTCTTGGATGTCGCCATCCATGAACGCCTGCAAGTTGTAAATGGTGTAGTTGATGCGATGGTCAGTGATGCGACCTTGTGGATAGTTATAAGTGCGAATCTTAGCAGAGCGGTCACCTGTCGAAACCAAGGTTTTGCGTCGGCTTGCAATATCGTCTACATACTTTTGGTGTTCCTTGTCGTAGATAAATGTGCGCAAGCGGGCCAAAGCACGTTCCTTATTTTTAGGTTGGTCGCGTGTTTCGGTACATTCAATCAATATTTCTTCTACTTCGCCCGTATTTGGATTCTTCCAGTTATAGCGCAAGCGTACACCCGATTCCACCTTGTTAACGTTCTGACCACCAGCACCGCTCGAACGGAAGGTGTCCCACTTAATTTCGCCTTCGTTTATAACCACGTCAAAAGCTTCTGCTTCGGGAAGCACAGCCACGGTTGCAGCAGAGGTGTGAACGCGTCCTTGTGTTTCGGTAGCAGGCACACGTTGCACGCGGTGAACCCCACTTTCATACTTCATGGTGCCATATACATCTGTGCCTGTGATAGAGCAAACAATTTCCTTAAAACCACCTGCGGCACCTTCGCTTGCGCTCGATACCTCAAGTTTCCATCCTTTACGTTCGCAATATTTTGAGTACATGCGGAACAAGTCGCCAGCAAAGAGTGCAGCTTCATCACCACCCGTTCCACCACGAATTTCGAGAATTGCATTTTTGCTATCCTCAGGGTCTTTAGGCACAAGCATCAGCTTAATGTTTTCTTCAAGTTCTGGGATGCGCTTTTCGCAAGTAGCTACCTCCTCGCGTGCCATTTCTTTCATATCGGGGTCTGACTCGTGCAGCAACATATCCTTGCTCTCTTCCAGGTTCGACAAGAGGTTGGCATACTCTTTACGTGCAGTCATCAAGTCCTCCAATTCCTTATATTCTTTCGTCAAACGCACATAGCGTTGTTGATCGGCAATAACGTTTGGGTCAGTAATCAAGGTGCTTACTTCCTCAAAACGTGCAACCAGTCCGTTCAACTTTTCGAGTAACGTATTCATTCTTCTTTATTTTCTATATTTTTTAGCGGTGCGTACCAACCAATTTGTTACGCGCCATTTGGTAAGTTCCCCCCAAAAAAACAATAACCAACCTAATGTTGCAAATCCTGTATTGATTTTTCGGAACAACGTCACGTTCTGCATACTAAAAAAGCATTCGTAACAAAATATGCTTATTTTAATAAGTGCAGCAAGGCAAAGCAATGTCACAATGATGTGCAATATTTTTTGTTTCATTTTTTAGGGTGGCATTTTTAAAACAATGTTGGGAGACAAAGCTAATAGAGGCTTTGCTTCCCAACATTTTCTTGAATTTTTAGAACTATGCTAAAGCTACTTTAATTAGTAGTTAAATTCGCCAAATTCGCTCTTGATGGTAAGAGAGCGCTTACCCTCTTCGATGTGACCCACAACTTGTGCATCGATGTTAAAGCTCTTGCTGATGGCAATAACCTTTTCTGCCATTTCGGGGCTAACATACACTTCTAAACGGTGACCCATGTTGAACACCTTGTACATTTCAGCCCAATCCGTACCGCTTTGTTCGGCAATAGCCTTGAAAAGGGGAGGTACGGGGAACATATTGTCCTTAATAACGCGGCAGTTTTCGCCTACAAAGTGGAGCACCTTGGTTTGTGCGCCACCAGTGCAGTGTACCATACCGTGAATTTCGGGACGGAGTTCATCGAGCAATTTCTTTACTACAGGAGCGTAAGTACGAGTGGGAGAAAGTACCAATTTGCCCGCATTGATGGGTGAACCTTCAACGCTGTCGGTGAGTTTGTAGCCACCGCTATAAACTAATTCGTTAGGTACAGCATGGTCGTAGCTTTCAGGATACTTTTCTGCTAAATACTTAGCAAATACATCATGTCGAGCCGAGGTTAAACCATTCGAACCCATACCACCATTGTATTCTTTTTCGTAAGTAGCTTGTCCGCATGATGAAAGACCTACAATAACATCACCTGGACGGATGTTAGCGTTGTCAATTACATCGCTGCGCTTCATGCGGCACGTAACGGTAGAGTCAACGATGATGGTGCGTACCAAGTCGCCCACGTCAGCAGTTTCACCGCCTGTAGCATAGATACCCACGCCCATGTCACGCATTTGCTGCAAGAGTTCGTCGGTGCCGTTAATAATGGCAGAGATAACCTCGCCAGGAATTAGCATTTTGTTTCGTCCGATGGTAGAGCTAACCAAGATATTGTCTACTGCACCCACGCAGAGCAAGTCGTCGGTGTTCATAATGAGTGCATCTTGTGCAATGCCTTTCCACACCGAGATGTCTCCCGTTTCCTTCCAATACATGTAAGCCAAGCTCGATTTTGTGCCTGCACCGTCAGCATGCATAATGTTACAGTATTCGGGGTCACCGCCCAAAATATCGGGGATGATTTTGCAGAAAGCCTGCGGGAAGAGACCTTTGTCAATGTTCTTAATGGCGTTGTGCACGTCCTCTTTCATGGCGGATACACCGCGCATCATGTAACGTTGTTTACTATCCATGGGATGAATGAAGAGTTGTATTTAGTTTTTTGTATTTCGAATTTTGGTAGTTTAATATGGAGTAAGGGATAACTACGATGCTTGTAAGGTAAAGGTAATTTCTTTTTAACCTAATCAAGAGTTATTTTTTAGGTCAATACCCTAATAACCTTTTCTAACTTACATCATGCAGTTCTTCTTTAAAACTCCACCTTAGGTGCTGTTTTAGCTCCTTCTTCAGCTTCGAATTGTGCTTTCTTTTCAAAGCCAAAGATGCTTGCAACGATATTAGCGGGGAAACGTCTTGCGCTAACATTATAAGTTTGCACGCTTTGGTTATAGAGTAGTCGGCTTTCGTTAATACGATTTTCAGTACCTTCGAGTTGCGCTTGTAGTTCCGAGAAGTTTTCGTTAGCTTTAAGTTCTGGGTAGTTCTCTTTCACAACCATGAGTCTACCTAAAGCTTGTGAGAGTTCGCCTTGAGCAGTTTGAAATTCCTTCAACTTTTCGGGTGTAAGACTGTTAGCATCCACCGTTATTTGCGTAGCCTTAGCTCTTGCAGCTATTACGCTTTCAAGAGTTTTGCTTTCGTGTTTGGCATATCCCTTCACCACGTTAACCAGGTTGGGGATAAGGTCAGCGCGACGCTGATATTGCGATTGCACGTTGCCCCAAGCAGTAGCCACCGCCTCGTCTTTGGCAATAAGACCATTGTACGTACTCAGCGTGCCACCTACCAATATAAGCACGAGCACACCAATAATGAGCAATGTTTTAGTTCCTTTTTTCATACGGATAAGTGTTAGGTTGTGTAATCTTTTTTATGTTCAAGACTCTATTCTAAAAAGTAGAAAATGGAGTCGTCCTTTTTAATAAGATTTTTTTCAGGAGTCTTCCTCTTCTAAAATCTTCCGCCGCTTCCGCCGCCTCCGAAGGACCCTCCGCCAAACGAACCACCGATGCTTCCACCGCCCGATGAACCACGTCCACCGCCAAAGCCACCGAGGATAATAGGACCTGAACCGAGGCTACTACCAAGGTTCTCTTTAGGAATATCCTTCCATTCATCAAATTTGTTACCACACTTAGGGCATACCCATAGGCGATGAATCATCTTAATTTTCGATTGGGGGTGACGTACCCTTTCTTCTTTAACTAACTTCATCTTTGCGTGGCATTTAGGGCATTTTTTTCGAGTTTGGGCATTATAGATTGCAAAACTGAAAAATGTTATTAAGCCAAAGATAACAAATCCAGCAAGCCACGCATCGCTATCATCCGTATCGTTTGCGTCAGCTTTAAGCGATGCGTCGCTTCTAACATATTTATCAATGCTTTGAATGGTCTTAACGATAGCCGCATCCCAATCCCCCCGTTTAAGTTCGGGAATCATTACGCGGTTTTGTATGCGTCGGCAAATGCCATCGGGCAGTGTACCTTCGAGTCCGTTGCCCGTAAGGATTTGGTAGCTCCTATCTTCGGTAGCTAAAATAACGATGAGTCCTGTGCGTTGTTTATTCCCAATGCCATATTTGCGTGCCAAGTCCATGCCAAACTGGTAGGGGTCATCTCCTTCGAGTTGTTTAACCACCACCACCACGGTTTGTATGCCCTTGTCCTTTTCCAAGGCTTTAAGTAAGAGGTTGGTTCGTTGCGTAGCGTCCGCAGAAAGCACCCCATCGGGATTGCACACATATTGCGAAGCATCCTGAAGGTAAACCATTGGCAATGTCTCGGGAGTCCATTTCGTAGCAAAAGCCACGATGGCACACATTGCAAAAAGTAGCAAAGTGAAAAATTTGCGCATATTATTTGCTTTAGGCGAAGCAAAGATAGTGCAAACCGAGCACAATACAAAACGAAAGTCTCAAAACTTTCGTTTTTATTGTCGAGGTGCCGCCTATCTTCGCATTAAGCAGAGATAGTGCAAACCGAGCACAATACAAAACGAAAGTCTCAAAACTTTCGTTTTTATTGTTGAGGTGCCGCCTATCTTCGCACTAAACTAAGCAGGCATCTAAAACATTTCATATAAATGTAACGGAAAAATATTCATGGAAAGTTCATGGACTTTTATGCCCTTTCCATCCCCAATAAAATGGGATATATAAATGTCTATCCCCTAAAAATATGAAGATTTGTATTTTTCACAAAATCCCCCATCTCAAATTTGTGTGTCCCATTGAAAGGTACTAACTTTGCAGCCCATAGTATAACTTAAATAACAAATTTAATGTATAAACAAACATTTAAGAAGTTCTCGCTGTTATGGAGCTTGATGTGCTTAGCGATTGTTTTGCAAGCACAGATACCAGCGGGCTATTATGATGGTGCTAAAGGTGCTAAAGGTAGCAACTTGAAGACAGCACTTTTTAAAATAGTGTCGGGGCATAAAGCACTTTCGTATGATGACTTGTGGAATGCCTATAAAACAACTGACGTGCGTAGCGATGGTAAAATTTGGGACATGTATTCAAGCAAAACCAACTACAGCGTCAACGACCACGGTGGTGGTTATCGTAAGGAGGGCGATATGTTTAACCGCGAACATTCTTTCCCCAAAAGTTGGTTCAATGATGCCAAACCCATGTATACCGACCTTTTCCACCTTTATCCAACTGATGGCTATGTTAACGGACGCCGTAGCAATTATCCCTATGGAGAAAATAATGGTGAATTGTATAGTTCGGCAAATGGCTTTAGCAAATTAGGAAAATGCACAACCGAAGGTTATTCGGGTACAGTGTTTGAACCTAACGACGAGTATAAAGGCGATCTTGCACGTACTTATTTCTATATGGCAACAGCCTACGAAGATCGCATCTCAAGTTGGAGTTCACCCATGCTTTCGGGCAATGCCTATCCCGCCTATGCCAAATGGGTGGTTAACATGTTGTTGCGTTGGGCAAAGGAGGATCCTGTAAGTCAAAAGGAAATTGACCGCAACAATGCTGTTTATAAAATCCAACACAACCGCAACCCCTTTATCGACTACCCAGGTTTAGAGCAATATGTGTGGGGCGCACAGACTAGCACAGCCTTTGATCCTGACAATTACGAAGGCGGTACAGGTGGCGGTGGTGTAACACCTCCTAATCCTCCTGTACCCCCTGTTGTAGGGGTACCCACCTTCTCACCAGTGGCAGGCGTTGTAACAAAGGGAAGCACTGTGACCATTTCAACTCCAACCAAGGGGGCTACAATCTACTACACCGTTAACGCAGGCGAACTCAAAACTGCTCACGAGAAGGCAGAGGTTGTAATCAACGAAAATACGACCATAAAGGCCTACAGCATGTTAGGCGAGAACAAGAGTAACGAGGTAGTTGCCACTTACACTGTTGTTACACAGCCCACAGAGGGTGAGAATGTTTATGTGCTCACAACCGATGCATCATCGCTCGCAGCAGGCACCAAGTTCCTTATTGTCTGCACCAGTCAGCAAAAAGCACTCTCTGCAGCAGCAACTAAATTTCGTCAACCAGCATCCGTAAGCATTGCTGCAGACCATAGCATCGCCACAACAATCGTAAATTCTGACTCTCACGAACTCTATCCTGTAGAACTCACTTTGGTGGGAACATCAGATGCTTGGAGCATTTTGGATGCAGCAACTCACACCTATTTGGCAATTGAGAAAAATGCCAACGCTCTTTCATCAATAGCTAATAACACAAATCTCAATGCGCAGTGGACCATCTCAATCTCTGATAAGGAGGCAACCATTACGAATTGTGAATACACAGCGCGTAGCATTCGTTACAACAAAGAGCAACCGCGTTTCTCAACCTACACAGCCAATCAGCAGCCTGTGCAGATTTATGTATCGGCAGCCAGCACCTCGTTGTTGCAGCCTGCAACGTCTGTTCAGCAACACGTAATTGTTTACGATCTTAACGGACAATTTGTGCGTGTAGCAAGTAGCATCAATGATGCATTTACAGGGCTTCCTGCAGGCTTATATATTGTCAACGGAAAGAAAGTGCTCGTACGTTGATTTTACTATTACCCCTCTATTTTATAAGTATAATTTGGGAGACAACGAATTACTCCGTTGTCTCCCATTTTTTGGTATTTGTGTGTTGCATGATGTTTAGGTCACTAATTTCGTTTTTACTTGTTTACTAGGAGAATACTTCGTGTTTGATTAACTCGTACATGTTTATCGATAGACTTGAAAAGGGAATATTGAACACGGATTTTGCTGATTGTACTAATTCTATTCTCCTCGGATTGAAAAGAATGAAAAGGGGGATTGTTTTCTGCAGCAGTATGGAGGTTTTTATTGGTTTCACATGTAGTCACTCGAGGACTATGGCATTCTTGGATGGAATTTTTGATGAGTTGTTTTACGCAGTTGTATAAGCAAGTTAACCAATAGAATAGCCTAATCAGTACCATATAAGTGTTACTGGAGTTTTATTTAATTGAAACTCCAGTAACAGTTAGCTGAAACTGCAGTACCAATTATATGGTACTAAAAGAGGTACTGAGTGTGATAGAAAAACATAAAAGATTAAGTCCTATTTTAGAAATAAAAATAATATGAGATATCAAGCGATATACAAAAGATGCACAATGTTGAGCATATAAACAAAGAAATTATTCGCGCCAGCTTCATCTCTAACAGAGTGAGGCTGGCGCGTAAATAGTTGTAAATATCAAATTAAGGGAAACTCGAGTAACAAATAATAGTTAAGTTGTGGTTTATCCGGGGCAAATTCTATTCCTTGCCAATCAGCACCACGGCATAGGCAGAGATGCCTTCTTCGCGTCCGGTAAAGCCAAGGTGTTCGGTGGTGGTAGCTTTGATGCTAACATCGTCAGTGCTGACACCCATAAGTGGTGCAAGACATGCCTTCATGGCAGGGACATGCGGATTGAGTTTAGGACGTTCGGCACATACTGTTGCATCCACATTGCCTACATGCCACCCTTTTTCAGCTAACAACGCAACGGTGCGCTGAAGCAAGATTTTGCTATCGGCTCCCTTATACTCGGGCGCGGTGTCGGGAAAGTGGTAGCCTATGTCGCGCATGTTGGCAGCTCCTAAGAGTGCATCACAAATGGCGTGAATCAGTACGTCGGCATCGCTGTGACCCAAAAGTCCCAAGGTGTGCTCAATTTTTATGCCGCCTAGCCAAAGCTCGCGGTCGGGCACAAGACGATGTACGTCGTAGCCCATTCCTACTCTAATCTTTATCATTTGCGTCGTCCAAATAAGTCGCGAATTCCGTCCATGTCGAACGAGAGTGAAACGCGAAGGGTTTGATCAAGAGGGTTAGAAGCTGAGGTGGCGATAACGTAGCCAGCATCAATAGCCAATACATTCATGCGGAAACCAGCACCTACGGTGGCATATTTGCGGTTGCCTTGCATTTCGCTTTCGTGGTGATAACCTGCACGGAGTGTAAATTTATCGTTGTAAGTGTATTCGGCACCTATGCTCCAGTTTATTTCTTCCATTTCGCCTTTAAAGCCACGTTCTGAATCGCCAAACGATGAGAAGATGCCACTGATGGACGACTTATTGTAATATTCGTTGTTAAGTCGCTCTTGGTAGTCCTCGTCCAATTCATCGGGCTTTTGCAAGGGCATTGTGGGGACTAAGAGTTTGTTGGCATCTGCACTAAAGCTGATGCGGTTGTATTCGTTGAGTGGTATCAGGTAGCTTAAACCCAAACGGAGATTGGTGGGGATGAAGTAAGAGCGGTCATCACCATACGATATTTTGCTACCAATGTTGTTGATGTTTAAACCCCAAGCTAGCTGGCACTCGCGCTGTCCCATCATGAGGTAAGTGTTGTAGTAGAGCGCAATGTCGGCTGCAAAAGCTGAACCTGCAGTGGAGTTGTCGTCGTAGTGCCCCGTAATGTCGGAGTAGATGTAGCGCAAGCCTACGGCAGCTGAGAACTTCTCGCTCAACATGCGCGAGTAAGCGGCATCGAAACTCATTTCATAGGGTTTAACGGTAATGCCATGGCTACCCTCAACATCGCCCAAGGTGAAGTAGCGTAGTGAGGCACTGAGGGCTTGGTAGTCGCCCAAGCGTACATAGCCTGCGGCATTGAGCAAGGCTATGCCTGTGGTGAGTTTGCGCAACCAAGGTGTGTAGTTGAGTGCAAATCCTGCACGCGAGATGGTGAAGGGGTATTTGGCTGGATTCCAAAACTGTGAGTGTACATCGGGGTCGGTGGCTGCACCCACATCGCCCATACCGCCAGCACGTGCATCGGGAGCAATGCCGAGTGAGCCCACTGCTGTGCGAACGGGGTTAAATTGGTCGCGTATATCGTCGTCGGCATAACTTGTGGCTGTTGAGCCTACCCAAGCAAGGAACAGGGCACTTGCTAAGGGGATGGCTCGGTTATGTTGTGACTTAAAGCCAGGTAATTTGCGAACTTGCATATGTTTGTGTTTATTTTATAATCAGTTTTTTTGTTTTTGTGTGGCTTTTACCCATTTTACTACGATAGAGGTAGACACCTGCGGGTAGGGGACTACCAGCGTAGTCGGTTTGGTTCCAATCTACGGCATTATATTGGTTGCCAGCGGGGAGTGTGCTTTCGTTGTGCCACACGCGCATGCCTGTTAGGTTGTAGACCTCGGTAAGGATGTTTCTTGCTTCGGTGAGATTCTGTCCCATCTTGTAGTTGGTGATGAAGCGCGTAGTTGCTGATAAGGGCACTGCAATTACATCGAAATCGGCAGTGGCATTGCCCCCTTCTTGCACGTTAAATGTGAGTGTGGCAGTTGTGGCATTGCCAAAAACATCCCACACGCGGAGCGAGGCGGTGTGTCTGCCTACTTGGAGTGCGCTGAGTGGGTATTGCAAGGTGCCTTGCATGTAGGATCCGTAGTTGAAGGTGAAGTAATCGTTCACCACTATGCTTTGGTCTCTGCGACCATCAAACCACAATTCCATGTCGTGTCCGAGGTTACCCGTCATCATGGAGATGCCTGTGGAGTCGGTTACTGAGGCATAGAGACTAGCCGAGGTGCCGATGATGCCCCCATCGGGGAAGTCGGGGGTGCCTACATAGAGGTAGACGTTAGGACCTAAAGTGTCTGCTTGAGCAAGCTGTGTGCTACTATTTATGCAGAAGTTTGAGAATTGTCCGTTATAGTGTGCTTTGGTGCTGTCTTGTTCGGTGTAGAGCGAGAGCAAACACTTGTTGGGCGAGAAGGTGGTGCCGCGCGGAATGATGGTTTCGATGGTAAAGCGTCCTGCAGAGACTTTCACTTTTCCCTCGAAGAGGGTTTGCGTGTAGTCATCGTATTGGTAGTCGGCTGCCGAACTGTTGCCGTAGCCCTTGCACACGATGTGTTGTTTGGGGGCAAAGAGTGTGGCGTAGAGTGTGCCGTTAAAGTTGGTGTCGGGGGTCTGTGCAGCTTCGGTAGCATTGACATAGCCCGAGAATGTTACTTTACCGCCTACTGGGATATTGGTCACCGCTGTGCTGTTGGCATTTTGCCCATTGATGCTGTCGATGTAAACACCCTTTTCAGCGTATGCCAAAATGATGGCAGGGTCGCCCAAAAGGGCATATTTCATCTTGTTGCGTGAGGAGTCGTAGCCAATGGTGTTGACGATACCTGACGAACCGCCTACGAGTTCCACTTTGGTGCGACGTAGCGCATCGCCTATGCTGTAACGTTTTCCGTTCTCGTCTTTAGCAAAGAGGTGCTTAATGAGTCCTCGGTTAAGCGAGCGGTTGTAATTGGCAAATACCGAACGTGAGGCGCAAATTACGCCCAATGAACCTCCTTCGGTATTGTAGATTACATTACGACCGATGTCGTTGCGCGATTGGTCGTAGGGGGTAATTTCGCATGAGGCAAAAATCCACAAGGGCAATGTGGCACTTTTGTTTTTTGAGAAATCTTCTTTATCGAGTAAGAAGGAGTGCGATAAGCGGTCGGGACTTCCATGTCCGTTGTAGTTGAAGATCAAGGCCCCTGTTTGCATAGCACGTAGGATGCGGCTTGTGGCTTCGGGGAAGGTTGTGCCTTTAGCCTCGTAGGTGGCTTCGTAGGCATCGGGGAAGACGCGGCGCAACATAAAGGCATCGTTGGCGGAGGCTATTACTTGTTTGCAAACTGTTTCGGCATCTTGCATGTGGAGGTTGTTGTCACCCACATCGCCAATTGCCCACATGCGGTTTTGCCAAGCACCTGGTTCACGATTGAAGAGGTAGCGTTGGGTTTTGTCGACAAGTTGTTTGGCTTCTTCTTCGGTGGTACATATAAAGCGTCCCACACCCAGGTCTATTTTTTCGTAGGTGATGTTTGCACCTTCGTTGTCGTCGAGCAGTGCATAGTAGTCGTCTGTGACAAAATCATTCAGACTGCCAATGCCATACGTGCCACTGTCGTTTTCGGTAGAGCTGCGTTCGTATGCCAACAGGTAGTTGTCGGGATTTTCTTTTTTCCACTCACTGGTAATCATGCGGTTATCATAGGCACAGTTGCCAAACAACAGTAAGTAGCGCGGAGCGTCGGCAGTAGAGGCTGCGCGGTCGTAGAGCATTTTTAGGTAGCGACGATAAGCAGAAGCATCGGGGGTTCCCGATGAAAATTCATTGTATATTTGGTCGGCTCGTACCACTTTTACACGCAAATTTTGTGCTTCGCGGTGTAGCTTTGCCAGGCGTTCGGCTTGTGCTGTAAGTTTGCCTGAGGCGGGCACAATAATCACGTAGTCGTAGGTACTGTCGGCATGCAAGTCTTGATTTTCGATGTTGCCTACGATGGTTGGTGTGTCGTAGCTTTTTTCGATATCAGCAATAACAAAGCGCTTGGTGCCATCGGCAGCTGTGGCTTTGTAGGTGCCGTTTTCAAGTGTGCCAGGTAGCTCAGCCAAAGTGCTTTCGGCATCACCAATTTGCCACACGCGGGTATTTGCGGTGGCATTATTGACGTGCAAGGTTACAGCACCTTGTGTAGCGGGGCTGAAGGCTGCAGTGGGGTTGTTGGCTGAAAGTTGTTGGGTGTAGCTGGCATATAGGTAGCCTAAGTGTCCAGTGGCGGGAGTTACTATGGCTATGTTGGCTGTTTCGCCCACGTTGGCTGTGAAACTTCCTCGGCAGCCACGTGCTACTTCTTCGGTGCCTATACTGCCTAAGTCTTTGGTTACTTTGGCACTTGTGTCCTCGTTTACTGCAATGACAAACTTGTTGGTGGTTGTGCCTGTTTTGCCCGATATGCGATAGGCTATTTGGCAAGGGGCACCCGTGTTGCCTGGCAACTGCATGCGGTAGTATGCACCATTTTGTAAGTCTTTCTCATCGAAAAACTCACGACCACCTCCATACCACATATACGTTTCGTTCATGACTAATGAGTGTGCGGTAATGGTGGTGACGTCTTGTGCGGTGTTACCAGCCTCGTTAGCAGCGAGCGTGCTGAATGCGGCAGGTGTTTCACCTTCTTGTGCTTCGGTAAGAAAGTAGTAGCTGTATTTTGAGAATGTGTTGGTGGTGAACTTTGTGTTGCTTTGGTAGTTTATCACTCCTTCGGCAAAAAAGAGTAGCGAACCGCTGCGACGATAAAGTGGTACTTCGTTGAGGTCGTCGATTAGGGCATCGGATCCTGTGAAGGTGAACTTTTCGTTGAGCAGTCGTCCACCATAGCCATACAGACGCACTTTGTTAGGGTCGTTGAAGCCTGCTTTTTTAAGTTGGGCATCGGTGAGTTGGTAGATGCCTTCTTTGCTGACGCGTATTTTTACCCATTTGCCAGTGGCAAGTACGGAGTGGTTGGCATAGCGATTGATGCGTTCTACACGTTGCATGTTTTGCATTATGCGACGAGTGGCACGGGGGAGTTGCGGACCTTTAATGTAGGGTACGAGGTTATAGTTTTTTACTTCATACCATGCACCCTTGCGGTTAACGATGGGCACGTAGTCTACTTCGACCCAAGTATCGCCACGGCTCTGTGAAAAGTGTGGGTTGAACTGTACTTGGCTTTGGGCTTCGAACCCCAAAGCTTGTAATTTTGCCACGGTTTTCTGTGAGAGTTTGGCGTATTCAGGATATTCTATTTTAAAGCATACCGTGTCGGTG
>ERZ1026856.1084-NODE-1084-length-14402-cov-4.020492_pt1 | contig 14402 bp, 13 predicted proteins | sample MGYA00380158_ERZ1026856 | MGnify/ENA primary metagenome ERZ1026856 (study PRJEB33269, sample SAMEA4719794) | human gut metagenome | biome: human-associated habitat; feature: organic feature; material: feces | place: Cameroon | collected 2013-10 ...
TGGAGCTGCTCAGGACCATGGGGAAGGGCAACGACAAGTTCTTCCACGAGTATATGGAGATCCCGCTCAAGGCCGACGAGAACGGCGTGAACCTCCTTGTCCTTCAGTGCAAAAACCACATTCTCAGGCCGCTGCACGAAAAATACGGCGTTGACGTTTCCGACGCCGCCATCCGCGAGGCCGTCAGGGAGCATAACCGCGTCTGCCGGGTCATCCGCGAGATCGGCGAATTTCGCAAGGATGAACGCCCGCGCGTGACGGGCTACGAGTTCCACGTCCTCACCCTCGCTACATATATGTGTCCCAAGTACCTTATCATCGACAAGCTTGAGGAGACGCTCGAGGAGATACGGAGCCGTGAGCCCGACATAAAGCCCTACCGAGCGCGTATAGCCCTCGTCGGCTCCGAGATAGACGACAGCGCCTTCATAAAGCTCCTCGAGGAGACCGGGGCGTATGTCTGCGCCGACCGCTTCTGCTTCGGCTCCATGCCGGGGCGCGACCCGATCAAGCTGCGCGACGATGAGGACGCACTCACTCAGGTCTGCCGTGCCTACGTCATGCGCGGTCAGTGTCCCCGCACGATGAACATGGAAAAGGTCTACGGCCGCAAGCAGTACGTCAACGACATAGCGAAGGAGTACGGGGCCGACGGCATAGTCTACCAGCAGGTCAAATTCTGCGATCCGTGGGCGTATGAGCGGCTCATGGGGACGACAATGCTGCACGACGACTACGGCTTCCCCGTCCTCAGTCTGGACAGACCCTACAATGTCAGTTCCTCCATCGGTCAGGTGCGCACCCGCATACAAGCCTTTGTCGAGAGCATTGAGATCAAGAGAATACAGGGAGGCGACAAGTAATGGCGCTGGTCAAAAACGACAGGCTCAGACCCGGCGATAAGGAGCTGGGAGTCCTCTTTAACGGCGAAAAGGTCCGCAAACGCCGCGAGTGGCGCGGTCTCAGGGATACGCTCTACGACTACACCCGCTGGCTGTATCTGTGGAGCATAATGTTCCGTGTCACCACCAGCCGCGGCTGCGCGAAGGGAATGTTCCGCTACCGCTGGATGGCGAATTATCTTGCCGTCCCCCATATGCTCGACAAGTTCACGATGGGGCTGCGCGACGAGCCGCTTCGCATTACCCACACCGCCATGGACTTCGTCGTCAAGGACGTCGCCACCTGCATAAGAGATACCCTGCGCGGCGACAGACGCACCGGCAACGACAAAAAGTTTTCCGACAGGTGCGTCCTCACCGACGAGAACGCCATGACGGCATTCATGATGGGCTTTCCCGACCTCAAGGCCATCCTCCGCGAGATACCCACCATGTTCTCCGCAAACCTCCTCAACCAGTATTCCACCACCCACTATCTCGACGTGGCGCAGGAGCACGGCATACCCGGCGACGTCTGCCCCATGCCCGAGGCAGAGGCCGGCATATCCATCGACGACGACTTCGCCGTCCTCGGCAGGTGCGCCGTGCAAGTCAACACTACCTGCGACGGCTCTCTCATGGGCAACGGTATCATCGCCAAGCGCCTCGAGCGCGAATACGGTATCCCCACGCACCAGCTCGTCGCCCCCATGCGCCATAAGGAGGCCGACGTACAGGATTATGCCGCGCAGGACATGAAGGATACCATAAAGTGGATAGAGGAAAAAACCGGGGCAAAGTGGAACTGGGACGCGTACTTCGAGTGTGCAAAGCGCGTCAACCAGACCACGCGCAACCGCTGGGAGTGGCTGGAGATCAACTCCACGCCGTACCCGCAGTTCGTCGGCTGTGTCTTTTCGCTCTATAACGACACTAACTATATGGGAAACTGCGGCCGCTCGGCGCTGTTCCCGCCCATCGACGACAAGATAATGAAGCTCGTCCGGCAGGGCTACGAGAACAGGACCATGATGGCTCCCGAGTACCGCCACCGCTGTATCGTCTGGGGCGTGCAGCCGCAGTACACCATCGACATGCTCAACTGGATGATACACTGCTGGGGCGTCGTGCCGCTGACGGATATGCTCTCCATGGTCATAGATCAGGAGATAGCCGAGGAGGACACCCCCGAGAACCGCGAGCGGGCATATTACGACATGGCGTGGCTCAACGAGAACATGATAATGCGAAACCGCACTCACGGCGGCTACAAGGTGCTTGTCGACGAGCTGTGGGAGTTCTGCGAGAGAATGCATGCCGATATGGTCATGATGTGGGAGCATATGTCCTGCAAGGCGCTGGTCGGCATGCACGGCCAGTTCGAGGAGCAGGCGCGCGAGCGCGGCATACACCTCGTGTGGGTAACGCACGACCTGTGCGACCCGCGCGTATACACAAGGCAGGCGATACGCGACCAGTTCAGCAACTATATGCGCACCGTCATGCGCGAGGAGCCGCTCGACCCCTCCATTGAATTTCTGCCCGACGAGAACGCATGGTAAAGGAGAAATGATATGACTAAAGCCCTGAAGATATTCCTGTACGCCGTACTCGGCGCCGTTGGCGCGTTTGCGCTGACCTTTGTAATCTACATATTCAACCTCGACATGAAATTCATGTCCAAATTCGTGGAGCCTATCCTGCTCCGGCATTATGACAGGATCCCGCGCAAGCAGTACGTCTGATTTGAATGAAAATGGAAAAACAGCCCCGGCCTGTATGCTGCAGGCCGGGGCTGTTTTATGCGCCGGGGAGCGGAGTATCAGAGAAATGAAGTCAGTATCATCGACAGGCCGAACGCCAGCAGGCACGAGACCATCCCGCCAACAAGCTCCTTTAGCGTGTGCCGCTTGAGGTATATCGAGGACCAGACGATCAGCCCCGCGATAACAAGACACGGGACAAGGACCTTCAGACCGAAGAAATAAACCAGCAGCACCAGCGGCCCCGTGAAGCTGCACGCGTGTCCGCTCGCCCGGTAATGGAAGCCCTTGTTGCATACGGTCAGCAGCACGACGGAGAAAAAGTAAGTCGAGCAGATGAAGAGCAGCGAGATGTTCACGTCCGCCGCGAACGCCCAGATGAGCGCGCAGGTGTAGCCGATTATGCTCGTGATAAAGGCGAGCTTTCGCTGGCCCTTTCTGCCCTGCCCCTTGTATCCGGGAAGTATTTTCTGCAGCCCGTATGCGAGAACAGGCACAAAGCCGAGCAAAAGTATCGAAATGACGACCTCGGAGGTGCTTCTGAAGATCCCGTCCTTGTTAAAGGCAAGGATAAGAATGAGCGACGTGACCATGACCGGCGGGACCGATATCACTCTTATCGTTTTGGCCAAAACATCCTTGAAGCGCATGCTGATTACCTCCGTATCGCAAATTCATATCTGTACGACTCGGAGTATAGCAGAAAGCCGCCGAAAAGTCCACCACATAAAAAACGCCCGACCGACAAGAGCCGGGCGCGGACGGAGCGGCGGGGGATCACGGCTTTTTCATTTTCAGCCCGTGCATAAAGCCGTCGAGCGACGTCGTGTGTATGTCTCCGGCTATGACCTCCCTGCCGCAGACGTAGAGCGTCACAAGGACCGTGTCCTCGCAGTTGGGGTAATTCGTCACCGTGTAGGTGTACTGCCCGCAGCTTTTTCCGCAGTATTTCTGAAGCTCATAGCCCTGCTCGGTCTGCATTTTCGCGTAGCTCTCGAGGACCCCCGTGAACTTCTCGGGTATTAGGACTGTGCGGTACTCCTCCGTGCTGACGTCTATTTCCCAGCCGAGCGAGTTGAGGAACTTTTCCCGCCCCTCCGTCGTCGAAGCATCCGTACCCTGCGCGGAGACCCATCGCAGTATGATCACCAGTATGATGACCGCCGCGGCGGCGACCACCCATGTGACGGCTTTTTTTCTCGTGAATGCGGAACTCTTTCCAAGCATTTTCCCTCACCTCATGAACAGGCTATTCAAAAGGAGGCGGAAGTATGATATAATAAGAAAAACGCGCCGGAGGTATATATCATGCCGCGTATGAGACTGGATAAATTTCTGTCGGATATGGGTATCGCGAGCCGAAAAGAGCTGAAGGATATCATCAGAGCCGGGCGAGTCACCGTGGACGGCGCGGCCGTTTCCCAGCCGGAAGCGAAGATAGACCCGGAGGAGAATGCCGTCGCGCTCGACGGAGAGGCGCTCAGCTACAGGAGATACCGTTATTATATGATGGATAAGCCGGCCGGCGTCCTGACAGCGACAGAGGACAAAAAGCAGAAAACGGTCCTCGACCTCATGACTCCCGAGGAGCGCCGCATGGGGCTGTTCCCCGTGGGCAGGCTCGATAAGGATACGAGCGGGCTTCTGCTGCTGACTGACGACGGCGTGTTCGCCCATCGGGTGATTTCGCCGAGATCCGAGGTCGAAAAAATATATTATGCAAGGGTGGACGGCGACGTTACGGAGGCCGACGTGTGCGCCTTTGCCGAGGGGATCGTCCTCAGGGACGGTACGCACTGCCTTCCCGCCGTTCTTGAGCGGACGGGGGAGGGCCGCTGCCTCGTGACGGTGATGGAGGGCAAGTATCATCAGGTAAGACGCATGCTCGCCTCACGCGGAAAGCCCGTTCTGGAGCTTCGGCGCCTCTCTGTCGGGGCGCTCTCGCTCGACGGTACGCTTGCTCCCGGGGAGTATCGTGAACTTGCACAAAGCGAAGCGATGAAAGTGTTCGGAGGCGGCGGGACGATAAATGCCGCTGTTGGCAAAAAGTGAAAAATCCGCCAAAAAAGCCGGGCCTTTTTTGAGCGTTAAGGACACAAACTCATAAAAGTTCACAAAATAACATGACGTTTTCTATTGAAAATTACAAGAGCTTGAGTTATTATGTTCCTTAGAGGGTGTTGTGCATAAATACATCATACAGTGATCCGGCACAACGAACGGGAGGAAGGTTTATGTCCAGCAGGATTTTTCAGAATGTTATCATCCAGATGAAAGACTCGATCGACAGGACTATCGGCGTTGTGGACGAGCAGGGCTTCGTCGTCGCGAGCAGCGAGCTTGCAATGATCGGCTCAAGGCTCGATGACTTCCACATTTACGACTTTGAAAATATGACTCAGGAGGTCACCACACCGGTAAGAACCTTCTGCCCGCTGTCCTCCGGCAGCGCGAAGTATGGCTACACCGCCTTTGTCGAGGGCAGCGACTCCTTCGCAAAGACCATCTGCGCCATCGTGGCCGTTGCCTTCAACGAGGCGAAGAACAATTACGAGGAAAAGCACAATAAGGCCGCCTTCGTCAAAAACATCATTTCCGACAACATCCTCCCGGGCGACGTATATGTACGCGCCAAGGAGCTTCATTTCATAACCGACGAGCCGCGTATCGTCCTGCTGGTGCGTCAGACCGAAAATTCCGACGTCGCCGCCGTCGAGGCCATCCAGCGCCTCTTCCCCGAGAAGCAGCGTGATTTCGTCCTGAGCATGAACGAGAGCGACATCGTCATCGTCAAGACTCTTGCCTCCGCCGAATACCATGACGAGGCGTTCAAGACCGCCCGCGGCGTCGAGACGACCCTGCGCGAGGAGCTGGGCATAGGCTGCGTTATCGGCATAAGCACCGTTGCGCGCCATCTGCGCGAGCTTGCCGACAGGTACAAGGAATCTCAGGTGGCCATCGACGTCGGCCGCGTGTTCGAGAGCGACAAGAGCATTATAAACTACGAGAATCTCGGTCTGGGACGTATCATCTATCAGCTCCCCACCACCCTTTGCGAGATGTTCCTCAACGAGGTGTTCAAGAAGAACCCTCTCGAAACGCTCGACGAGGACACGCTGGAGACCATCAACAAGTTCTTCGAGAACAACCTCAACGTCTCCGAGACCTCGCGCAAGCTGTACGTCCACCGCAACACGCTGGTCTACCGTCTCGAGAAGATCAAGAAGCTCACCGGCCTCGACCTGCGTGAGTTTGACCACGCCATCGTTTTCAAGGTGGCGATGATGGTGAAGATGTACCTCGATTCCCTCGGCAACAACAAGTACTGATATACGCGCACAGCGAGAAAAATCCGTATTTCTGGAGGATAGATTATGGTTCAAATGAACGATGTCAGAGTCGTGTACGAGAGCGTCGGGACAGTGGCGCTCGACGGTATAGACCTGACGATAAACGAGGGTGAGTTCGTCTTTCTGGTCGGCCCCTCCGGCTCAGGCAAGACCACTCTCATGAAGCTCATCACCGGCGAGATCCGCGCCACCGAGGGCAACGTCATCGTCAACGATTTCGACATGATGAAGATCAAGCGCCGCAAGCTTCCCAAGATGAGAAGGACACTGGGCGTCATATTCCAGGATTACCGCCTTATCGAGAACATGAACGTCTATGACAACGTGGCCTTCGCCATGCGTGTCGTCGGCGCCTCCTCCAAGGAGATACGCAAGCGCGTCCCCTACGTTCTTGATCTGGTCGGCCTCGGCGGCCGCGAGAAGCGCCTGCCGACCGAGCTTTCCGGCGGCGAGCAGCAGCGTGTGGCCATTGCCCGCGCCCTGGTGAACAGCCCGCGCATGATCGTCGCGGACGAGCCTACCGGCAACCTTGACCCTGTGCGCAGCCTTGAGCTCATGCTGCTCTTTGAAAAGATCAATGAGATGGGTACCACCATTATGGTCGTCACCCATGAGAAGGAGCTGGTCAACGCCTTCTCCAAGCGCGTCATCACCATCGACGGCGGCCACATGATCAGCGACGGCATGGACGGCTACTACGGCTGTGAGGAGGTGCAGTGATGAGACTAAACAGAATAGGCTACCTCTTCCGCGAGGGCTTCCGCAGTATAGGCACACATGCCTTCATGTCCTTCGCTTCCGTTACGATAATCATGGCCTGCCTTATCATCATGGGCAGCGTCTCTCTCCTCTCGCTCAATATCGACGCGCTCATCAAGGGTCTTGAGGATCAGAACGAGATCGTCGTTTTCGTCGACGAAAAGCTCAGCGAGGACGAGGCAAAGAACGTCTGCGAGGCCATACGCAAGATAGACAACGTCAGCTCCGTTGACTTTGTCACCCGCGAGGACGCGATGGAGAGCTTCATGAACAAGTACGACTCCTCCTTCCGCGAGGGCATAGACGAGACCGTTTTCCGTCATCGCTGCGTGGTACACCTCACCGACATCGCCCTCATGGCACAGTCCAAGGCCGACCTTGAGGCGACCCCCGGCGTGGCCAAGGTCAACGCTCATCTTGAGTACGCGAAGTCCTTTGTTACCATCCGCAACATAGTCAGCATCATCTCCCTTGTACTTATCGCGATACTCGTTTTCGTCTCCTTCTTCATAATGTCCAACACCATCAAGCTCGCCACCTTCAGCCGCCGCGAGGAGATCGCGATAATGAAGATGGTCGGCGCGAACAACGGCTTTATCCGTATGCCCTTTATTATCGAGGGTCTTGTCCTCGGTATTTTGGGCGGTGGGCTTGCGTTTTTGGCGCAGTGGGGCATATATGAGCTTATCACCGGCAAGCTCGTCACCAGCCTCACCGGCAGCCTTCTCAACGTCATCCCCTTCAACAATGTGGCACAGTACGTCTTTATAGCATTCATGGGAGTAGGCGTTCTCGTTGGCACCTTCGGCGGCGTCAACGCGATCCGCAACTATCTAAAGGTTTGATATTTTTTGATGCTTATGAAAAACAGGAAAAAAATCGTTTCGGCCATTGCCGTCGTCATGGCGGTGCTTATGCTGCTGTCTCTCGTGGTCAGCGTTATCCCCGCGATAGCCTATGCCGACGAGGACTATGACAGCACGCTCAGCACCCTTCAGGAGGCGCGCAACGCCATCTCCAGCCAGATAAGCGACGTGAACGCTAAGCTCAAGACCCTCAGAGAAGAGGAATCAGCGGTCATCGACCAGAAAATGGCGCTTGAGGAGCGCAATGAGTGCGCCCTGCAGGAGCTTGATATAATCGGAAAAGAGCTTGAGCTTTACAACAAAATGATCGAGCAGAAGGCGCAGGAGCTTGAAGCCGCAAAGTCCAAGGAGGCAAAGCAGCTTGAAAAGTACCGCACAAGAGTCCGTGCCATGGAGGAAAACGGAGGCTATAATATCCTAAGCCTCATCCTCAACTCCGACAGCTACAGCGAGCTTCTCGCCGCCATCGACGACTTCGGCGACATCATGGAGAGCGACCGTATCCTTGCCGAGCGCTATGAGGAGGCAAGGCTCGAGACCGAGGCCGTGAAGCAGGAATACGAGACCTATAAGGCCGAGGTCGAGGAAAAGCAGGCCGACCTTGAGGAGGCGCAGAAAAAGCTCGAGGAGCAGATAGCCGAGAGCGAGGAGCTTCTCAAGCAGCTTGCCGAGGCCATCGAAGCCGCCGAGGAGGAAAAGCGCAAGGCCGAGGAGGCCGAGGCGGCGGCGGCGGCCAGCATTGCGGCCTTCATCAGAGATTACGAGGCAAAGCGTGCCGAAAATACAAAGGGCGGCTCCTACACGGACGGCGACTCCGGAGATACCGGCTCCGGGGACGGCGGCTCCGACGACGGGAATTACGATAACGGCGGCGCGACCGGCACAGGCTCGTTTTGCTGGCCCGTACCCAGCTCCTACCGTATCAGCAGTACCTTCAAATACCGCTGGGGCAGACAGCATACCGGTATAGATATCGACGGCTACGGTCAGGACGGCTATCCCATCGTCGCTGCAGACAGCGGAACCGTCATCCTCGCGAGCTATTACGGCGGCTACGGCAACTGCGTCATCATCGACCACGGCAACGGGTACATGACGCTCTACGGACATATGTCGGGCTTTGCCGTCTCGAACGGCAGCTCTGTCAGCCAGGGCGATACCATCGGGTATCTCGGCAATACCGGCAACTCCTTCGGCACCCACTGCCATTTTGAGGTGATACAGAACGGCACACAGATAGACCCCCTGCCTTATTTCAGCGGCTACGAGCTGGAACCGGGTGCGGCAGACTAAATGAAGTCCCGAAGCTCCGGCGAAGGACCTCATGAAACTGAAAACAGGGTGAATATATGAGAAAAACCGTCAGAAAGAGAATATTAGCGCTCTCGCTCGCACTGGCCGCGGTGTTCTGTGCTTTCATGCAGTTCGCGCCCGTGCGCTCCTACGCCGTCACGACGGACGAGATAGAGGCGCTGAAAAAGGAACGCGACGCCATCAGCGCCCAGCGCGCCGAGAAGCAGGCAGTCGTGGACAAGCTGGAGGAGGAGCAGGCGGGCATACTCGAACGAAAGAACGCTCTCGATCAGCGCAACGAGCTGACCCGCCAGCAGATAGAACTCAACGAACAGCAGATAAAGCTCTATGACGCCATGATCGAGGAAGAGGCCGTCAAGCTCAAGGAGGCCACCGCACTCGAGGAGGAGCAGCTTGAGCGCTATCGTTCCCGCGTCCGCGCGATGGAGGAGAACGGCAGCTATAACATCCTCTCTCTTATCCTCAAGTCCGACAATCTTGCCCAGCTCCTTACGAGTATCGACGACATCAGCGAGATCATGGAGAGCGACAGAGAGCTTGAGGACGAGTATATCGCGGCGCGCGAACACCGCGAGGAGGTAAAGGCGAAGTACGAAGAGGTAAAGGCTGAGTTTGAGGCACGGCAGGAGGACCTCCGCAAGGAGCAGGAGGAGCTGCTCGTCGAGCTTGACGAGGCGTCGAAGCTGCTTGAGGAGATCACCGCCGACCTTGAGAACCACCAGAAGGAGCTTGCGGAGCTTGAACAGGCTCAGCAGGAGGCCGAATCGAATATCTACGCCCTGATAGCGCAGCTCGAGGAGGAGCGCCGCGCGGCACAGGCCGCCAACGGCGGCTCGAACGGCGGCAGCGGCGGAAGCTCCGTCGTCGGCAACGGCTACTTTATCTGGCCGTGTCCCTCCTGCTACTACATAACCAGCCGTCAGGGGCCGAGAACGCACCCCATAACGGGCGTTTACAAGAACCACGCCGGTACGGATATCGGCGCGCAGTACGGGGCGACGGTCGTCGCGGCCGACGGTGGGACAGTCTCCCTTGCCGGCGAGAACGGCGGCTACGGCAACTGCGTCATGATAAACCACGGCAACGGCTACTATACTCTTTACGGACATCTTTCGTCTATTGCCGTCTATGAGGGACAGGCCGTTTCTCAGGGTGACGTCATCGGCTATGTGGGCAGCACCGGCAACTCCACCGGCCCGCACCTGCATTTCGAGATACGAAGCGGGAACGACAAGCTCAACCCGGAGGACTTCTTCTCCGGCGGCTTTACATACGCTCCCGACGCCTGATTCCGGGCAAAAACCAATATAGCTATCCGGCCGGACAGTCAGAAAAAGACTGTCCGGCAGTGCGCGTAAAAATAGGACCTTTGCTGGAGGAAAAACATGGGAAAATTATTCAGCCGGCTCATGAACGCCGTCGTAAATATAATACTGAATCTGTTCAATCTGCGCATTAAGCTCAAGTATGTCCTGCTTGCGCTCATCGTCTTTACCGGGAGCGCCGTGGGGATCACATACTCAAAGCTCATAAATCAGGTCGGCGGTAAGTCCGACTATGACGAGGCCATGCGCTATATCGAGATGAAGGACGTCCTGGACGACAACTTTATCGACGATGTGGACAGAAGCAGCCTCGCGAACTCCGCCTCCGCCGCCATGGTGAACGGCCTCGGCGACAAGTGGAGCTACTACATGACGGCCGACGAGTACAAGACCTACCAGCTCTATTCGTCCAATGAATACGCCGACATCGGCATGTCAATAATCAAGGATGAAAACAGCGGCGGCTTTCAGGTCGTCTCGGTCAGTCTCGGCGCGCCCGCCGCGAACGCGGGCCTGACCGCCGGAATGGTCATCACCTCCGTTGACGGCATTGACGTCACCGGTCTCGACAGCGACGATGTGAGAACGCTCATCCGTTCCCGTCTCAATACCAAATTTACGATCGGGGTACTCGGCTCGAAGGAGCTTTTGAACGTGGACTGCAGCTATACCTATGTAAGCCCCGTGTTTTCCCGTCTTGAAAAGACAGAGGCCGGTTATGTCAAAATAGACAATTTTGAAGCGGGCAGCGGTCAGGACGCCGTGGACGCTATTGAAAGCCTCCTCGACCAGGGCGCGACCGCCCTCGTCATCGACCTGCGCGGCAACGCCGGCGGTCTTGCGAGCGAGGCCACCGTCCTGCTCGACTACCTGCTCCCAAACTGCGACCTCTTCTGCACCGTCGGCAAGGACGGCAAGAAAGACATGGTCAAGTCCGACAGCGTGTGCCTGAACCTCCCCACCGTCGTTCTCGTGAACACGGGGACGTACAGCGAGGCCGAGGTGTTCGCGGCCGTAATGCAGGAGCAGGGCTGGGCGACGATCATGGGCGAGACGACCCAGGGCAAGACCCGCACCCAGCAGACCATCGAACTCTCCGACGGCAGCGCCGTGCGCCTGTCCACGCGCAGGTACCTCACGGCCAAGGGTACGGACATCAGCCGCACCGGCGTCGTTCCCGACAGCATAGTCTATAACTCCGACGCCTCCACCGTCGGTACCACTGACGGCACCACCGGTATCACCGACGGCTCGGCCAGTACCTCCAGCGACGAGCAGCTCATGGCAGCGCTCAGACTTTTGAGTTGACAAGACACATCCGTCATTATAATATATCACCAGACTGTGAAAAGCTATTTGAAAGGGAGATCGTTATGACCAATTCCAACAGATTCAAAATGAGTCGTGAGCGCCTTGAAGAGATAAAGAAGGAGCTTGAGTTCCTCGAAACGGTCGAGGAGAAGAGAGTGGCCGAGCTTATCAAAGAGGCGAGAAGCTACGGAGACCTTTCCGAAAACAGCGAGTACGACGAGGCCAAGACCGAGCAGGGCAAGCTCTATTCCAAGATAGCCGAGCTCAAGGCTCTGGTCGAGAATGCCGAGATCGTTGAGAATATCGAGGTCGACACGCCCAAGGACGCAGTCACTCTCGGCAGCATTGTCCGGGTACGTGATATTGAAGAGAACTTTGAGGAGACCTATGAGATCGTCGGCTCTCAGGAAGCGAACCCGAGAGAGGGCCGAATCTCCGACGACTCCCCCGTGGGCCGCGGTCTGCGCGCGCACAAGGCGGGCGAGACCGTTATCATCAACGCCCCGGCAGGCGATCTGATGTTCGAGATAATCTCCGTGGAAAATAAGTAAAATAGAGGGGTAGCATATGGGCGAGAATATAAGCTCTCAGCAGACTCAGGATCTTTCTGAGATCCTGCAGATACGCCGCGACAAGTTCAGCGAGCTTCAGGCGGCTGGGAAGGACCCTTTCCTTATAACAAAATATGACGCGACCCACCACACGTCGGACATAAAGGACAGCTTTGACGAGCTGGAGGGCAAGCGTGTCTCCATCGCCGGCCGCCTCATGTCCAAGCGCATAATGGGCAAGGCATCCTTCTGCAACATTCAGGACCTCAAGGGCAATATTCAGGCCTATGTCGCGCGCGACTTCGTGGGCGAGGAAGCGTATAAGGACTTCAAAAAGTTCGATATCGGCGACATTGTCGGCATAAAGGGCGATGTCTTCCGCACCAAGACCGGCGAGGTCTCCGTCCATGTCTGCGAGATAACGCTCCTTTCAAAGAGCCTCCAGCCCCTGCCGGAGAAGTATCACGGCCTTACCAACGTCGATACTCGCTATCGCCAGAGATACACCGACCTCATCATGAACGCCGATGTGAAGGAAACCTTTATCAAGCGCTCGCGCATTATCAGCGCCATCCGCCGATATCTTGACGACAAGGGCTTCATGGAGGTCGAGACCCCCATGCTCGTGTCGAACGCCGGCGGCGCCGCAGCGCGCCCGTTTGAGACGCACTATAACGCCCTTGACGAGGATGTGCGTCTGCGTATCTCCCTCGAGCTGTACTTAAAGCGCCTTATCGTCGGCGGGCTTGAGAAGGTCTACGAGATCGGCAGGGTCTTCCGCAACGAGGGGCTTGACGCCCGCCATAACCCCGAGTTCACGCTCATGGAGCTGTACCAGGCATACACCGACTACCACGGCATGATGGACCTGACCGAGGACATGTTCCGCTATCTCGCGCAGACTGTCTGCGGCACGACTTCCATCACCTACGGGGACAAGCTCCTTGACCTCGGCAAGCCCTTTGAGCGCCTCACCATGATCGAGGCCGTGAAGAAATACTCCGGCGTCGATTTTGACGAGATACCTGACACCGAGACGGCGAAGAAGGTAGCCGACGAGCATAATGTCCAGTACGAGGCCCGCCACCAGAAGGGTGATATACTCAACCTGTTCTTCGAGGAGTTCTGCGAGGACAAGCTGATCCAGCCCACCTTCGTCATGGACCACCCCGTGGAGATATCTCCCCTCACCAAGCGCAAGCCCGACAAGCCCGACTATGTCGAGCGCTTTGAGCTGTTCATGAACGGCTGGGAGATGTGCAACGCCTACTCCGAACTCAACGACCCCATCGACCAGCGCGAGCGCTTCAAGGCACAGGACGCGGCGGCCGCAGCGGGCGATGCGGAGGCGAACCACACCGACGAGGACTTCCTCAACGCGCTTGAGATCGGCATGCCTCCTACGGGCGGTATCGGCTACGGCATAGACAGACTCGTCATGCTCCTCACCGACAGCCCCGCTATCCGCGATGTGCTGCTCTTCCCCACGATGAAGTCTCTCGACTCCGACAAGAAGGCCGAAAAGTCCGCTGAGGCTCCCGCCGAGGCCGCTCCCGCCGCCCCAGCAGCGGAGGAAAAAATTGATTTCTCCAATGTGAAGATTGAACCTCTGTTTACCGATCTTGTCGACTTCGAGACCTTCTCGAAGTCCGATTTCCGTGCCGTTAAGGTCCTCGCCTGCGAGGCCGTAAAGAAGTCCAAGAAGCTTCTGAAGTTCACGCTGGACGACGGCACCGGCGTCGAGCGCACCATTCTCTCCGGCATCCATATGTATTATGAACCCGAGGAGCTGGTGGGCAAGACCTGTATCGCCATCGTGAACCTGCCGCCCAGACCCATGATGGGCATTGACTCCTGCGGCATGCTCATCTCCGCCGTACACGAGGAAAACGGCGAGGAGAAGCTGCATTTGCTGATGGTCGATCCCCACATCCCCGCCGGCGCAAAGCTCTATTGATTGCCCCCTGATCGGGTTAAAAAAGCCTCTCGTACACCAATCCGTACACCAATTTACACCAAGGGTGCACCACGGATGCCGAGAAAAATGTGCGATTGAATTTCAGCCTCGCAGAAGTGGTTCTGCGGGGCTGTTTTTTTGAAAACTATATATTCAGATATGAGACTCGGTGAGAAATCACAGGGTCTTATTTTTTGCGCTCACTACGCCTACTAAACAGGTGCAGTGGGCGCTTTTTTGTTTTCTGGAACTGGCACAAAAAATTTTTTTGAAAAAGTGTGGGAATCTCGCAAAAAAATTCGGCAAAGAGAAAGTGAGAAGGCGA
>ERZ1026856.1089-NODE-1089-length-14363-cov-5.925916_pt1 | contig 14363 bp, 4 predicted proteins | sample MGYA00380158_ERZ1026856 | MGnify/ENA primary metagenome ERZ1026856 (study PRJEB33269, sample SAMEA4719794) | human gut metagenome | biome: human-associated habitat; feature: organic feature; material: feces | place: Cameroon | collected 2013-10 ...
GGGTATAATAAAACTACATTGAGAGAGTAGGAGTGACTGGAAGTGGTTCCAGGCAGCAACAACTGTTCAAAATCGCTTCAGGTCAATTTTTTACATTGACACAGTCAGGATAAGGAATCGGAGGACAAGCGAATGAGAAAGGGTACAGGAAGAAGAACAATTGCATTTTTATTAGCACTTCTGATCGTAATCACATGTCCGGGCGAAGCAGTCAATGCGTACGGGATGATTTCATATAAAGATGCATCCGCAGAACGTGTAGGGCTGGATGTAACAGAAGCAGACAAGCAGGATGAGTCTGTCTCTGCGGATGCGAAGAAAACAGAGAACACGGATGTAGAAGACGAGAGTGACAGGACAGGATCCGAAGAGAAAGCATCCGATACAGAGACTGCTGGCACGAAGACAACCGAAGTGACTGAGGCAACAGAGAATACAGAAACAACCGGAAGCACAGAAACAACTGGAAGCACGGAAGCAACGGAGACAATTGAAGCGACCGAAACAGAAGAATCAGAGGACAGCGCAGATCATCCGGCATACCAGGCAGAGGATTTGAGATTTCTCGTCCAGTCCAAAGAGGACTTCGGGGATTTTTCACTGACAGACGGCATCACCTATGATGAGGAACACTATACACTGTCCGTGATCGATGACGATGATTTTGACTGTGAATATGTCGGGGATTATGTGATCCGGTATCGTCTGACTGCAAAAGAAGCAGGCTACGAGGATATTGAGTTTACAAGGACGATCACCATATACGCGGACGAGCAGTACATGCACGACGGTGTCCTGATCTACGGACATACTGGCGATATGGAGATGGAGCTTGCAGAAGATGCAGAGGATGGTATTGCTGCCTATGCGGTAAGTACTGTCAATGTTGTCGGTACCGGGGTATTTATGGATTATTTTAAATGTAAATCCTGGGATTGGGCTACCGGTACAGAAGTTATGTATGCAGAGAACGTGAATGGCTATAACCGTTTGGTCTACTGTCTTGAGTCTAACAGGGCAACACCGGGTGGCAGTAACGTAAATTCCGGAGCATTTTCAGATACGCTGCAAAAACAGTTAAACTACGTTTTGTACCACGGCGCACGTTATTACGGCTATCGGTGCTTTACAGAAAAATACCAGGGGAATAACGCAAACGAAGATTACTATATCACCAGTATGGCAGTACATATGCTGAACGCATGGGCTGGAAATGAACCTGGATATATCTTTACCGATGCGATGGTAAAGAAAATGAGTGCAGATGGACAGAGACTTTACTGGAAAGTATTCGATCTGGTAAATGATGCCATGGCAAATGCCAACTATTACTATAATGAAGCAATGTGGTCAAACAACCAGGTGACACTCAATACCTATAACCTGGATGAATGGACATATGATAAGAAAAATAACGCATATCGGGTAAAGGGATATTATTACCCATCGTTTGGCGATATGTATGCATACACTGGAAGAAATGCCATTTCCTGCGTTGACCAGAACGGAAAGAAAGTAGGAACGGTACGGTTCGAACATAAATATATATATTCTGCATTCTGGATTCAGCTAACAGAAAAAGAATACGAAGCACTTCAGAAAACCGGTGGAAAATTGACAGCGGTGATACAGTACAGAGGTTACCTGCGGAAGGCAACGAGATACATATACAATGGTATAAAATGGAAACAGCCGACCGCTATGTTACAGTTCGATGGCAGTGAAAGGACAAGAAATCTGACTGTAACAGCGACCATTAAGCAGAATCTGGCAAATGTCTATGTACAGAAAGTAGAAGAAAATACGAACATATCATTGTCTGACGGTTTCGAATTTGATATCTATGAATGGAACAAAAACAGCAAAGCATATACCAAATTAGGCAGTCTGACATGGAAGAAACCTTATTATACAAATGATTCACTGAAACTGCCAATTACGGTTATCAATCAGGGAAAATTCAAAGTAGTTGAGACGAAAGCAGACGCTTCACATAAAGTTGGCTGGTCAAAAGAATTTGTGGCAACGAGTAACAACCTGAATATTTATCTGACAGCGACGAACGAACCAAATCCGTCGAAAGTCAAAATAATAAAAACAGGGAGCGATACAGGGAAAGCGTTAGCAGGTGCAGAATTTACACTGTATAAAGACAAAGACTGCACCGATCCAGTGAAAGTGGATGGAAAGGCAGTTACAGTCACTTCTGGTACAGACGGCGTGGCAGAAACAGCTCAATTTGTCAGAACGCAGACCTCCTACTGGGTAAAAGAGACGAAAGCGCCGGATGGATATAAGCTGGCAGAGGAACCAAAGCAGGTGGTCGTTCCGGCAGGTGGAACAGGAACGGTAAGATTTGAGGACGAACGGAGCCAGTACCGGGTGAAAGTCGTAAAGACCTGTACACAGGACAAATCCTATCTGGAGGGTGCAGTTTACGGTGTTTATTCAGAAAGATCCTGCAGTAGCTTAAGTCTTCTGACAAAAGTAGGACCGACAGGTACTGGCGGAGTAGCAGTCAGTGATCCAATCGATTATGATCCGAATGTGACAACGATTTATCTGAAAGAGCTTGTTGCACCGAAATATCATAAGCTGAGTTCAACAGTTTATACATTAAAGGTATCCTCTGCCATTGATAATGGTGGAGTCGTTACACTTACTGCAAAGGATGAGGTGCAGACAACGACGGCACTGATCCACAAAGTGGGCGAGGATGGAAAGGGACTTGCCGGAGCAGAGTTTGCTCTTTATAAAGATGAAAACTGCACGGAAGAAGTAGTAAAGATAGGACCTACAAATGGTTCGGGAAATGCAGAATCAAAAACGTTCCATCCAACACAGGATACTTACTATCTGAAAGAGACCAGACAGCCAACCAATTATCCAGCACAGCCGGATAAAGTATATAAGGTGAGCGTGCAGGACGGCAAGGCAACAGCTGGCATTGAGTATACGGTAACGAATACAAATAAGATCCAGATTGTAGCATACAAATACGAAGTTGGTTCCGGGACAAAGAAGCCGCTGCGTGGAGCAGAGTTTACGATTTATAGTGATGCTGCTTGTAAAAATCGGATAGCAACGATGGAACCGACGAATTCCTTGGGTTATGTGAAGTCAGGGACTTTTGCATATACAGGACCGTACTGCTATGTGAAGGAGACAAAAGCACCGGCAGGATATAAGCTTTCTTCGGAAGTGAAAAAAGTCGATGTGAGCAATGTAGTAAAAGATGGAACCATCCCAAGTGTGGCTTTCTACGATGAGCCGTATGATGTGACGGTGGAAGTGCTGAAGGTTGATGCAGATGATGGTACTACACCATTGGAGGGAGCAACCTTTGCAATCTGCACATCAGACACGGCAAACAACGGCAATAAAGTGGCAGAGGGAACGACAGGGAAAGATGGAAAGCTGACACTGAGTTTCCATCCGACACAGGAAAGCTATTGGCTGATCGAGACGAAACATCCGGATGGATATACAGGTACTAAGGCAAAAGAGCGGATTAATATATCTGATACCCAGGAAGGCGCGGTCGTAAAGAAATTTAAAGTTACAAATAAGAAAAGAATAAATTCATTTCCTTTGGAAGTAAATAAGAGTATCGAAGATGTGAAGGATCTGCTTATTCTTCCGGAAATTCAATTTGAGGTATGTGTAAGAGATAAGGCGACGGGAGAGATTCGCGTATTAAAAGAGTTCTGGACGGGTAAAGATGGGCATGCATATGTAGATGATATAGAATATATAGAAGATGTAAACACTGAATATTATCTGAAAGAAATAGGATATAAATTTGACGAAAATAGTCCGCCGCCACCGTGGATACCGGATCTCAATAAAGACCATTGCAAACAATGGATCGGTCGTACATTTTCATTTACACCGAATGGAACAAAGCTTGTAGAGCTAACTATAAAGAACGCGAAACCTACGACGCTGGAATCAAAAATGCGAATCAGAAAAGTAGATAATAATGGTAAGCCTTTGAAAGGTGCAATATTCAGAATTTACACAGATCAGGATTGTAAAACTTTGGTACGTGAGACGAATCCTACAGATGATAATGGATATACAGAAGTCACAATGGATTTCGAAAATAATGGGAATCAAAGATATTTCGTTAAAGAGTTTAAATATCCAGATGGTGGTCCGTGGCAAGAGCTTACGGATCCGAAAGAAGTCATTCTTACGAGTGTTCATAATGGCGCGGTGACAGATGTTGAATTTGTAAATACACCAGAAAAACCATCACTGACTATCTACAAATATGACAGTGAGACCGGGGAACCGTTGAAAGGAGCAAAGTTCAAGTTTTCTAATAACAACTTGTCGCTTGCTAGTAGTCCAACTTGGGAAACAAATGAATCCGGAGAAATTAAAATTTCTGAGTCAGATCAGTTGTTTTGGTATTTAACCGTAGGTTATGAATTTACCATCACAGAGATTAACGCACCGAACGGTTATGAATTAGCTGATCCGGTCACAGTTATATTAAAAGCAGGCGAGAACCGGATTGAGATTGCAGACAATCCGAAGACTTACGATCTTGAAATTACGAAATTAGACAGTAATAGAGGCAGGGTGGCTGGTGTTGTATTTGGTATTTATCCGACCAGAGATTGTAAAGAAGAAGACCGGTTGGCATTGGTTACAACGAATGAGTCAGGCATAGCTAAAGTAAGTGTTTCAGGTAAAGATGGATCGACATATAAGAATGTATGGATCAGGGAGGAATATGTACCAGACGAATATGTCTTAGACAGTGAACCACGTTATAAACAATTAGCATTGGAACAAACCAATACGATTAGTTTTGTAAACGAACGTGTAACTGACATTCCAATCGAGATTTATAAATACGCGATAAAAACAGATGCTACCCAGACGGCTTTAAGTGGTATTCATTTCTATCTGAACAGAACAAATACAACAACAATTACGGATGAATCGATTGATCTTGGTACTACAAATTCTAATGGCTACATTCATAAGCAGTTGGAAAACGTGGAACCGGGAGACTACTATTTAGTAGAGACGGATGCACCATCCATTTATACGAACCCGGTCAACCCACGCAAGATTACGCTGAAAGCCGGCAATTCGAACCATTTTGAGGTTGCCAATGTTTACTCAACAAGTAAGTGGCACAGCTTAAAGATCAAAAAAGTGGATGCTAATACAAAAGATCCTTTGGCGGGCGTTGTATTTGAAGTATACGCAGATGCGAAATGTACAAAGCTGATCGAGACATTAAGTGCGACAGATGAGAATGGATATGCATATTCTTCCGTTTATGGAGATGACACTTTAAGCCATGTATGGGTAAAAGAGCGCAGTGATACCGTGCCGTATGGTTACAAAGTGAAAAATACACCATTGGAAGTAAGCGTATCCTCGGACAGCAGTGGCTATATCGAGCGAACAATTGAAAATACGCCGATGAAGAAAAAGCTCATGATAGAAAAGAAGGACTCTTATACCAAAACGGCGCTGGCAGGTGCAAAATTTGCATTGTATACAGATGAAGCATGTACCGAAGAGTCGATGTTGGGCGTACCGTTATCAACAGACGCAGATGGTACAGTCAGCTTTACAGATATTCCGGTAGCATACGAGAAAGTATACTTAAAGGAAATCCAGGCGCCGGACGGTTATGATCTGGATGAAACACCAAGAGAAGTGACACTGACTAATGATGTGATAACGCAGACGATTACCTGGGAGAACAGCAGGAAGTGGACGGCAGTTAAGATTCATAAAGTGGATACTGGAATGTCTGGAATTAACGAGGTAGAATTTGCAGTATTTGAAGATTATGAATGTACGAAAACGGTAGAAGGAGTCGGACCTCTTGTGACGGATAGTGAAGGGTATGCAGTATCAATTGCTTTCCCATATAAACAGGACACTTATTACCTAAAGGAACTTAAAGCACCTTATTATGAAAGAAATGTAGGAAGAGTATTCCCGGTAAAAGTGCAGCCATTGGATGATCCAACGGATACGTCAGGGGTTCCGGTGATAACAATTATAAATTCGCTTACTCCTACAGATATTAAAGTCACAAAGCAAGATAAGGTGACAGGAAAACCAATTCAGGGAGCGGTATTTGAAATTTATTCGGATAAAGACGAAAAATATCCGCAGGGAATCATAGGACCGACAGATGAAAACGGTGTGGCAACCGCAAAAATCAGTTTTTCCTCGTACGGTCCTCAATATTACCTGAAAGAAGTCTACGTCCCAGCACCATACAAACTGTCAGATGACCTGATACCGGTAACAGATGGCAGAGTAGAGGTAACCGTCTACAACGAAACCGAACCAAGCAAGATCTCTCTCACCAAGACAGACAAGGCGACAGGCGAGAAACTTGCAGGAGCGGTCTTCGGAGCCTACCTGTCAGAGCAGGATGCGAAAAATGGCGAGAACAAGCAGTTTGAAATCGGACCGACATCCGCCAGCGGCTTTGCCGTATCAAAAGAATTTACCGCAAAGGCTTCCACCTACTACCTGAAAGAGATCACCGCACCAAAGGGCTATACCCTTTCAAGTGAGATACGTGCCGTAGACATCGTCGGGGGCGAGATCGTTGATGCAGGAACATTTGAAGATCAGAAAGAGGAAAACAGTGCTTTTATTGAGGTAACAAAAGTCAGTGCAGATGACGCAAACAAGAAACTTGCAGGAGCAGTCTTTGCTATTTACGATAACGAAGCATGCTCTGGCGAGCCGGTGCAGATCATGGATCCGACGGATGAAAATGGTTACAGTAAGTCAAAAGAGCTGTTAGTCACAAAAGACACCGAATTTTACCTGAAAGAGATCACCACACCGACTGGATACTACAAGTTGAAGGACAGTGTCAAAGTAACAGCAAAGATGAAAGACACAACACAGGTAACGATCGAGAATACACCGATCCCGACAACGACAGAAACAGCAGAGATCAAGATTAAAAAGACGGTGACAGACACAACGGATCCGCTGGCAGGAGCAGTCTTTGGCATTTACACAGATGGGCAATGTCAGAATCTGTGGATGGAGCTTCCGGCAACGGATGACAACGGCGAGGCAGTATCACCGACCTTTGAACTGGTACCGGGTACAGCATATTACGTGAAAGAGATTTATGCTCCGGCTGGTTATGAATTGAGCAATGAAGTGACAACCGTGAACGTAGTAGCTGGACAGAAAGAGTACGTTGTCGAGAGAACCAACACGCCGAAGTGGACGCAGATTCAGGTAAAGAAATACGACGCAGAGTCGAAAACGTTACTGAAAGGTGCAAAGTTTACTGTCTATGCAGATGTGGACTGCACAACGGCATTAGATACATTTACCACCGGATCGGATGGAATAGGAACATCAAAGCAGCTTTTGATGGATCAGGATGTATTCTATGTAAAAGAGACGGAAGCACCATCCGGTTATACAGCAACCAATGCCGTATGGAAAGTGACCGCAAAGGAAAATGATGTCTGCGCAATGCTGGAAGTTCCGAACGTTAAAGATTCGACGACCAATAAATTTGTTTACGTAAAAGTAAAGAAAGTAGAAAGTGGCACGAATAAGGCATTGCAAGGTGCATATTTCACAGTTTACAAGGATGAGAGCTGCACACAGCCGGTAGTCGAAGTAGGACCGACGGACGTCAACGGCGAAGCCGTTTCCGTACAGTTCATCAAAGAACAGGATACCTACTGGATCAAAGAGAGCAAGGCACCGGACGGATATGTATTAAGTGATCAGGTACAGCAGATAACGCCTGGCACAGATACAGCAAAGCTGCAAGCCGTTACTTTTGAAAACAGCAGACGTCAGATCAAAATCCGTGTCAATAAGACCGATGCAGAAACGGACGAACCACTGGCAGGCGCATATTTTAAAGTGTATAAGTCGAAGGAGGATGCGGATAAGCAGCAGAATGAGGTTTGCGAGATCGGACCGACTGATAAAAATGGACAGGCAGAGGCAACAATTGATTACGAGCAGGATACTTATTATCTGCGCGAGAGCCAAAAGCTTGCAGGATATGTGAAGTCTGACAGCGTTGATACGCTTGTGATCACAGGTGATACGACAGATTACTATGCAGCCAATACACCGGAATATACGATGATCGGCATCAAGAAAATAGATGCAGACACTGGAGATGGATTGGCAGGAGCAGAATTTAATATCTACTCGGATTCGGAATGCACGCAGGAATCATTTGTCGGAGTCATCGGACCGACAGATGACAGGGGTTACGCATACAGTGACCAAATCCGGGCTGGCAGCAAAGAATTTTATCTGAAAGAGACAAAGGCACCGGATGGATATCCAATGCCGTATGACGACGACGTATATGGACCGGTAGATGGAAATGCGGTCGGAAATACGAAAGATCAGATTTCGGCACCATTTGAAATTGAAAACCAGAAGATTGAGATTTCATTTGATATCGAGAAGAGGGATATCAAGACGAAAAAACTGCTTGCCGGTGCAGCATTTGCTCTGTATAAAGATGCAGAATGCAGAGAGAAAGTCTTAGATTTCCAGTCAACAAAAGCAGATGGTGTATTTACGTCCGGAACATTCGAAGCCACACAGGAGGTTTACTATATCAAAGAGGAGACGGTTCCGCAAGGTTATCAGGAGCCGGATGGCCCGACAGAAGTAAATATTTACAAACTTCTTGGAATGGAGGAGTCAGATCGGAAAGTCACGATCATGAATGTACCGGAGAACACGAAGACGATCAAGGTAGCAGTGAATAAAATAGATGCTGTTACAGCGGAGCCGGTCGAAGGAGCAGTATTTGCGGTCTACGAAGATGAAAAGTGTACGAAGGAGATAACCAGATTACCGAAGACAGACCAAGGCGGTTATGCGCAGTCGGAGGAATTTGTATACACAGGAAGCCAGGACACCTATTACCTGAAAGAAGTGGGTGCACCAAAATGGTATCACGCCAATAATACCGTCATTCCATTCAAGGTGGAAACAAAGACGATTTCCGGCAAAGATGAGAACGGCAATTCGACAAGTGTAAACATACTTTATGTAGAACCGCAGACGATCAAAAACGAGCCGGAAATGACGCAGATCCAGGTGAAGAAGACAGATGCTGAGAGTGGAGATACATTAGCCGGTGCTTACTTCAAAGTCTATAAGACGATGGCAGATGCACAGAAGCAGCAGAACGAAGTCTGTGAGATCGGACCGACCGGAGCCGATGGAATTGCAGTATCAAAGAAGTTCCACCGTATGCAGGACGAGGTTTACTACATCAGGGAATCAAAAGCGCCGGAGGGTTATGTAATATCAGACGAAATCAAAGAAGTAACAACAGAGGCAGAGCAGATATCCAATCCAGTTCTTTTTACAGATGAAAAGGCAAAGACCAAAATCCAGATCAGGAAGACGGCAGCTAATGGCATAACGCTATTGCAGGGAGCAGTATTTGAACTCTATGAGACAGCCGAATGTACCGGAAAACCGCTGCTGACATTACCGGCAACCGGAACGAACGGAATCGCAACGAGTGATTCTTTCCAGATTACACAGGAGTGGTATTACCTGAAAGAAAAAACCGCGCCGGCGGGATATGAAGTCAGCACGACAGTCATCCCGGTAAAACCGGAAAACGGAGCGACACTGACAGTCGGACCGATTTTAAATGGAAAAGCGGATGACATGGCAGAGATCCATATCTTAAAGAAAGAAGCTGGCAGCGACAAAGTTTTAGCAGGCGCTGTATATGGAATCTATCCATCGAAGGACTGCATAGCAGGAACCGAGATTGGAATGATCGGACCGACCGATGCGGGTGGAAAGGCAGATTCCGGAAAATTTGTAAAGAAACAGAGTAGTTACTACCTGAAAGAGCTTCAGGCGCCGGAGGGCTATGAGTGCTCAGATACCGTTACAGAAGTTAATCTGGACAACGGAGAGGGTAGAGCAGGAAATCCGGTAACACTGTATGATACACAGAAGAAGTCGAAGATTCAGATTTACAAATATCAGACGACGACAGGAAGCCCGTTGCGTGGCATTACATTTACGGTCTATACGGATGAGGAATGCACCAAACCGTTTACAGATGTCAGCACCGCAGCAAATGGAACCCTGACGACCGGAGATGACGGATATGCAGTTTCAAAAGAATTTGTTCCAACACAGGAAATTTATTACATAAAAGAGACGGCAGTACCACAGGATTATTCCTTTACACTGCCAGATACCGTATGGGAGATTTCCGTGACGGCTGGAGAAACCGCAGAGATACAGATCGCAAACGGCGCGCTTGCAAAGATCTATGTGAGAAAAACAGCAAAGGATGATCCGAATACCACACTTTCCGGTGCAGAATTTGATATCTACAAAGATTTCGAATGTACGATGAAAGTGGGAAGCGTAGGACCGACAGATAAATTAGGCGAGGCTGTTTCCACAAGCTTTACAAAGGAGCAGGACATCTACTACCTGAAAGAAACAAAGGCACCGGACGGCTATAAACTGAGACAGGAACCGATCGCAGTAACGGTAACGAATCCTGACGATGACAGCAGCAAGATAAACTGGAATGATGTGCAAGATGAAAAACTCGAAGGAAGCATTACCGTTAAGAAATTAGACCGCAACGAAAAACCGTTGCAGGGAGCCGGATTCCAGTTGGAAGTTTTCAATGGCGGAAGCTGGAGCACGGCGGTGGAAAATAAGGAAACCGATGCAGACGGTATTGTAAAATTTGAACATCTGGAACCGGGCAGATACCGGCTGACAGAAATAAAAGCACCGCAAGGCTTCAACCTGTTAAATTCTTCACGGGAGATCACGATTCCGTACGAGATGAATGTCGCAGATGTGACAGAGACACCGACAGGCTACACGGAGACGAAAGGGGATAAGATATATTTCTACGATATCACGCTGACGTTCTACAATTCGCTTCCGTTCAATGTCCCGGTGACAGGCGGTTCGGGCAATTTTGGAGCAGCCACAACCGGCATCCTGCTTATGGCAGGCACAGCCGCATGTGCACTGCTCGCAGAGAAACGCCGGAAAAAGAAGAGAAGAGCCAGCTAATCTCTGGCTCTTCCAAAAAGGAATAATTGGAGCAATTCATTTATCAATAAAAAACATATAACAAATATACGAAAAGGAGAATGAGATATGAAGAACAAAAGCGTAGTGAAAAAAATCACTGCCATACTGGCAACTGCCTGCATGATGGTCGGCATGCTTGCAACAACAGCGATGGCAAAACCAGCAACAGAGCAAACAACAGGAAGTCTGACGATTAAGACAAGCACAGATCAGTCAAACTTAAAGGACTATGAGTTTGATCTGTATAAGGTTGCTGACATTACAGTTGATGAGAATGGAAGTATGACTTATGAAGCAACAACTGAATATAAGAGTATTTTAAGAACTATAGATTTAGAAGATCAGACTGAAGTTGAGAAAAACTTAACAGCTTTATCTACAGTAAATAATAACAACGTAATAAAACATGTAAAAGGTAATGAAAGTCAAACTGAAATAACGATTAGCGATCTTGCACTTGGCTATTACCTTGTAAAAGTAACAGCTCCAGAAGGTGCAGCAGCAACAAAAGATTTCTTAGTATCAGTACCATCAACAAAAACAGATGGATCAAATCTGGACTATACTCCGATAGTAACATTAAAGACATCAACTGTAGATGCTACCAAGAAAGGTAATATCTTAGATAAAGACGGTAAAGCGACAGAGCATAGAAGTGGTAACATTGGAGATACAATTAAATACACAATCGAAACACATGTACCAGATACAACAGGATTTGTTGAATACACATACACTATTAATGATACGATGAGCAAAGGCTTACAGTATAAGAATGGCTCATTATCTGTATCTATGGGAGAAACAGGAAATACAACAACAATAGCTGCCTCTAACTATAATTTGACAACAACTACAGGTGAAAATGGTACTACAGTTATTACACTTGCATTTAATAAAACATTGTTTGTAGATGCTGCGACTAGAAAAAATAATAGTACTTACAAAGCAGGAACACCTTTACATGTCACATACGAAGCAACAATTACGAAAGACGCACTTGACAATAATTCAACTGTAACGAATAACGCAAAATTGATTTATAGTAACAATCCAGGTACTGATGGAATAGGAACAACAGGAGAAATTCCAACGAATGAAGTAAAACATTATACATATCATATCCAGTTAAATAAATCATTTGATGTTGAAGGCGGAAAAGGTAATTATTCAAAAGTAAGATTTACAATTGATAATGTGAAATTAAGTGAGAAAACAATCGGTACTCCAGGAGAATATGTTGTAGATCCAAAAGGTACAGTAACTAACTTGAGTCTGGATCCAAACAATGGAACATTAAAGATTTATGGTCTTGCTGAAGGTGAATACTACCTGACAGAGACAGCAACAGCAGATGGTTATAACTTATTAAGCAATAAGGTAAAAGTGGTCATTAAAGCTAACTATGATTCCAATGGAACCCTGATTGATAGTGAAAGCAATACAGTTAATGTAAAGACACATTTTGTTGATACGAGCGTAGTCAACAAAAAAGGTTTCACTCTCCCATCCACTGGTGGACAGGGCATGGTAGCACTTGTAGCAGCAGGTATCTGCCTTATGACATTAATGGCAGCACTGATGGCACTTTACATGAAAAAACATCGGAATGCATAAATAATGAAAAAATGGATATTTCCCCTGTTGTTAGGACTTGGATTTTTGCTGGGACTTGGGATCACATTTTATCCAGCGGTGAGCAACTACCTGCTGGAGAGAAACCAGAGTGTTGCCATGCAGGGCTACATAGAGGAGCAGGAAAAAGTTCCGGATGAAGTCAGTGAGGAGCTGAAAGAAGAAGCAAGGGCATACAACAAAAAGTTACGGGAAGGGACTGTCGTACTGACAGATCCCTTCGATCCGGACGCTTTGAAATATGTGACGGACGATTACGAGAAGATGCTCGATACGGATGGAAGCGGGCGGATGGGATATCTTGAGATCCCATCCATCGAAGTGTATCTCCCGATTTATCACGGAACGAGTGAAGGCGTGTTACAGTCCGGGATTGGACATCTTGGAAACACATCGCTTCCGATCGGCGGAGAAAATACACATGCTGTTTTATCCGGGCATACCGGACTCCCGAATGCACGTCTTCTGACAGATCTTGACAAGCTGCAGGAGGGAGACCAGTTTTACATTCATGTGTTAGATGAGATACTGGCTTACGAAGTAGACCAGATCAAAGTGGTAGAACCGGATGATATCAGTGATATTTTCATTGAAGAGGGAGAAGATTATGTGACGCTGGTAACATGTACCCCGTACGGCATCAACTCCCATCGTCTGTTAGTCAGAGGGACAAGAGTCCCATATACAGAAGAAAAAAAAGAACATCAGGTCGATCGTCAGGAAGAAAGCACCTGGAAGCAGGCATACAAAGAAGCGATTGCAGAGGGCGTGAAATGGACACTCGTCGGACTTGCAATCCTGGCAGTCTTAGCAGGCGCAGGACACCTGATCGGTAAGGCAAAGAAAAAATCGGATAAGAAAAAGAAAGGAGGAAGCAGCGCATGAAAAAAACAGCGAAAAATGTGTTGGGTTTATTTTTCTGCATTCTGATGATCAGTATGTGTACAGGCACAATTCCTGCTTTTGCAGCTTCTTCCGGAATGATACATATCCAGTTAGAAGATCTTGATAGTGACAGTTCAGATAAAAAAGGCGTAAGCTTTGAGCTGTACTGTGTAGGAACCGTAGGGGACTCTGGCGAGCCGGTATTTGACACAAAATACAATATTACGGCTTACCCGAAGACGGCAGAAGAGACAGAGCAGGTGATACAGCAGATAAGCACAGCTCTGGACATTGACGCACAGGAAACTGCGGTTACAGATGAAAACGGAGAGGCCGTTTTCCGCGGTCTGGCAGATGGCATATATTACATCAAAGCAGTCAATGCAAAAGGCTACGGCACAGTGGAGCCAGTTTTGGTACATCTCCCGTTTTCCAGTGCCGGAACCGGTGCAGGCAGTCGGTTAGAGTATGAAGTATATGCGAAACCGAAAGCATCTGCCAGTCCATCTACCCCGGACAAACCGACAGATCCCGTAAAACCGGATCAGCCGAAGCAGCCAGACAATGAGAAAAGCAATCCGGAAACTAGCGATGGAACCAGCGGCAATACGAGTAACACAGTCCTGCTGTTCGGACCGAAGACCGGTGACAGCACCCCGATTGCAGGTGCATTGCTCTTACTTGCGGCAGCCATCGCACTCATTGCCTGGGCTGTTGTCCGAAAAAGAAAACAGAAATAG
>ERZ1026856.1090-NODE-1090-length-14360-cov-25.063544_pt1 | contig 14360 bp, 12 predicted proteins | sample MGYA00380158_ERZ1026856 | MGnify/ENA primary metagenome ERZ1026856 (study PRJEB33269, sample SAMEA4719794) | human gut metagenome | biome: human-associated habitat; feature: organic feature; material: feces | place: Cameroon | collected 2013-10 ...
TTATACCAGGCTCATGTTCTTGGATTTATTGCATACTCAGATATTGGAATGTCCTCGGGTAATTATATAATATAACTTGCAGATTTCTAATGATTTTCTTAGTGATATACAAAAAAATGACATTATGGATGAAAATGAATATTACTTGCAATTGATAAAGGGAACTTATGATAATGTAAAGAATTGTATTTATCAAAGGCTAACCCGCATAAATTTTAATGCAGACTTATTTAAGCTAGAGGAAACTGTTTCTGGAAATGGAGAGCCTTATCTTGTTGTTTCTTATGATTCTAAAGCTTATCTTATTATTAGACCTTATCGTAGAAGTTATAGAAACTTGTCAGGACAATTATGTTTAAGGACTAGTATTTCTTTTATCCGAAAAGATGATGCAGCTTGGTATAATAAAGAGTATAAAACTGTTAAGGTTTCTGTGAATGAATATATGGGGTGGGAAGTGGATAAAAATGAATATGATACAGATACTTTCTTGAACCATTTTTTACCTGTAATGAATGACCAAGATTGTGAGATAATAAAAAACGATTTGTCAACTTTAGATTTTTCTATAGATGATATACTCTTTGATACTATGAATCAGAGGTATGTTTTGAATGTGGATTTCTTGGATTTTCTCAACCCTAAGACGGATTATAAAGGGCCGGAATTGGTCTTGTGTAAGTATATGTCTCTGGATACTTTTTTGTGTATTGCACAGTCTAATAATATAAGGTTAAATTCTGTTGTTTCTATGAATGATTCTTCTGAAAGTTTTTTCTTAGGTGATTATTTGTGCAATGCATATGATGATGTGAGACGAAAGAATATAGATCTTGAGTTTTATCAAAAATACCCTGACGCATTGAGATTTAGTAAAATTATTGAGCATAAGAATTTTCTTATTATGTCGTTGACTAATCGAATAGATGATGCAATGATGTGGAGATTATATGGGGATAATGGTCGTGGCGTTTGCTTATGCTTTAGTGTTCCAACACATCTTGTCAAACCTATAATTTATGTTTCGGAAAAGAATGATAAGCTCAATTCTCTAAAGAATATTGTTTCTAGATGGCGAGATAATAATATCAATGTCACATTTAGTGCAATTGATGAATATATGTTTTTTACAAAAAGTCTTCAGTTTGAATATGAGGATGAGTACAGGATATTGAAAGTGTGTGCAGACGATGACTTGAAAATAGCAAAATATGGTAATCTCATAAGCTTTTATAACGATTATAAGATTTCTGATTTAGCTATAAAACCGGCAAGTTTATATATAGGTAGTAATTTACCAAATAGAGATGTCAATTATCCGTTACTTGTTGATATTGCCAAAAGGCTGTTACATGTTTCTGCAGTAAATAACAGTAGTGTAGATCAGTTGCGTGTTTAGAAAAATAAATAGTAACAATTGAAAAATACAAACAGTCAAAAATAACAAGCTTATGAATGACAAAAAGAAAGATGGTATCAAGGATTTCAAGTTGTTATCACTTAAAATCTTAGATTCTTGCAATACAAAAGTATTGAAATCGTTGCATCCTGGTGAGTATGTTTTCAATGAACAGGAGCTTAGCGAGGATTTCTTTGCGCACCATGTGAATATATCTGCCATCGTGGGTATGAATGGCGCAGGAAAATCTTCTCTGTTGGAACTTATCTTCCGTATGATCAACAACTTCAGTGCATATCTGGTTGGTAATTCGATGAAGAGAAAGGGAGCGGATGTTTTGTATTTTGTTCCTGGTATCCAAGCTGAATTGCGCTATCAGATGGGTGGTAAACAGGGCGTTTTATATTGTCATGATAGGATTGTTGCATTGAAATACGGGGAAAGCAAATACCTGTTATCTAATCATGAATCGTATAGAGAAGAGCAATTTGATGGATTCGAGAAATGCTATAAAGCTAGTTTTTCTAAAAGAAGAGATATTGCTAAAAGTTTTTTCTATACCGTGGTGATGAACTATGCTTTACAAGCCTATAATTCTTTTGATTATCAAGATGAGAATGCTTCTGATTATATGACGATAAATAAAATAGGAAGTAATTCGGCTGGTAACTGGATTAATAGTTTGTTTCATAAAAATGATGGTTATTCTTCTCCTATCGTCTTAAATCCGTATCGAAATGAAGGGGTTATAGATATGAAAACAGAAACCAGCTTGACAAGGGATAGACTATCAGGCATCCTAGTAGAAGCTGATAAGAAAAAACGAGAGTTTATTGATGGTTATCAACTTCACCACATTCATTACACGTTTAATCCTTATCGGGTTATAGCAAAACTACCAGAGCGATTTCAGAAAGAAGATTTTGCATACATAGAACCTCGTTTTTGGAATTTCTATGGGGTAGAAAAATCATTAGCGAAAATAGTCTTGCAGAATTATAATATAGAATTCAACCAAGTTCATTCAATGTATGTTTGGGCATGTATCTATCTTGTCTATAAAACGCTTTCAATTCCATCGAAATATCCCAGCTATGCTGACTTTGTACATTTAAGTAGCTTACAGGAATCTATTTTGGATGATTACTCGCTTAGAACAACAGATGAAGTGGATCTAAAGAAACTGATTAAGGAAATATTGAGAGATAAATCACATATAACGTCTAAATTCAGACAGACTTTAAATTTTCTCCATAACTTCAAGATAAACGTGCTTGAAAATGATGAATTTGATTTTTCCGATTACAGAAACTGGCTTGACAAGGAAAAGGTGAATCCTTCACTTGAAGCAACTTTAGAGCTAATGCCACCACCGATATTTGATTCAGAGATCTTTCTGAAAAAGGATCACGTTGATAATCCTATACCTTTTTATAGGTTAAGCTCTGGAGAAAGGCAATTCTTGTTTATGATGAGTTCTATCATCTATCATGTGATGAATATCAAATCTGTTCCAACGAATCGCATCTCTTATCGATGCTTGAATCTTGTGCTTGATGAGGTGGAAATGTGTTTCCATCCCGAATATCAGAGAATTTTCGTTTATAAATTGTTGAATACGATCAATCGACTTCACCTGAATACGTTTTGCAGTTTCAACATTCTTATCACAACTCATTCTCCTTTCTTGCTTTCTGACATCCCTCAAAGTAATGTACTGTATTTGGAAAATGGCAGCGTGGCACCTAAAGTGAAAATGCAAAATCCTTTTGCTGCAAATGTAAATGACATTCTGTATCAAAGCTTTTTCCTAAGCAACGGCTTTATGGGGGAGTTTGCTAAACAGAAGATAATGAAGCTAATCAGCAATAAAGATAAGTATGATAAACAGAAAGCACGAGAACTGATAGACCTTATAGGAGAGCCTTTGTTGCGTGATCGTTTGAAAGATATGTGGGAGGAGAATAAACTATGAGAAGAATACTGATAGATGATGAAATCAGAGCTCTAGCCAGTTCTTATAAAGATAGGTTAAAGTTGGGGCAGCATCGTAATTATAATTCTCCCCAGACAAAGCTGGATGAATTATTGAATCTGCCAGAACTGGATGAAACACAAAAGCGATATGTTCGAATGATTATCGCTAAATGGGATGAACTGATTCTGTTAGAACCTCCTTTTAAATCTGTTATTGAGGAATTTGAACAGATATACAAGGCTGATGAGGTTTCTAGACTTACAATTAAAAATGGTGAGAAAAAGGAAAAGAAGTTCTATAAGATGATAGTGGATGCCATGCGGTATGACTACGTACAGGAATCTATTTATGCTAATGTAATGGATAGCCTTGGTATTAGAACTTGTGTTTATTGCAATGCTCAATATGCTTTTTCTTATTCTTCAGGAAAAATAAGATTTATCAATTATGAGTTAGATCATTGGTTGCCCAAAAGTAAGTATCCGTATCTTTGTACTTCTTTCTATAATCTTCAACCCAGTTGTCCGAAATGTAATAAATCAAAGTTGGATGAGGATGTAGTTCTTCCTTTCTGTCTTTATACCCACGATGCAAATAAACTGTATCCGTTTAAGTTTTCAATAGATAATGTGTCTTGTGCTCAGTATCTGTTATCTCATAACAGGGATGTCTTGAGAATAGCTTTTGCTTCTGACGAAGATGGATTGAAGGAGAATATGGAGCAATTATTCGGGATTTCGCATCAATATCAGGCTCATAAAGATATCGCGGAGGAAATATTATGGAAGAGCAAAATTTATAATAAGACAATATTGGATATCTATCAAGATAGTTTTAAAGAGTTAGGATTTAGAAAGTCTGATTTCAATCGCTTTGTTCTCTCGAACTATGATAGGGAAGAAGATATCCTAAAACGACCTTTGTCTAAAATGATGCAAGATATTGCTAAGCAGCTTGGTATCATCAAATAGGTGGATATTCCAAAGAAGTACTGCAGGATGGGCGCAATTGTAATACATTGAGCAATGATAGAAATAATGGAGAGCGAGGATTATGGGGAATATTACTTGATACTCCTTCGTGCTAATATGAACTTGACGAATTATGAAGCAGATAAATTATATTGAAATCCTAAAGAGGAATAAAAATCTTCTGGTATTTGCAGGGATTGGAACTTTATTGTTCCTAACGTTTCAGGTCTATATCATTGATCTGTTTAGATATCTGGTAAATCATGTTATATGCTATATTGACCAGTATTGGGGATTAGTATTATTACTGGTTTTATGGGGCTTGCTAGGGTTATATATATATCGTGCTACTCGAAACAATAAACTTTATATTCAGGATCGATATTGTGTAATATCAATATTGGCTGTTCTCTTGAATTTCTATTTTCGTGTTATTGATACGAATTTTGTTTTTTGGGGAGTAATAAGTTGTGGTCATTGTTTGGTAGCATGGAGTGATATAATTTATATCTTGGCGGGATTTCTTGTTTATAGGAAATTCAAATATAAACCTTACGAGCAGCAAAAACAGAATGCGAATCCTTTAGTAAGAGATAGTGCTATTACCAATCAGGATGAGGATTTCTTTGGCTATCAGAAAATGGTAGACTCTTTGCTCGCTGATTTATATGATACTGATGTTGAAAATGAAGCTTTTTCGGTTGGTATTGCTGGTAAATGGGGAGTTGGAAAGAGCTCTTTTATCAATCTTCTGAGGAATAGTATTCCTAAAAAGGGTGGTCTTATAGTTGATTTATATCCTAGATCATCTATGAACTTGTCTGCAATTAGTTTGGATTTCTTTAATTCGCTATCCAACACTTTAAAGGGTTACCATACAGGATCTTGGCATATCGTTGACAAATATGTAAAGTCGTTAAGATGCATTGAAGGAAAGGGGTGGTTTAATAAAACAATAGATGCGATAGAGGTTTTTGCTAAAACTGATGAGAAAGAACGATTGCAAAATGTTATCACGGAGATTGGACGGAAAATATTCGTAATCATAGATGATTTAGATAGACTTACTGCTCCGGAAATTCTTGAGGTTCTTAAAATTATAGATAGAAATGGAAGCTTTAAAAATGTCATCTTTGTTGTTGCTTATGATAAGGGATATGTTAATGCTGTATTGCGCAAGTATCTTGGATATGAAGGCTCTGAGATGTTTACAGATAAGTATTTTAACTTCGAATATTCTCTTCCTGCTCATAATTTCTATATGGAAAGGCAATATGTAGCTAATTATATCCGGAATAAAATATCAGTTAATGAGGGGGATGCTGTTACAAAAGCTGATTTGCTTACAGTTTGGAATCGTATTGGTGATTCTATTGTAAGATATTTGGGATTAATGCGAGATGTAAAGCGTTTTGTTAATATCCTAATGTCTCGATTAGCATCCGTAAAAGATAATGTTAATATAGAAGATTTTATCCTTATTACGCTGCTTAGATATAAAGACTTGGACTTGTATTATAAGCTATCTACAGCTGATATGCTCATTGGGGGCAATCAGTTCTCGGAAGGTGATCCTAACCTGTTGTATCTAAAAGAGATTGCATTTCATGAGATTGGTGCAAGACCTTTGGGATGGAAAGATGCTTCTAATATACTTCAAAGACTCTTTCCGGTTAAAGGACAGGAGGCTCATTATGACTTGAAAGCAGATTATCGTAAGGTTAGGACAACCAATGCCTTTGATACATATTTCTTTGACGCTGCTAGTGGAAAAATTCTTCATAAGGATTTGCGAAGATTATTTGATAGTTCTTCGAAAGAAGACTCTATTAACATAGCAAAAGAACTGTATAATGCAGATCAAACTAGTTTGCTCCAGTACTTACAGAGTAGGACAATCAAAGTATTAGGAACTAAGGCTAATCTTGAACGCTATTTGGAGATATTGTTGTATTTATATCATTATAGTAATAAAAAATCCAGCATCGAATATCTGTTCATGTCTTTCTGGGATACTGATATATATGATGATATTAAGAATATTGATATATTCAAAAAACAAAACGATTATAAAAAATGGTTTTCTTCATTTATTGAAAGAGCAATATTGAAGTATCCTGTAGCTATAGGTGGAATCTCTCTAAACTTCTTGGAACTCCAGGAAAAAGAAAAGAATACAACGATTTTTGAGAAGAATGAATTGATTGATGTTACTTTATTGTGTCAAAGTACCTATCTTAATAAATGGGGTGAAAATGATTGGAATCTAGAAATAGCATTTCAATTATCGATCATTAAACTGTCTGATAGGCGACCAGTAAAATATGTGAAGAAAGCTGGTGAAGAAATAAAGGCATTTATGAGTAAGCATGTGCAATATTTCATAACCAACGTTGTAGATACATATGTAGATTCTCATTCTTCAAGTACATTTTTGATGTTTTACGACTGGTTTGTGCCATCTGCGATATTTCAAACTGAAGGTTATTCTTTCAAAGAATGGCTGAATGAGTATGTCAATGATGATGATGCTAAATATGTCTTGGAAAAAATATATGGTGCTAGTCTTAAATATGATAAACCTGTCCTCAAACAGGAACTGCAAAAGGGTATATTAGATTTTAGTGGTGTCGCAACTATATTGCGTGAACAAGATGCTGAGGAGTTGGATACAAAAGTTTTGGATGCGATAAGTTCATGTGTTGGGGTTGATTTAAAGACGTTAGCGGAAAGATTGGATTACGATGAAAAAGATGTTCAAATATCTCTTGGTAGATTAAGTAAGAAAAAACAATGTAATCTGTTTTGGATAAACTTAAAACATCAGATGGAAACAATAAAAGAAGGAGATTTTGTGCGTTTACATGATAACGTATACCAACAAAAGATAGATTCGTTGAGTTTTAAGGTTAATGCATTTGTTGTAGATTCTATAGGGCAAAATCCTAATGATACGATAAAACTGAAAGGTATTGAAAACGAGTTGTCTGTTGGAGATGTTGAGGCCATTCCTATTGATGGTATACATGACTTATGTATATATTATGATTCAATTATAGCTGCATCATATGTAGGACCAGATGGTCATGTTCCTGCATATAATACTGATTACAGTTATTTTATAGATAATTTTAAAAATGTACAAGTAGGTGGAAAGGGTACTTTATATGACGAAATGAAAAAAACAAATGTTCAATTCGTTCATGAAGTACAACATTGGCTTTCATCTGAATTTAATGATAATAGTTTGAAGATTAATAAGTTTTATCATCAGTAAAAGATAAATCTTCTTAGGGTGAAATAGCTTATAAAGTAGAATAATGATACAATTCTATCCCAAATACAAACAATTCAAGGCTTTGGTGGATGCCAAGGACTATGAGAATGCCGTGAGAAGTGGGCTGGACTATCTGCGCTTCGTGGCTGATGAATACATCCGCTTGGAGGTGTATGCCTACCAAGAGTACGATGGCGATGACTTCCTTACTTATGAAGTGGAGAAGGAGTTGGCGCAGGTGCTGAGAGATGAAGCGACTCCTCTAGAATCTGTTGCCATGGCACAGAAAGAGATGGCGGAGATTGAGAAGATGGAGGCATACGATGATTGTTGTCTTTGCTTCTTCGACCATATCCGTGAGGCTATCAACTTCCGATTGGCGGATGCTGATACTTATCTCGCTGATCTTGACAAGCAGATTAAACATCATACTTATGAGTACAAGAGATTGGTGAATGATGAGTACTTTAACCAGTTGAGCTCTATGTTCCGATTTGAAGAGTTGGGTAAGTTGCTTATCAAAAAGATTGAGTATTTAAGGAGTCATGGAAGAGAGAATGAAGTGGATGGTATTATGGAGGAGTATAAGTATGTGCCGGATGTCTGCTCCTTCAAAATCAATGAACTTCTTGAAAAGGGATTGGAGAAAGATGCCTTGAAAGAGATAGACAAGGCGATTGCTGTGTATGGAGATGATGGATACAATACCACAGAGTCTTGGCATTTGCAAAAGATTGATATTTTGGAAAAGCGTAATGATAAGGCTGGTCTTATTGAGGAATACCGCAGGTCGTTCCGGTAGCATTTGGTGGATAAGCGACCTTACTTCGAGAAGTTGAAGGAGTTGGTTGCCAAGGAGGATTGGGATGAGTTTATAGTGAAGCTCTTTGGGGATATTCCGCATATCACGGATGAAGATTGCATCGAAGTATGCGATATGATTGTAGAAGAAAAGAAGTATCAGTGCCTCTTGAAGATTCTGATGGACAACAGAATGTCGTTCAGCCGAGGGGCGCTCTTCAAAAAGTATGCGCATTATATGAGCGGGGAAGACCAAGCTACTTATACCGAGCATGTTATTGATGATTTGCGTAAGCACTTGAGTTATGCAAAATCGAAGAGCTATGGTTATATTGTGGATGACATCAAGGGTATGTACACTTGTTGTGAAGTTTCCAAGAAACTCATCTTGGCTTTTGTGGTGGAAGTAGAATACAATTACGGCAATCGTCCTGCTTTGATGCGATTGCTGAGAAGTTGATTTTGCGGTAATTTGCTGATAACTTGCAGATTTCTTGTGATTTTCTTGGTGGTTTCGAGAAAAAAGCGTATTTTTGCGGCAAAGTTGAACGTATTAATAATGGAGGATAGACAATGGTTGTATATGTAGCAAACCCACTTTATGATGCTGTGTTCAAATACTTGATGGAGGATGATCGCATAGCGAAGACCATTCTTACGGCATTGTTGAAGAAGAAAGTTATTGATGTGAAGATTCGCAGAAATGAATATGCGAATCTGACCCGTCGTGAGTCTATTTCTATGTTTCGCATCGATTTTGCTGCTACTGTATTGGATGAAGACAACCAGCCGCACTTGATGTTGATTGAACTTCAAAAGACCTGGCTGCCAACTGAGACTTTGCGTTTCCGTCGTTATCTTGCACTGCAATATAACAATGAGGAGAATATGTTGAAGGAAGAGCATGAGAAGTATGCAATTCCTATGGTGGCTATCTATCTTCTGGGTCATTGTGTGGGGAAGATAGAGGAGCCTGTTATATATGTCAACCATCATGCTTATAATTATGATGGCAAAAAAGTAGAGGAGGGCATTCCTGATCCTTTTGTTGAGAGTTTGCAGCATGATAGCATCATTGTGCAGATTCCTTTGTTGCATGGTAGGGTAAACAATCGCCTGGAGAAAGTTCTTTGCTTGTTTGACCAGACGAATGTTGCGGACAACAAAAAGGTAATCAAGGTTGATGATAAGCAGTTTGAGGGCGACAATGATATGGAGTATATTGTCCGTCGTCTTCAATCGGCAGCTGCGGATCCTGATATGAGATACCAGATGAATGCTGAGGATGAATTCTTTAAAGTATTGGAAGAAAAAGATACTCAAATAATGCAATTAAATGCATTGTTGGAGAAGGATGGTCAATTGAAGGAGAAGGATGAGATGCTTCGTAAGATGATTAAGGGCATGCTGGAAAATGGTATGTCGCTTGATGCTATTGCTGGAATGTTGAATAAGACTGTGGATGAAGTAAAACAAATTATGTAACTCTTTCCGTTAGGCGTTTTTGTGGATTTGGAATCCGCAATTAAAAAATGTTCGACCTATTAAAACCTGGGGATTTGTAATCCCCTTCGACAAAGTTAATGCATACTCCTTTGCTGCGGATTGCAAATCCGCAGAGCATCAATAGGTTAGGACATTTTTTTTAACGCCGGATTTCAAATCCGGCTGGCCGCCTAGCGGACTACCGCTTGGGGAAGTTTTTCGGCGAGACGCCTAGCGGTATTTTGCTGGTAACTTGTAGATTTCTTGCAATTTTCTTGGTGGTTTCGAGAAAAAAGCGTATTTTTGCGGCAGAAGTGTTAAATGTAGAAGGAATTGATTATGAGAAATATGAATAGAATGTCGGCGGAGGATATCGCTAAACTGAAGGCGGTAGCTTTGTATGTCTTAGACAAATGTGGTGAAACGGATTTCATTCATTTGTTTAAGATTATCTATTTTGCGGAAAGGAGCCTCTATGCAAAATATGGTCAACATTTGGTTAAGGATACTTTTATAGCCATGGAAAATGTCTCTGGCTGTGATTAATGTCAATTCGCCCTAAGGTGCGAGAGACTATTCTTGCCATAGTGGAGGAATTCTTTGCAAAGAACAATGCAGCATTTCTTTATATCTGTGATACAAGTGGTGGCATGCAGAAGATGCGTAATCGCTTATTCAAATACTGGTACGGATAACCCGCTGAAAAATAGTGGGGACGCTGTATTGGTGGTTTACGGGTAGTTTGAGGATAATGACAAGAATGGTCTGAAATAAAGACCTTTAACGTTAAAATAATGCAAGAAGTTTGGCGGAGTGAGGGGAAAAATGTATTTTTGCGTTTGAATTCATTTTAAACGTTTAAAAGGAGAAGATTATGAGAAAAATAGAAGAACGATATATAAGCTTGCTGACCGATTTCGGTTTCAAGCGCATCTTTGGAACAAAGCCCAACAAGGATTTGCTCATCAACTTCCTGAACTCGCTGTTTGAAGGCTTTCAGGTTATCAAGGATGTGAAGTACTTGAACAGTGAGCATGTAGGGGATGTCTTTGCAGAACGCAAGGCTATCTTCGATGTGTATTGTGAGAATGAGCGTGGCGAGAAGTTCATCGTGGAGATGCAGAATGCTTACCAGAAGTATTTCAAGGATCGCTCTTTGTTCTATTCTACTTTCCCTATCCGTGAACAGGCTCCTAAGGGGGCTGACTGGAACTTCAAACTAGAACGCGTATATACTGTAGCTCTGCTGAACTTCGACTTGAAAGAGGAGGCTTTCGACCAAGACGACATCAACCATGATGTGGGCTTGCTTGACAAGAAAACCCATAAGGTATTCAACGACAAACTGTCTTTCAAGTATGTGGAGATAGCGAAGTTCGACAAGACGGAGGATGAGCTTGTCACGCTTTACGACAAGTGGCTGTATGTATTGAAGAACTTGTCTCGACTGGATGAGCGACCTGCTGCTCTGAAAGAAAAGGTTTTTACGAAACTTTTTGAGGAAGCAGAGATTGCGAAGTTCACCCCTACAGAATTGAAGGAATATGAAGATAGCTTGAAGGCTTACCGTGATGTCAAGAACTCTATAGATACGGCGTTGGAGAAAGGACGTGAGGAAAAGGCTATTCAAATAGCTAAAAAGATGCTTGCTGCTGGTATGGATATTGATACCATCATAAATATGACTGATTTGTCAAAAGATGAGATTGAAAAGCTGTAAAAAAATATCCCAATCTGTAAGCTGATTGGCTTACGGATTGGGATGGAAACAGGGGCAGGATTTGTAGATTTCGCCATCCTTGGTGATGTAGTAGTGGTAGCCGGTGGTCTTAGGGGGTACACCGCCTTGTTTAAAGGTGGGTGCAGCTCTGTACGCAGAAAGAACTGATGGCGGCGGTGAGGATGGTGATAACCTTTGTATCTAAATTCTTAAATATCAGAATCCTTTACCCTTAAAACAATACAAAATATATTTTTTTCAAAAAACTGATAGGTGTAACTACTTGTAATATAGTGGGTACGCCATTTTTGTGATATATATACCTTTTAATCTTGATAAAGCCTTCAAGATTGTTGTGAATCTAATGAAAAAATAATTTCTTTAGAATGAAAAAGATCAAACTTTTTGATTACCAGGAGGATATGAAATCACAGATAGAGAAGGCGTTAGGGCTTCATCGGTCTGTGATGGTACAAATGCCAACGGGAACTGGAAAAACAATTCTGCTCGCTTCGGTCGTAGAATCGTTTTTGCGGGAACATTCCAATTGCAATGTCTGGATTGTTGCCCATAGAAGGGAGCTGGTTTCTCAAATCCGAGATACTATTGAAAGAGTCTTTTCGAACAACTCATCTCTTCTTCATAAGGATTTTCCGAATCACTCCTCAATGGTCCTTACATCTCCTTCGGTTGCCCCGTTAAAAGCAATGTCGATTCAATGGTTGGCGAAGCATTATGACGAGATAATGGAAAAGCCGGGACTGATAGTGATTGACGAGGCGCACCATGCGCTTGCCAAAACTTACAAGGTGATGTGGGAGAGATTCCCAAATGCTAAGTTCCTGGGACTGACGGCTACACCTTGCCGATTGAACGGGAAAGGATTTACTGACTTGTTTGACGTGCTGGTGCAGGCGTGGGGCATTCCTGAGTTTATCTGCAAGGGAAGATAGGCGACTTACGATTTCGTGAGCATCAAATCGGATGGTGTAACGCAATGTCTCATCGACTCCCTGCAGAAACGGGGGGCGGATGGTGACTATCAGAACAAGGAAATGGATATGTTGCTGAATAAGAAACCTTCCATCGAAAGGCTCTACCAAAGCTTTGAGGAGTATGGCAAAAATAGAAAGGGCATCGTGTATGCTATTAATATTTCTCATGCCCAAAAAATTATGGAGCTGTATCAAGAGCATGGCATCAAGGTGGTTGCCATAGATTCTAAGACTCCTGCTCTTGAACGACAGGCTGATATTGAGGCTTTCAGAAATGGCGATATTCAGGTGCTGGTGAATGTGGACATTTTCTCGGAGGGATTCGACTGCCCGGATGTGGAGTTTGTGCAGTTGGCTCGTCCTACTCTCTCGCTTGCCAAGTATCTGCAGATGGTGGGTCGTGGACTGCGTGTAGCTAAGGGGAAGAAGAACTGCGTGATTATTGATAACGTGGGACTGTATCGGGTGTTCGGGTTGCCTTCGCAAGTGTGGAACTGGAAGGCTACTTTTGAAGGTAATTTGAAATACGGCAGGAAGAAGGAGACTCCGAAAGAAAGAGAATTCTTCTTGATGAACGGAACGCAAGAAACTGTGCCTGTTGGTCAAGACTCGGAAATGATGATGGTGATGAGCCATGAGGAACTGATGAAGTCGTTGATGTATCGGGAGTTTGTGGATTGCAACGATGATTTTGCCATCGTCAAGTTACCTGACGGAAAGATGACGGTGGTTAACCGAAAAGGCGAACTGGTGATTGAACCTGGCAACTATCATGACATGAAGTTCCTGCAAGGGAATATCTTGGCTTATCGACCTCGCAGAAAGACTGTGTGTTACTACGACCTTCTGGCGAGAGTTGTCATCGATGAGGACATTCATGAGAAGGATGCTCCTAAGGTAATCACCATTAATGGATGGGAGTTCGTAGCATATAACGATCTCTTTAGGTCGCGTACCTACGAGTTCTTTGCTTTACCTTATCGCCCTTCTCAATATGAGCTGTTGAATCGGGGATATTGTTTGATATACGAATTTCAAGGCTCTACAGATAGTGGTTGTCAGGTATGGATATATCATGAGAATGATGGCGGCTATATGCAAAAGTATAGTGAAAACAGTGTGGTGGTCTGTTTTTTGCGTGGCGACCATACGCATGTTTATTGGCTGTGTGCCGACTTTTGCAACAGTGGTATAGTGGTTATGGACAGTCATGGGGATTATTTCTTCGTTGACTCCAGCTTGAAAAAGACCTATATAGGTTGCACTCACCCCCAAAAAGAAAGCGAGAATTTGGCGGTTGCAATGCCACGGCTTGGCAAGCATGTTTATAATATGGATAAGCAGCGCAGGAAAAAGCAGGAGGAACAGGAACTGTTGCTCATGCACGAGAAGTCGGAGGCTGGCAATGTGGAATTGTATCAGGCTGGAAAGAAGTGGGGATTGAAGATGGATGGCAGGGTTGTGGTGCCTCCTCTCTATAATAATATATCGCAACCTGTTGGTGCCTATTGTGCCTTTGAGCAGATGCCAAGGCACTGGGGTATCATGACTTTAAAAGGCAAGGTGATTGTTGATGCCAAATATGAAAAGGCGGAGGTTCTTGCCAATGGTAAAGCTGTAGTTACCACCATTACTGGAAAAACACAGACTGTCAATCTTAGATAAAGATATTTTGATAAAGATACAAAAAAAGAGGGTGTATCATTATTCATCGGATTACGCGGAATAAACGGA
>ERZ1026856.1092-NODE-1092-length-14344-cov-19.827280_pt1 | contig 14344 bp, 13 predicted proteins | sample MGYA00380158_ERZ1026856 | MGnify/ENA primary metagenome ERZ1026856 (study PRJEB33269, sample SAMEA4719794) | human gut metagenome | biome: human-associated habitat; feature: organic feature; material: feces | place: Cameroon | collected 2013-10 ...
TCATAAAACTCCTTGTCCTTCTGAAGCTTAATCAGATGATCAAGATTAGGAGTCACAAGAACACCCTCCTTCAAGTTCTCCAAGAGTTCCTGACGAGTTATGTTCTGAATTTCAATATTTAGTACTTTAACAGTGTCCATATTTTCGAATTCATAAATATATAATAAAAGAGGGATTTGGGGTGGGTATCCTCCATCCCCAAAAGGAAGAATAGATTAAAGCAACTTCTTTATCTCGTCCTCTTGCATCCTCATAGTTTCTAAATTGGCATATACTTCTATTAAAACCACCCTAATTTCTATAAATACATCGCATCATTACACAAGTGCAAAAACTTTTTTCCAATCATATTCCTCAACTCCAAACGTCTGTGAGAAAACTCTTGCAAGACATCTACAAACATAAGAGACAATAAGTACGACAATTATCATTATCGGTAAATTCAATGGAAAGATACCATTCATCTTCGTTGTAAACACACTATATTGAATTAAGTATGACTCCAAACATAAACCAGAAATTGTCATAATTATCAGATGACCATATTTTTTAAGATACATTTTCCGCCAAAAGTTGGCATTACACCACTTCCAAAAATAGAAAACTATTCCCAATAAAGGAAGCAGGGTAAAAATCTGATAAGGAGCAACTGTAGAATATTTCTTCGCAGCTAATTGAACACCATAAAATAAGATAAAACAAAAAATCATCAATATAAAATCATATTTTGCATTGAATCTTAATTCTTTACGTTTTACTCCCATCCAAGCGCCAAACAGCATAAAAGCAGAATATGGTAACCAACGAAACAGTGTTGTTATACCATATATTCCTTTAGAACTCACCTCATATTTGTAGGGGAACCATAGAATATATACTATAAGTGTAACAATTGCTATACCTATTAATATCAGAGGAACATATTTCATTGCATATCGTTTGATAAAATAAAGTAGAACGTAGTACCCCATTATTGCTATAACAAATTCCCCTCCTGCTAATGTTATCAACGATAATTCTTTTTTATATGTTAACAATGCTCCAACAACCGAACAAACAATGACCGAAGGATATATTCTGTTAAATCTTCGCTTATACCAATTGTCAAACCGCAAATTACGATTACTTAAAAATAGAGTATATCCCGAAGCAAACAAGAACAAGACATCACCAATTGCCCCACCCGTTGCTAACATACTATATTTCACATACAAAGCATCCATATGGCTGTTTATAATCAAAAATACAGCCAGGAACTTCAAAATATCAATACTATAATCTCTTTCACTCATTTATCTCTAAAACAGTCTATTAATATATCCAACAAGTTTCTCGCTCACAACACGTTGAGTAAAATTCATTTTCACCCGATTATATACAAGATTAGAATATTTCGCCCATTCATTATTGTTTTCTATTCCAATAATTTTATTGGCAAATTCCTCGACATCAATTTCATTAACGACCAGTTCATCGCAACCACATATAGAACGATTGAATCCCGCAGTACTAACAATCGGAACAACACCACACCCCATAGCCTCTGTCAATGAATTAGAATGTCCTTCTTGCTTTTCCGTTGACGGAAATACAAAATAATGAGACATTCTAAGTTTTTCAGCAATAAATCGGAATGGTTTTCTACCATAAAATGAGACATACTTATCTATGCCTTTAGTAGAAACTACATTGTCTAAATACTTTTTATATTCGTCATCATATCCACCTATCACATCAAGTATGGCATCTATACCTCTTTTCCGTATGAGATATAGCACTTCGATAATGATATCAATATTTTTAGATTTAGTAACCCTGCCAAAATAAATCAATCGTAATGGATGTGGTCTTTTCAATTCATTGTCTTTCATAAAGTCATCCATAATATAATTAGGATAATAACTTCGTTCAACATTCCAATTACGTCTAATAAAATCCACATATTCTTGACCTTGACACAGTACAATTTCAGGCTGCAACAATAAATCTTTTAATGTCTTTCGATATTTATCAGAACCTTCTTCATAGGTTGTTATCATAGAACCATTTCTGAGCTCATATATGACCTTGTTGCCACAAAAATGAGCTATTTTCATAAGAATCCACTCATACTTGGCTATTTTTGTATAAAAACCAACAATATGGACTGGAGTTTTCTTACCTTCTCTCAATGCTGCGAATAACATTTTTATAGGTGTTATCAGCATCTCTATCAGAAAACGTAAACGTCCTTGACTCATTGCGGGTTTATCTATAACAACAACCTGAAAACCTGCTTTTTCATAGATATTTTTGGTTTTTAAACAACCAGCCTCTGCACCACCTATTTTATCAGGTGGTGTATTTTTTCCAAGTGGAGCATAAAATATTATTTTTTTCATAACTTTTGTTGCTTATTTACAATATGTGCAGGAACACCAACCAATGTTATATTATCCTGTTCAAAAGATTTATTAACAACAGCATTTGCCCCTATTGTGACATTATTTCCTAGTCGAATATTTCCAAACATTTTAACGCCAGGCCCAATATAAACATTATCTCCAATGACAGGAGCTTTTCCATTAGTCTCACCTATATTTACACATGAATGTATAATACAATTCTTTCCGATACGAGCATTTGGATTTACAACAACACTTCCATAGTGTTTGATATTCAGACCAGGACCAAAACAATTTTTATGGATAGTAAATCCTAAAATATAAGATAATCGCTTGAAGATAAAAAAATGATAAAGGTACATAGGAAGAAGCAGTAATTTGCCCCCCCATCTTTGTTTTGCATATTTATTAGAGTAATATTCAAACTTCCGCAATTCTATATGAAACTTTATGCGTTTGTCAAAAAGAACCCTAATAAATCGCTTGAAAAAAGGTAACTTATCATACCCTAAAGCTCTTGCATCTTCAGTCATATAAAACTTCAAGTCACTCTTTGTCTGAATCATACATTTAAGCCTAAATTTTCAAATACTTTTACAAAACGCATATTCCATGAATGCTCATTCTCTGCACGTTTGCGTGCGGCTACTTTCATATCCATTACTAGAGCAGAATGAGAAGAATTCAAATAAAACTTTGCCTTATCCAACATTTCCTCCTTACTACGATAAAGAACAATTTCCTTATCTTCCTCAAAATAAGAAGCAAGTTCCTCGTTATAACTTGCAAACTGCAAGCCACCACACATAGGAATTTCAAATGCACGTAAATGTATTTTATGAATTGGATTTTTCAATATGTAAGTGTCACGCAATTCTGTAATATTCAATGACAAAGTAAAATTCGAATACAACCGCATCATTTCATCATCCGATACGGAGTGTTCTTTTTGCAAATAAAGAGAACTATCTTGCAAAACTGCATGTTTATAGATTTTATTCTTTATCGTAGAATAGAAAACCTTGCGTCCAATCGGAAAACGCATATAGCGCGAAGCCTTTACCAAAACATCTGCTATTTCAAATTTTTGTTTTCTTCCTTGCGATGTATTATATCCCTTTTGAAATAGTGAGTTAGAATAAACACAACATGGAACTTCATTGTCTAACAAGTCATTCAACTTGTTTACTCTACTTCCATAAGGAGAACCTATAAAACCTATTTTCTGGATAGATTCTCCCCAATTGGGTTTGAAAGCAATCGGATTTGCAGCATAAGTTTGAAATATGATATTTTTGCATCCCCATTTTTCAAATAAATACTTTGTTTCCCAGGAAGTTATCCAAACCAAATCAAAAGCAGTCGCTATCTTTCTATGCTTATAAGGTAATTCCAAATTATCCCATGTAATCAAACAAGTAGGAATACCCATTTTGGATATAGCTAATATCGTATCTCGATAAATATTATCTTGATCAACACAAGTCAAGAACAAATCAACACCTTTAGTGTTCCGAATTCGCTCTAAGCACTTTTCATTAGCCTCTTCTATAGATGAATAATCCAAAGGATTGAAAGTAATGACCTCATGGCCATTACTTTCTAGCTCAGAAATCCAATGAGTTCTTTGCCACCAATACATTGGGGTATCTAACTCTCGAAAGTAATAAAATATCTTCATTGCAATATACTTTATTTTGTAGTAAATAATTTCAAATATTGTTGTGCACAAACTTTCATTGAAAATTGTTGGTTATATTTATCAAACAATAATTCTTTATTGATATTTTGTCTCTCTAAAAGGAAACGTCTCAATGCTGTGTAGTAAGCTTCAAATGTAAAATCATCAGAAACAAATCCGGTTTTGCCATCTTCAATTATATCAACAATTCCGCTTACAGGTGTACAAACCGGAATACATTTACAAGCCATAGCTTCTATTAAAGTTATCGGCATACCTTCATATAATGAAGATAAACAGAACGCATCCGCAAGCATAAAATAATCAGCAATATTTGAGCGCGTACCAATAAAATGAATACATTCACCCGCCATTTTCTGCCATTTTTTACCCAATTCTGTTTCATCATAACAATCTCCAATAATAAGAAGCTGAACATGCTGATTAGATTTATGTAAAGCATTAACACACTCTACCAACAACCCTATATTTTTCTGTGCATTACACCTTGCAACACACAAAAAAATCAAATCATCACTATACTTTTTATAAGCCTCTATTTCTACTTTAGTAGCATCAAATTGAGACGTTTTTTGTGGCATCAATCGTCCATTATATATGAGCGTATCATTATTTAATTTGAAAAAACTCTCAAAAGACTGTCTATTGGACTCTGATATTGTAACTAACTTTACAATATTATTTGCAAACAAATATTTAGAGAACTTCCTATATTTGGGGATTCCAAGTTCAGCCTTGTTATGAAGAGTCTGAACATAAACACATTTACGATAAAATAGAATCGTTAAAAATAAGAAAGGCAATATACAATGAATGTGAACAATATCTGGGCGTATCTGTTTTATTAGTTTATAAAACTTATACATGTATTGCACTTTATGTTTTCCTTCATAATGCAAATCTATTAGATGTATATTACCCAAAAGTTCATTGCAATAAAAATTTCTAAACTTCTCTTCTGAACAATTCATAGAAATTAAGTAAATCTCATTGTCAGAACAAAGTTGATTACACAGATCTGTCAAGAAACGTTCCGCCCCACCAGGTCCCATTGAATGTATGCACTCGACTATTTTCATTTTACTCTTTTTTTAATTACTTTAGCAGGAACCCCTGCAACCACACAATTGTCAGGGACATCCTTGACGACAACCGCATTAGGCGCAACAAGAACATTGTCTCCAATCGTTATACCGCCAAAGACTTTACTTCCCAAACCTAAAAACACATTATCTCCGATAGTTGGAACACCACCTTTTCCAGCGCCAACAGTAACACCTGGATAAATTGTGAGATTCTTACCTATCTTAGCTTTGCTATTCACTATCATCCATCCCCAATGATATAGCTTGATACCATAACCTACTGTATGAGGAGGAATTTGTATTCCCATCATGCGACCATACTTACGCAATCTGAATTTATGCCATCCCACCATAACTTTATTCCACAAGATGGGGGGGGCAAGTTCATACCATTCCACCATACGCAGATGATAGAAATATCTACTTAACATATAGCTGTCATATCGTAATATTCGAGCTCTCAAAGAATGATCGTAGAACTTCTGCTCCATCACCATCTGCTTCAAAAAATCGTCTTTAGTATATTTCATCCTTATTCATTAGTAGGTTCTTTTATCGTTTCCGCCAAAGCATCTAAATATCCATGTCCAAATTTTAAGTCTGGCTCCATATAATTCCCTTCTGCCCACTCATTCCACGAGCGCAAGAATAAAATTTTATGTTCTGGTTGCTTATTTTTGATAAGTTCCAATGCATCTTTCACATGCTGCTTAAATAACTCAGGAGTAGAACCAGTATATATAACAGCTCGTCTTCCACCTCTTGGAGAACGATCCCAATTAGGAATAATCTGAGGATAACCATTTTCTTTCTTATCCCAATCACAAAAAAGATGCTTGATTATTTTCTTGTACGGATACTTATCTAATGGAGCCAAACGTGGTAAATACTTTCTAAGTTTTGTCTTAACCATCTGAAAAACATAACCACCATTAACTGCAGTTTCTGCATTCCATTGATTAGCCAGAGTCAAAGCATCAAAGCCTAAGTCTAGAACTTTTTTATAATTCGACTCCCAACCACTAGCTATACCAACAAAGTGAATACCTTTCAATCCTGCCTCTACAGCCATTTCACGCCACATTTTAATAAAGTGTTTACAATTTGGAACATCAAAAGGAGCGTATATTACAAAAATAGGCTTACCATCTACAGTTATGTACCTCTTATCCTTAAATGCAGGAAGCACAGCTTTAAAATGCATAACAATATCTTCTTCTCCAGGATATTCCTGTTTCATCAAATCGACATTTTTTTGTAGAGCGGCACTACTATTCCACGTACGACGTGACCAAGAATGATTTGCCCAACCTAGGCAAAAAGGAAAATCTGGCTTTCCACTTTTCAACACCTCATCAAAAATATTAGCCATTAATGTTTTGCCATTTCCAAACCAATAATGCCAATACATGAATCCCTCAACACCAGCCTCACGTGCCATTTCTGCCTGAGCCTCCCTAACCCAAGCGCATCTTAAATCATAATAACCTAAATCGGCAGGAACACGTGGCTGATAATGACCACGAAATAGAGGCTTTGCCTTGCCAACATTAGTCCACTCAGTAAATCCTTTTCCCCACCACTCATCATTTTCTCTAAATGGATGAAACTGGGGTAAATACATTGCAATAACTCTTGCTTTCATTATCTTGTTTTTAATTTAATTTTTTAAACAAATCACAAATTTTTTCTTCACTATTATTTATATCAATAAATTTTTCTGAAATTTTCAAATGAGAAGCTTCTATCATAGCTTCTGCGAATGCACTAGCATCTCCTATTTTCACGGTATAACCATCAACACCAATTCTTACAACCTTCTCAATATAAGGAATTGACCGAGTAACCACAACAGGTATTCCAAGATACATTGCTTCTAACATACCATTTGGAAGCCCCTCATACAAAGAAGACAAACAGAATACATCAGCATAATTTAAATATTTATAAGGATTAGCTTGTGGACCTTCAAAAAAAACAGAATCAACCAAATGGTATTCATCTAATAGTGATTTTAGTTTTTTTATATACTCTTTATTATTAACATTGCCACAAACATACAATCTACTTTTAGGCACTTTTTCATGAACCAACTTGAAAGCTTTTATCATTGTTTCCATATCTTTCTGTGGCTCAACCCGATTAATAGCTACATAATTTATATAAGAATTATCAAAAGGAAACTTCTCTTTGATTCCCTCATTAATAAGTTGCTTATCTAACGGATTGTTAATGACAGTAACAGAAGAAGGCTCTAAATGGTAGTAATACAACATTTCCTGTTTCATCTCTTCCGTTTGAGCTATTATCGCATCTGCTTTTGCCAAAATATCCACTCCATCTTGTCCTGGGACTGAAAGCTGATCATGAGGCATTAAAAAATCTCGGAAAACAATTTTTTGACGCAGCAGCCCTTTTTGCTTCATTCTTAGAAGTCTCTTTGTATTTCCTGGTTGAGAACAAAATATTAAATCTGCACATTCCATCCATATATGGAATGCGATTCGGTAATCAGCAAATGCACTATGCTCTAAATTGATTATTTTAAAAGAGATTTCAGCAGGTATAAATTTTGGCAACAAAACATTATCACCTTTCCATTTAGTCATAACAATAGTGCATTTATAACCTCTCGCCTTTAAAATCTTAGCATACAACAAGGTCATACGTTCTGCACCACCCGCATTCGGACTTGACAAAAAAACTATCTTTTTCATAAAAACTACATCTACAAAATTAACACTCTATAAAATTGGATATTTTCATCAATTCACAGATTTCCTGGAAATATTATATATAATAACTCCTAATATTGGATAAAAATATGCATAATAAAATTCACGTGCAGTAATTCCAACAAAAAGATATGATAAAAACATCATTAGTAAAATAAAACTAATAGCGTCCCTATAGTATAAAAAATTTCTAACCAACTTAAATAAAATAAATAGAATAAAAGAAAAATACAATGTTGCAGCAATAATGCCACCTTCTGCAATATGAATCATATATTCAGAATGAAGAGGTAAGCCATATTTATTATAAGTATCGAAATGCCATAGTCCTATTCCAAACAACGGATTGTCCAAGAAATTTAGCCATCCTAAATAATAATACCAGGCTCGCTCTCCTAAAAGATCAAGTATCGTTCCTGTCTGTAAGTCAACATCTGCCGTATCATCTGTATTAGACAATCTTTCTCCGACTTCAGTGTTATCCATTAAATACGACAATAAAAATAAGGCTATCACACCGAAAGAAACAACAGTTAGTATTTTTTTTAATTGAAAATTAGCTTTTCTACCTTTAAACATTGGTGCTAAACTAACTGTCAATAAGTAAATTCCCACTAGTGACAATCCATTTCGCGAAGTACTCATAACTATTCCAAGAATCGGTACTATGGATAATAATAATAGTTGCTTGTATGATACCCCATAACGGTATTTTAGATACAAAAAGAACATCAATCCTAATCCACATCCTTGTGCTAACTGATTTGGATGAATCAAACCACCCTTCATTCTATCCGAAGGGTCACCAGTCATTTTCAACAATATGGTTCCGAGTAAAATATAAACAACATAACCCCATTTTATAAACATATTTGTTTTTTTCTCGTCCTGATAACTAAGATATGGTACTAAGCAAAGAATAATTGCATTCGGGAATATCGCTTTCCATAACGAACTATAGGAAGTAAATCCTGTTGACTGTAGGAGTTCAGAACTGGTAACTTGCAAACGACAATTAATAATATGATAAAAAATCAATAGTAAGAATACCAAACAGGGCATAGATAAAGATATCTTTCTAAAGCTCTTTCTGACGAACAACAATACGAATAATAACAAAAAAAACAAATAAACAGCACCATGCCCTAATATTGGCACATAAGCCTTTATCACAGCATGAACAGTTAATCCAAACAAAAGAAAATATAAAAATTGATTCATAATTTAACTAAAGGCATCTTTTATAAAATTCAAAGAAAGCTCTCTCTCTCTTCTAATTATTTCATCTATTTTTTTAGAAAAATCAACATTTACATCCATTATATGGCAAAACTCTTTGTATGATAAATTAGTTGCTACTCTGTCCAACAAATTAAATTTTGAAAGGAGATTAAATATTTTGTTGTTATCATAGGCTAGACTTACGAAACTTTTCTGAAAATTTATAGCGAAAGCTGTCCCATGAAACGTATCTGTAACTATATATTCTGCATCTAGATAATACAAAAAAGGATTGTCCGTTTTTACGTTTAAACAAACATCGCACCAATCATTCTTACCAGATAGCATTACTATCTTCAATTTTTTATCCTTAGCAAAACTCCGAATATTCTGTATATCAATATCTTTCAAAAAGAATGCATATATAGCAATATATTTATATGGTAATTTTGTATATCCACTTTTTTTATAATACTCAACAGATTTCAATAATGTGGGATCTAGAACAACTGGCACATTTTTACCTAGTAGACTTGATACTATATCTGAAGAGTGATCATCACGCACACTTAACTTTGAAAATTTTAGCAAACTTTTCTTAAAGCTACCTATGGACTGTAATTGATATAAAGTGGCATTATTAACGGAAGGGGCATATGCTATTTTCTTACCTTCAATTCCACGCCCCCAAAACAGTGGGATGCAACAAACATCTCTATCAACATTCCAAATCTCGTCACTTCCAAAAACATAAGTAACATCTGTTCTTTTACGTACTTCTGTTAATGTAATATGTGGCAAACTTCTCCATAAGCAATAGTTATGGAATATTTTATAAATAGTATGCCATGCCTGCCATAATCTAATATGATATAGATTACGGCAAATATCAATAAATTGAGACTTCAAAAACCATGGACGAAAATTTCCATCTAATAAAAAAACATCTTTATCATATTGAAGAAGTATATCCCGTAAAACCTTAGCTTGAAGATAACTTCCAAAATTTTGACTTTTATATACTGTTACTATACAAATCATATTGAGCACTAGCTTTATTTTCGACTAACAATCATATTATAATTTAAACGATGGGATACAGGAACTGTATATTCCTCTTTAAGGTTACCAATTCCTAAACAACAAATTAACTGCTCATCTTCAGATGCCCCAATTGACTTAGCAATTTTACTCCAATTCATATCAGGAACAACAGGTCTTTGCACGAAACAACAACCTATATTGTTTGCCTCTAAACTTAAAGTTAAATAAGAGGCAAAAACTGTTCCAGTAACTATCCATTGATGGAGTTCTTCTGTACGATAAACACTTACTTTTCCTGTTACAAAAAGCATTTTATCCAACTCATCGGCAAAACCTCCAATACCATCAAACCAATTATCAAGTAAATGAAAGCTACCTTTATCAACAATATGAAGACGATAACATTGACGGTTACAAGCACTTGGACATCTCATTGCTAGTTCTATGGCAACTTTAAGTTTGCCATCATCTACAGGTAATTTACTAAACTCACGCATACTATGACGACTATAAAATAATCGTGCTATTATATCTTGTTCCGCTCTATTGAAATTCGTTCTTTTTATCTTTATTGTTCCACCAAAAGAATCATTATCTATAAGAACCACAGGCAATAATTCTTGATATATCTTAGCTATTTTACAAGTACTTTCATTTGAAAAATTAACAGACTCATGATATGTCAAATATGCTTTAAGGGCAGCCATAAACATAACCAAAGGTTCAACAGACATATCACCTCCATTATTTTTATATTTCAATATTATCGAATACGTCTCTTGAACTTTAGCTAACCCAAAACCTTTTCTAATATTTTCTAACGAAAGGCCTTTTTCTAATGAATGAGTATTACGGAGAATTTCTCCTAAATAACGCTCATTTAAAAATTTGTCGTCATGTAAAAGACTCCAATAATAATTTGCATTTCGAACAGCATTCTTCAAATACTGTATTTTCTTAAAGATTTTCATATTTTTAAACGTTTAAATTTTTCTAAATTGTTTAATTTTTCTTGTAACAAACATGGATACAGACAACCGTTCGTGCTTTGTTAAGCCAAGAGTGTAAATACTTGTACAAGTAGAAACAAGACATATTGTACACACAATAATTGCCGACCAAATAGTTATTTCTAAATACCAATATAAAAGAATTGGCAATATTGATGAAAAAACCGTTACCCCTATAACTCTACCATAAACTTGTTTTATATATTGTATCACAGGAAAATTCATCAATCTTTTTACTATCCATAATCTCATAAACATACACAAAAAAGATATTATTAGAGATACAATAAAGACTGAAACTGGTGAATAACCACATTTTAGCACTATATATGATATAGGTATGTTGAAAATAGTCATAGTACCTACAACTGATTGGTACAATGCAATTTTTCCTGTAGCATGCGCCGTAGTCATTATAGGATTAGCCATTGCGTCAATAGCAGTAATTACAAGTACTATTCTCACAAATGGCACAACATATTCAGGAAGTTGTCCCAACCATAAATTAATGATAAAAGGAGCTTCTATAATTATCGGAAGTGAAAGCAAAAATATTAAAAAAAATGAACATCGTGAGCTTTGAAAAACAAGTGTCAGCATTTCCTCTAACTTACCCTGCGCATAATATTTAGTTATCTGTGGTCGAACTGCCGTATAAAAATTACTAAAAAAATTAGAAACTTGTGTATTAATTTGATAGGCGATTCCACGAGCAGCATTTACAGAAGGATTAAAGAACATATTTAGCAGAATATTTAAACCTTGCCCTTTTACGACCCCTGCAACAGACCCGAACAAATTCCATCCAGAATATGATAATAGTTGCTTGAACAAAGCTTTATCATTATACCATTTTATATGACTTTCAGGAAAATGTCGTATACAATAAACTCGATAAATCATAGTGATAGCTATAGACATCATCATAAATAGAAAGCCATATACAACTAAACGATCAAATGGAACTATAAGCAAAACATATACTATTATTAATTTAAGAATAACCTCCAGTATCGATATATATGCAAATGCACCCATTTTTTCATGAGAGATAATAGTTGCATTATAAGGATTCACCAACAATGAATTTATAACAGACAATATTGAGAATTGATACACCCAATTCGCAGCTATTATTCTATCACTAGGTATTACAAGCTGAGTATTTAAAAACCAAAGTCCAGCAGTCTCTGCTGCTAATAAAAACACAACGCACATGAATAGATATATAAAAAAACACACATTAAATGTTTTTCTAAGCTGTTCTTGGTTTCCTTTTCCTAATTCATAGCTTAAATATCGCTGTATAGAAGATGACATGGCACCATTAAACATTCCCATCATGGCAACAATACCACCAACAACATTATAAATACCAAAATCCTCTACTCCTAACGTTTGCAATACGACACGGCTTGTAAACAAAGATACAGCCATCATAATAAACATTCGGAAATAAAGCAACAGCGTATTTTTCGCTATTCGTTTATTATTATCTGATGTTTGATTTGACATTTACTTTTCCTTTACTATTGATTTAAAAAACTCATTTCTATCATTCTCCCAAATTGTATCATCCTCAACCTCCGGCAAATGAATGAACTCAATCAATATCTGTTTTCAATTATATTAACCGTTTCTTATTTTAAGAAAAGCAGGCTCCATACAAAAAGCCGAAAAATAGCTTAATAAAATAAACTCCAAGCATTTCACCTGCCATAATTATTAACGGCTTAATATTCTAAATTCTTTTTTAATGTTTGATCTTTCTCTTCAAGTATTGAAAGGAGATACTTGCCATAGTCATTCTTCAACATAGGCAGAGCATTCTCTCTCAATTGTTCTGCGGTAATCCAACCCTGTCGGTATGCGATACCTTCCAAGCAAGCTACCTTCAAACCCTGGCGCTTCTCCAAAACTTCGATAAAGGTGGATGCCTCAGAAAGGGAATCATGGGTGCCGGTATCAAGCCAGGCAAATCCTCTAGCCATGGTCTGCATCTTCAACTGCTTATCCTTCAGGAACTCCTGGTTCACTGTTGTGATTTCCAACTCACCACGAGCGGATGGCTTGATATGCTTGGCTACTTCTACTACCTTATTAGGATAGAAATACAAGCCTACCACTGCATAGTTGCTCTTTGGATGTTCTGGCTTTTCCTCAATGCTGAGACAATTGTCTTGCTCATCAAACTCAGCCACACCATATCGCTCTGGGTCGCTTACTCGATAACCGAAGACGGTAGCTTTGCTATTCTGCTCAGCATCTACTACTGCCTGATGCAGCATCTGGTTCAATCCTGCACCATAGAAGATATTGTCGCCAAGTACGAGGCAAGCAGAATCATTACCAATAAACTTCTCGCCGATTATGAATGCCTGTGCCAAACCATCTGGTGATGGCTGTTCAGCATACTCGAACTTCACTCCAAACTGGCTGCCATCACCTAAAAGACGCTTAAAACCAGGCAAGTCGTAAGGTGTTGAAATAATCAATATCTCACGAATACCTGCCAACATCAAAACCGAGACAGGATAATATATCATCGGTTTATCAAAGATAGGAATCAGCTGCTTGCTGATACCTTTGGTGATAGGATACAAGCGTGTACCGCTACCACCTGCTAATACTATTCCCTTCATTGTCTTAATGTTAAATGATTAGTATCTTGTTTACTTGTATAAATCTACATTGATGTCGAATGGTGAATCAAAGTCCTTCAGCATTGCATGCTTCGTATCTTTCTCTGAGAGATTAGCATGCTCGGTTGGGATTTTCCAATCGATACCGAGGGTATCATCGAGGATAGAAATACCTCCATCTGCCTCTGGATGATAGAAGTTATCACACTTGTACTGGAAGACTGCTGTTTCTGAGAGAACAGCGAAGCCATGGGCAAAGCCCTTTGGAATGAAGAACTGGACATGATTATCTTCTGTCAGCTCTACAGCCACATGCTTGCCATAGGTTGGGGAGCCTTTGCGAATATCTACTGCTACATCGAGCACTCTACCCTTTACGCAGCGAACCAGCTTGCTCTGAGTATAAGGAGGACGCTGGAAGTGCAGGCCACGCATTACACCATAGCTGCTCATAGACTCGTTGTCCTGGCAGAAGTGAACACTGTGTCCCAGGATTGGGGCAACCTTTTCTTCAAACTCTC
>ERZ1026856.1093-NODE-1093-length-14338-cov-7.003921_pt1 | contig 14338 bp, 10 predicted proteins | sample MGYA00380158_ERZ1026856 | MGnify/ENA primary metagenome ERZ1026856 (study PRJEB33269, sample SAMEA4719794) | human gut metagenome | biome: human-associated habitat; feature: organic feature; material: feces | place: Cameroon | collected 2013-10 ...
TAGTTTTGCACATCAATATAGCGCGAGCGTGCCTGTAAGGGTATATGCCATGCCTCAGTAAAGAGTATATGTATGCCATTATGCAAATACGCATTTAGGAATTTTCCGCCTTTTCCTCCAGATATGCCCAGCGCTCCATCAGCTTCTCCAGCTCCCCAGACACCCTGGTTTCTTCCTTCGTCAATTCCTGTATCTTATCATAATCCGTAGCAAATTGAGTCATCTGAAGATGTATCATCTTCAGTTCCCCCTCCTTGCTGGCAATCACAGCCTCAATCTCACCATATTCATGCTTTTCCGACATAGTAAGACCTTTTTTCCGAACTTTATCCTGCTGATAATTCTTTTTGCTTCCAGCCACACCATCCTTAGCCTTAACATTCGCCCCATCAGTCAAAGCACCAGTTCTAGCTTTTTGCTCCGCCTGCAGCCGCTGATGATAATCGCTATAGCCTCCTACATGACATTCAATCTCTCCCGCCTTGCCAGTATAAACAAAAACCTTTTGCGCCATGCGGTCAATAAAAAATCTATCATGGGAAACAAAAATAATGGCTCCATTAAAATTATCAATAAAGCTCTCCAATATTCCCATAGTTTCCAAATCTAAATCATTGGTAGGCTCATCCAAAAGGAGCACATTAGGGGCCTCCATCAGCACCCGCAGAAGATACAGTCTTCTCTTCTCACCACCAGACAATCTACTTATCTCCGTATACTGCAAATCCGGTGGAAAGAGAAAACGCTCCATCAACCGACCGGCAGACAGCTTGCTGCCATCCGCCATAGTAATATAATGGGCCGCCTCCTGAATATAGTCCTTAGCCCGCAATCTACCATCCATTTCCACATTTGTCTGGGCAAAATAACCAATTTTTACAGTCTGTCCAATTTCCACTGTACCCTCAGTAGGCTGCAATCTACCAGCAATAATATTCAACAAGGTAGACTTTCCTGTACCATTGCCACCAATAATGCCAATTCTATCATTCCGCAATACTGTATAGCTAAAATCCCGAATATACACCTGTCCCTGCCAGCTATAGCCAACATGCTCCAGCTCAATAATCTTCCGCCCCAAGCGACTGCCAGCCAAACCAATTTCCACCTGATTCCGTTCCAAATCCACTTTCTGATTCTTTACTTCCTCATAGCGCTGCAGCCTAGCCTTTTGCTTGGTAGAACGAGCCTGGGCACCACGGCGAATCCAAGCCAACTCATTCCGCAGGAAATTCTGTCTCTTTCTTTCCCCAGCTTCCTCCTGCTCAATCCGCGCCGCCTTTAGCTCCAAAAACTCCGAATAATTCCCCTGATAACTATAAGTTCTGCCTTTATCGAACTCCAAAATCCCGCTAGCCACTCTATCCAAAAAATAACGGTCATGAGTTACCATCAGCAGGGAGCCTTTCCAGGCTGCCAGATACTCCTCCAGCCAGCCAATGGTTTCACTATCCAAATGGTTAGTAGGCTCATCCAAAAGCAGTAAATCACAAGGCTGTATCAAAGCTGTAGCCAAAGCCAACCGCTTCTGCTGTCCCGCCGACAAAGTATCCACCCTTGCTTCAAAATCTGTAATTCCCAAATGAGTCAAAATACTTTTAGCCTGGCTCTCCATATTCCAGCCCCCCAAAGCATCTATCTGCTCAGAGGCCTTAGCCAGCTGATTTTGCACCTTTTCAGACATATCCCCCTTTTCACTTTTCGCCAAAGCAGACTCATAATTCCGCAGAGCCTGCATCAAGGGGCTATCATCCTTAAAAGCTTCCATTAACACTGTATTCTCTGGCACAAATTCCTTGGACTGCTCCAAATAGCTGATACGCATATTCCGCATAGTTATCATAGAGCCAGTATCTGCTACCAGCTTTCCTGCCACTGTCTTGAGAAAGGTGGACTTACCAGTACCATTAACACCAACAATACCGATTTTATCCCCCTCATTTATGTTCAAATTAACGTGGCTGAAGAGAGTTTTTTCTCCGTAGCTTTTCCCCAATTCCTCCACTGTTAAAATCATTTATTATTCTCCTCCATTTTTTTAGACTGGATATTATCCACAATCTCCTCATGTTCCTCCTGCAAAGGCTTTGGCAACTTGGCCAAAATACGGGTAATTCTAAGATTATCCATTTCCTCCACAAAGAAGTCCCGTCCATTCCAGCTAGCTTTCATACCAATCCGCGGAGGGGACTGTACATTATTGTAGAGCCAGCCGCCAATGGTATCAATATTGTCAGCCTCAATATCCATCTCCAGAATATCGCAAACCTCCTCCAGCAACAGCTTGGCATCTATAGAATAAACATATTCACTCCGCTTCTCCACCAAAGGACGCTCCTGGTCAAATTCATCCTGAATCTCTCCAACAATTTCCTCAATAATATCCTCAATGGTAACCATACCGGCAGTACCGCCATATTCATCCACCACAATAGCTAACTGGGAACGATCCCGCTGCATCATCTTCAACAGCATACTGATACGCATGGTTTCCGGCACAATCAAAGCCTTCCGCACCAGTTGCCGCAATCTTGGCCGGCGATGCTTATAAAGATACCCCATCAAATCCTTAATATGAAGGAAACCGATAATATCATCCTTATCCTCTCGACATACAGGATATCTGGTCATATGCTCCGACACTGCCACCTGAATATTCTCATCAAAGGAATCCTCAGTATAAAGGCATACCATATCTGTACGAGGAATCATAATCTCCCGTACATTGCGGTCGGAAAAATCAAAAACATTATCCACAAAATCCAGCTCAGTTTTATCAATATAGCCCTTTTTGTGACTTTCCTCCATAAGAATGCGAATCTCATCCTCTGTATGAGCTGTTTCCTCGCTTTCAGTCTCCACCGGGATTCCCAGCTTTTCCGCTGTAAAATTAGCCACATGGTTCAAAAACCAAACAAATGGATACATTACCTTTTGAAAAAGCAACATAGGCATAGCAATCCCCAAGGTTACCGCCTCGGATTTCTGAATGGCCAAATTCTTTGGAATCAGCTCACCACAGATAATATGCATAGCCGTAATTAAACCAAAGGCTATGGCAAAGGAAATGGTAGTGGCCAAGGCTCCCTCCAGGCCACAGTATTCAAATACAGGCTCCAGCATTTTGCTGACTGTAGGCTCACCTAACCAACCTAAGCCCAGAGAAGCCAAGGTAATACCCAGCTGAGTTACAGAAAGGGACACATCCAAATGATCCGTAAGCTTTTTGGCATAAACCGCCCGGCTATTTCCCTCATTTATCAATGTCTCCAACCGTGAGCCGCGTATTTTTACCACTGCAAATTCCGCCGCCACAAAAAAACCATTCATCAGCACCAGCAAAACCACCAGCACCAACTTTATAATATTCATCGTTATATCATCCATATGCAAATCTCCTTATCGTAAATACTCTTTGGTAAAGGCTGCCATTTCTTCCTCACTCATATATGGATTCCCCAGCTCTGCTATCTCCTCCATATCCTGGCCAGCTCCATATCGGTTTCCTTGCCCACTGCCATTATTATTAAAACCATTGCCCGGATTTCTATAATTAGCCCGCTGACGAGCCTCCTCCAGATTGGGTTTTCCCTCCTTGTCATTGCAGGTCATACGACAACGGGGATAATTGCTGCATCCCCAGAAATCACCATTTTTGCCGTGGCGTTTTTGCAATATACCCAAGCCACAGCGAGGACATTTAACAGCATTCTCCACCACTAAGCTGGTGCCCTCTGCCTTACGGCACATCTTGGTGGTAAAATCTACCTGGGTTTGCAAAAAAGCCTCCAAGGAGCCATCTCCCTCTGCCATAGAATGAAGCTGATCCTCCCAGATAGCCGTAAAATCCGGATAGGACAATTCCTCTGGCACTGCATCCACCAGCAAATAACCTGCCTCCGTAGGCTGCAGCTGCTTCTTTTTGCCCATTTCCTTTATCAGCTTCCGCTTGTGAATCAACTCATCCAAAATAGTAGCTCTGGTAGCCTCAGTACCAATACCATATACCGCTTTCAGCTGCTTTTTTGCCTCCGGGTCCTGCACAAATTTATGAATATCCTTCATGGCGGCAATAAGGGTAGCCTGAGTAAATCTCACCGGCGGTCTGGTAACACTTTTAGCCAGCTCCCCAGATGCATAGTCAACATTATCATTTTTCTTCATAGGAGGCAGGTTATTTTCTTCCTGAACATTATCCTCCTTGTCCTGCCCCTCCTCATTATCAGCCTCATTATTTTTCTTGCTGGTATAAAGAGCCTTCCAGCCCAAATCTATTTCCGTTCTACCGCTGGCCGTGAAAAGCTCCTCCTTGTAAGCTACCTCCACCTTGGTTTGGTAATAGGTATGCACTGGATAAAACTGAGCCATATAAGCCTGGGCAATCAAGAAATAAATATTCCGCTCCACTGCATTCATCTTGCTCAAATCTGCCTTTACCCGGGTAGGAATAATGGCGTGATGGGCGGAAATTTTCTTGTCATTCCAAGCACGGCTTTTAATTTTGCCATCAGCCCCCTTGGCCCAATTAGCCAAAGTATCATCCCCACAGCTCTGCAGATTAGTCAAAATGCTTTGGCTATCCTTAAACTGATTAGTAGGCAAATACTCGCAATCAGAACGAGGATAGGTAGTCAGCTTCCGCTCATAAAGAGCCTGAGCCGTATCCAACACCTGCTGTGGCTCATAGCCAAATCGCCTGCCTGCCAAAACCTGCAAAGTAGAAAGGGAAAAAGGCAATCTTTGAGCCTCCTGCTTTTTAGCCTTGGAATAGCCGGAAATCATCCCTGTCAATGGCTCCTGCCCGAAGAACTTTAGCTTGGCCTCTGCAATCTGCTTATCCACCAGCCTGCCCTCGGAGTCCAGTCCCTGCTGCATTTCATTAGGCTTCCACTGAGCCTGAAACTGTCCATTAGTATGCTGAAAAACCGCCTTAATATTAAAATAATCCACTGGCTTGAAATTCTCAATCTCTCTTTCCCGCCGTACCACCAAGGCCAAAGTAGGAGTCTTGACTCTGCCAATAGGCAAAACCAATTTTCTATGACCGCTGCGCTGGGCAGCCATTGTATAGGCTCTGGACAGATTCATACCAATCAGCCAATCTGCTCTAGCTCGTCCCAAAGCAGACTGCCGCAGATTAAAAAACTGAGCATTAGGCTTGAGCTGATCAATTGCCTCACGGATGCTTTTTTCATCCAAAGCATTCAACAAAATACGCTGTACTGGCTTATTACAGCCTACATATTCCAGCACCTCATCCACCAAAAGCTGACCTTCTCTATCAGGGTCCCCTGCATGAACTATTTCATCAGCCTGACTAATCAGCTGCTTCACCACCGCAAATTGCTTGGCACTGCTTTCTGATACCATCAGCTTCCAGTGCTCCGGAATAATAGGCAAATCCTCTGCCCGCCACACCTTGTATTTGGCATCGTATTCCTGAGGCTCCGCCTGCCGCAGCACATGGCCAAAAAGCCAGGTAACAGTGCCAGCCCCTGTTTCAATAAATCCATTGCCCTTCCGCACAGGCCCCGGCAGCACTGCTGCAATCTCCCGGCCCATGCTAGGTTTCTCTGCTATATATAAACGCATTTTGCACCTCGTCGGTAAAATAAAAAAACTGTAATATCATATTATACCATGTATGAAGCCAAAGGAAAAATCCTGCAAAACCAAGAAATGTTTTGCAGGATTTTTTTAGGGGATATTCAATTACAGCTCTTCGCCATTGGAGGCAATTACTTTTTTACTCTCAGCGATATTTATCTGAACTATCTTAGTTTCGTATCTCTATCTGGCACATTTTCATAGCCGCCAAGGCAGTGGCATGGCTCTCCAGCGTTACTCCGGCACAGCAGGAAGCATCTACAGCCAAGGTTACTTCTGGGAAAGCAGCTTTGAGAATCATGGCATTGGAGATAACGCAAATATCTGTACATAGACCAACTAATTCTATTTCATCTACCTCAATTTTGCTAACAGCCTGTGGCAGGGCAAGAGAACCAAAGGATGGCTTCTCAATCACTGCAGCAGCCTTATCTACAAACTTCTGCAAAGCATCTGTTATCTTCCAGCCATGCTCCGGCTTAATGCAATGATGTACTGGCAAATTTTTACCCTCCTGAGTATCCATATAATACTGATTATGAGTATCCAAGGTAAAAATCAGCTCTGCCTCCTTTTCCTGCTCCAGCTTCTTCACCAGCTTCGGCAACATTAACTGAGCCTCCTGTGTGCCCAAGGCACCATCAATAAAATCATTCTGCATATCCACTACAACAATCAGTTTTTTCATGACATTCACCTATATCCCTAAAACAAAAATCTCTAAATTTAAACTATACCCCATTGTATCATCTATCTAGGAATATCACAATTTCTAAAATTTTGAAAACAAAAACCGCCCCCAAAAGGACGGTTTCCATATACTTACTATTGCAAAAGACTTATCACAGCCTGAGGAGTTTGATTAGCCTGGGCCAGCATGGACTGAGAACCCTGGGCCAAAAGATTGCTTTTCGCATATTCCATCATGGTTTTCGCCATATCAGCATCCCGAATAACCGACTCCGCCGAAGTGGTATTTTCATGCATTGTTACAATATTTTCCTGAGTAGAATCCAACTTATTAGATTGTGCACCTAAAGTAGTATTAGCATTAAGTAGGTATTTTATCGCCTGATCTACATTATCCAAAAAAACATTAGCCTTTTCTCTGGTGCTAACACAAGTTCTTATATCTAGAATTACCGTCTCCTTAGGATATTGCCATACCTCATCCTTCCATTTCGCCTTTTTTTGGGCATCTGATAGCATATCATACCCTTTCGGCCATTCTTGTGGATAATCATCATCCTTTGGAAAAATATCCCAATTTTTGTTATTGTCTGGAAACAGTATAGACAAAGTAGTATTTGGTAACGTTATCTTGGTATTCTGACTCCCTTTATCCGCAGTTTGCAAATACAAACTCTGCTCTGGTTTATAGGCATCTGTTTCCTTCATTTCACCCATAAGACCGTTCATTAATACAATAGCTGGCCCACTTTTGGTTATAGAAAACTTGCCTGTAGCTGCATAATAATTCAATTCTATATCATGTCTATCAGCAATACCCACAGTTGCATCTGCTGCTGATGGCAATGAAGCACCCCCATTATATTTAGTAACAGAACTTATACCATTAAATATAACCTCTCCCAAGGATGCCTCCAAACTTGGAGTAGTAGTAACATTACTTACGCCAACAACATAGCACAAGGGTGCCGGATTGCCAGTAACTCCTTCATAACGTTTGGTATCACTGGCGTTGGCATCAAACATAACAGTCACAAACTGATCACAGCCACCACAGTCAAAAGAAAACCCCAAGCCATCCAAATCATTTGGTATATTTGCTATACTTCCAGGCAAAGCACTCAAATCCATTTCGGTTATGTATTCACTATTTTGACTATCATTCCAGTAAGATAATTTATTGGTAAATATATCCGTTTTCACATCAAAACTATTTCGGGCTGGATAACTCCCGCTAGTAGTCACCTTATCACCTATATTAGGCACTGCAGTTAACTTGGTTAATTCTGCCTTGCTTACATTAGTATTTGTAGCCGGAGTACTCCCCGGTGGATTGGCCACACCATTAATCTGTATTAAATTGCCAGTTATACTGCCTAAATGCCAGCTATTATCAGTAGCATTATGAAAAACCTGTGCCACATCATTGGCGGCATTATCCCACACCCACATACCAGCAGCGGGCATGGAGATCAAAGCTGAGCCGGCCTGTTTACTGTTAGGATCGTACAACACCGTACTAGCATCAATATCCACATAAACTCCATGAGGAACATAGGAACATTATAATCACTCGTTGCCGCTTGCTGTAGCACAGGAGTATTATTAGGATTGGTGCGATATGGTGCATCTGCATCAAACCATTTTGTTACACTGCTTATACGCCTTTGATTTAAAAGCTCAATACCATTAAATGTAGTATTCGCTATGTCCTCAGACTGATCTAATAACTGCTCTACTTCCTTTTGCAGATTTTCCCTGTCCTTATCAGTGTAAGTATCATCTGTAGCACGCAAAGCCACAGTTTTTATCTGCTTCATAATATTCACCTGCTGATCTACAGCAGCAGAAGCAGTTTCTATCATATCCTTACCTTTAATGGTATTTTCTTTACATTGCCCCAAGGCTCTCAGCTTCACTCGCATCTTTTCTGAAATTGCATAGCCGGATGCATCATCACCGGCAGAATTAATCTTCATGCCTGATGCGGCCCGTTTCAACATTTTAGCTAAACTTTTTTCGTTGCGGTTATTTTCATGCAACGCCGACATGGCTGTCAAATTATTGTATATAGACATTCCCATACCATATACGCCCCTTACCGAAAAATTAATTTATGTTATTCATCCCATTAATCATTTTAATTATACTATTCGTCCTATGCTTTAGCAACAAACCTTACATTTCAGATTTTATATTGTGACTAACTGGAGACTCTTTGATTTGTCAGTGGCTTTTTTCCCAGTTTATACAGCTCAACATTCACCGCATCCACATCAAAAATCCCCTCTTGGATAAAAAACTTAACCACAAGATCCTGTATCAGGGCAGTAGAAAAGGTATAACCCGCCTTAGCCATAAGTTCTTCTGCCTCATTCAAAGGCAGTTTCAAGGCCAGCACCATAGCCATGGTGGCAGATTTGGAGGGCTGGTAATCAACATTGTTTTTAATTTTGGAAAAATGCTCTTTGCTTATACCAGCCTTTTTGTAAAATTCAACCGGCTTCATTTCCTTCTCAGCCAGCAAATCCAGCAGTGATTCCGAAAAAGTCTTCTTGCGTCCTTCAAGAATACCATTCAAAATATCAAACCGACAGGAAAGAAAACCACCTCCATAGGCAAAATAACTTAATTTGTTGTTAGCAATCAATTCATCTGCCTGTTCATCGCCACAGCCGGTATAATTTTCTTCCAGATAGGCACTAAGCTCCCGACGCAATTCATCTAAATCCATTTTTTTCATCTTTGCCATTCCCTCAGCTTCTTCCATCCTATATTTATTGGCACGGTGCCTCAGACTGCAACGCCAGCTTCAATCTCATTACACAATTTGTCGATTTTTGCAGAAAGCTTTTCCAAGACTGCCATGCACGCTTCCTTTTTCTGTCGCTCCTCGGCAATCTGGCGCAGATTATCCGCCACATTATCAAGCTCCTTGCCTACGGTCTCTGCCAGTTTTTCACGCACATTACGCATGATATCCCCGTAAATACTATTGGCATTTTCCTTATACTGAGCTTTAATTTTCTCCTTAGCTTCCTGCAGTTCTTGTTCCTTCTGCCGCCGTTCTTCATCAGATTTGAATTTACCCCAAATAGCCAGTAAAACACCCGCTACACTTAGTACCGCACCAAATACGGCTGCATTCTTCGCAAGTCCCACAGCTTCCCAAGGTCTAAACTTTATGCCAAAAAACTTACCTGCCGTCAAAATTCCCTCATGTATTGCATTGCCAGAAAAACTCTTTAAACCCATATTGGCAATATTCCAAGCTGATGTCAATTTAGTCCCTAATTCAGCCCCTGCTGTTGCTCCATCAAAACCTGCTGACTCCTTAGGCAAATCAGTTGCACCTTCTGTTGGAACAGGCATATTATTTCTCCCGAAAATTTTCTGAACAGAGGTGGACGCCATCTCCGTATCCATTTCAGTTTGAATCGTATTGGCCAATCTGCCAAAGACGCGCTCTATTGACTGGATGCAATCCTGTGTTGCCTGTTCTGCCCTTTGTCCCACCTCATTCAGCTTTGCCTTTAACTCCTCCTCGCTTACACCTGGTTCTAAATAGCCTGCTGCTTCTCTGCCCAGTTCAATAATATCCTGCTGGCACTCCATGGTCAGGGAATTAACTTCCTCCTCCGCATCCGCCTGGCCGTTTTGCAAAATTCGCTGCTTCCGCAGTAGGAGACTTTCTGCATCATTCAGCATATTAATCTCCTCCACCACAGATACATTTCTGACTGCCTCCTGCAGAGTATACAGGGGACGCTCGATTTTAGCTGTTACCTGCCTTGACTGTACAAAGGCATTTAGATTAGCAATCAACTCTTCCCGACCGCTTTCTGCCAGCAGCTCTGCCTTGATTTCCTCATCCTCCTCCGTGAAATATTCTTCATAGGATTGGGTGGAAATAAAGGATGTATAAACCTGCTCTGGAGTCAATGGGGCTAAAACCTTGCAAATATCATCTCTAATAATCTGCTGTTGATTGGCGGAATTCCCCTCTGGTGCTCTATCCATCTTGTTAATAACCAGCACCATATTACTGCCTCGCTTCTGGTCAATGGCCAGCTTGCGAAAATGCTCTCCCATATGCCGGTCAAAACCCTCATTGGTAACCACAAAAACCAGCAGTGCCGCCTTGCTTATCTGGTCATAGGTAATTTCATCATGGTCGGCACGCAGCCCAGTCTGAATACCCGGAGTATCAATAATCTCCAAATCATTCCATTTGTAAACATGAGATTCCTGGGTGGTAATCCCGGCGCCAATTTCCGTTTCAATCCCTGAAATCATCTTGATAATACTGGACTTGCCTGCACTGTACTGTCCCACCAAAACCAGCTTGATAGCACCATCATCAGGCTGCATAGTGGCTGGCAGGACATCTGTAGCCAGATTCAGCTGTTCAAAGGTTGCCTCTGTTTCCTGCCGAAGCTCTTCCGCTTTATTACTATAGACATTCAAAGAAAATTCACTCATGTCAATTGCTCCTTCATCACTGCACCATAGGCATACCCATATACTGATATACCAATCTATACCTGTCATTCGCCTTAATCTCTGCCAACTTGCGCTCTGTAGGCTGAATGACAGGTACCTCATCCTCATTAAAGACTTTAGCAAATGCCCCTACTTGTTCTATTCCAAATGAGCCAATTAATTCTTCCGTATTTTTTACCATTTCTCCGTAGAAATTCCCCGCATTATCTAAAATCCGCAATTCTACTTTTTCCCCTAGTAGCTTTGTCATTTTTGCCTCATAGCCTTCAAAGCTGGCCACGCTATCATAGACCTCTGTTACTTCTCCCGGTATGCGGGCGATTCTATCTACAGATAACACCAGATTTTTACCTTCCTGAGCTGCTACATATCCTTCCGCCTCATGCCAAAGCTGACAGTTAAGCTTGTTGAGCAATACGCCCAATTTTTCTGCTCCAGTGGCTTCTTCCTTTGCCAGACCAATCAACATGGCATCCATCTGAGCAAGGGCATTATATAAGCCATCCACACCCTTGCCAAAAATCTCCTCATTCATGGTATTAGCTACGCTATCCATTAATGTATCCACATATCCGCATTCATCCATGGCATCCTGCAATGCATCTCGAAGCTTTGCCTTAGCTTCTCTGATTTTTTCTTCCTTGCTGCTGCCAAATAACCAATTAATTAGTGTTACTGCTATGCCAGCCACTGGAAACACAAGAGCTAAAGCACCTCCTGCTATTGTTCCTAATAACTGGGTATCGGTTATACTGTCCATGGAAATATCTTCAAACTCCACATTAACACCAGCAAAGGTCAACTCTGTTTTCAGGGAATCCATCAGTTCCCGTCTCTTGCGGCTACATTTATTAGACCTTTCTTGCAGGAAACTCATGCAGTCAGCCTCCAGCTTCAGTTCTTCCTGCAAATATTCCTTCCAGTCCTCACCAGCATCTTCATTGTCATAATTATATTCAGCAAACTCCGCAATACCATTAGCCAACTTATTATGTAGACGCTTATAAAGATTATCAAATTTTTCCTGACTATCCTCTACAAAAATTTTATTCCACTCCGCCAGCTCCTGACATTTTTTCTGATACTCAAAGGCCTCTGTCAAGCTGCTGCCACTGTTTTCATACAGCATTTCCATCCGTCCCTGCAGGGGAATAATCACCCGATCCAGGAAGGTCTTAATCCGCAGGAAGCATCCGTCCTGCTGTACCTTGGACAAAATATAGGCTTCCACCTCTGTAAAATTACTTACCTCCCACAGCTCTGGATTTTTATCCTGTCCCAAATAAGCCGCCTTAAGATGTACTGGTACAAAGGTCAAATCTCCCCAATCCTGCTGGAAATTGCCAGCAAATTGGCGGAACTGGTTGCAAATAGTCTCAATCCGCTCCCTCTCGGCCATTTTATTCCGCAGCCTCTTCATATCCAAAGAACGCACCTGCTCTGTAATGCCCAGCTTAACATTAATAATACCCAATACTGGCTTGCCCAGCCGGCGCAACTCTGCCAGATTTTTTGCCTCCTCCTGCTGTACACCATCGTCGGAAATCAAAAACAAAATCAAATCGGCCGCCTTGGCTGCCTCCAAGGCCAGTCTATCATCCTCCCTGCCATCAAAGGAAGCAATACCAGGCACATCTGTAATTTTCATGCCCTGCCAGTGATAATCCCTCACATCCAGGGTTGTGCGCTGTGAACCGTTACCAATGCTGGCACCGCTGCCATGTGTCATAATCTCCATAAGCGTGGATTTGCCCACCATTGTACGACCAAAAACCAACACAGAAAACTCCTTCTGCTGTTTTTGCAGATAACTCAAGTCCTGCTTCAGCTCTTTGTCCATTTCCATGAAGGAGGCCAAACCTTGCTTCTTTTTCTTGATTAATTCCTCATCAGCTAGGCGGGAAATCTTTCCCTGCTGTTTATCGACTTTCTTTACTTTTCGCTCCTCCGCCAGCAGCGCCTGATGAATGGTATTCCAGGTATTGCTGGCAATATCATAACCCTTTTGAGCATAAGCCTGACACTCATGTAAAGCCTTTTCTATGTCACTATTCATAAAACATATCTCCTATCATAAAAAAATTTTCCTTAATTCGACTATTCTTATGTGATAACTTCATCCTCACTCTATTAAAATAACACATTTGCCCCCCCGTACAAGACATATATCTCTCCCAAAACAAATTCTCCTTTTCTACCTTGCCATCCTCTGATATGGATAGTGTACCACAAGCCATCCTACCATAGGTGACATAGCAGGCAACATTGAAAATTTTCCCTCTGCACCTCCTGTTACGTATTGATGAACAAAATTTACTGCAAAAAAATAAGGAACAGCAAACTGTTCCCCATATAGCCATTCGCTTTCAAAAATTATTTATTTTCGTCATTATCAGTTTTTTCCGTTTTCGCTACACTTTCTATCATGTCAACGACTACAGCATTAAGCTGTGCGGCATTCTGCAATGTGATGACAGGGCGTCCAGTATCATTTTCGATATCCTGTCGAACCTGCCCAGCATAGCTACCGCCACGCCGGGCAATCTTCTGACTTTCAGAGAAGCCTCCCGGCTGATGTGCTTTTGACAACTCTGTGGTTGTTGCCTCTGCCAGCATATTCAGTACAATTTCCATCGTACTCATATTATCACGCAGGTTTTCTTTTTTCAGCCCTTTCAACTTCTTATATTGCCGAGTAGTCATGCCGGACCATGCTTTCGTAATTTCATCAGTGAGAATAGCATACTCCTTGCCTTGCTGTACGCCGCGCTCCTGCCATTCAGTGGTAAGCTCATTACGGACGCGGATAGAAAGAAGCCGCTGATGAATCCAATCTGTATCATACCCCTTTTTCTGGTAGGTCTCTAATGCACGGTCGATTGCCTGTTCAGGATCTATTGTTTCTTCAATGCGTTCACGGCCAACTTGGGCCAGCCAGAGTTTGAACGGTTCAGCTTTTGGCGATGGGATAGACTGAATAATGCGTAAAAGCTGTTCATCCGTTGCCGCCAGCACTTTACGCTTTTTACCTGTTGCACCCATCATTGCTACCTGGGGACAATTTGTCCCCAGGTAGCTTGCAAGCTGTTCATCACGCTTACGCATTTTTTTGAGGTAATCTGTTGGATTGGAGCTATCTGTCAGAACAGCAATAACATCCACAACAGAGAAATACCATTCTTCCTGTTCTTCATCCCATGCGGTGCGTATTTTCCTATCTTCAAAAAGCTGAATGGAATTATTTTTGTCCATATGCTTCAACCTCCTTTATATGCTCCATTTTCTCGCCTCTTTTAGAAATTATGTTTGTATATATTTTATCATATTCACAGAAAACATACAATCGAACAGCGAGAAAAATTATTAGGATTTTTATTTTGTGCACTGCCAAAAAATCACGATGATTCAGCAACAGCCGGAGGGGCATGACACTTTTGCGTCGTGAGACTCCTGCTTTTGCGCAGCAAAAGTGACCCCGGTGGCACTCTCTATCATTACGGTCTATGTGAATTGGCTCAGCGACAAGCGGTATTACTGC
>ERZ1026856.1094-NODE-1094-length-14329-cov-3.662323_pt1 | contig 14329 bp, 8 predicted proteins | sample MGYA00380158_ERZ1026856 | MGnify/ENA primary metagenome ERZ1026856 (study PRJEB33269, sample SAMEA4719794) | human gut metagenome | biome: human-associated habitat; feature: organic feature; material: feces | place: Cameroon | collected 2013-10 ...
CGCTGCCTCGACTGTGCCAAGCCTGCCTGCGTGGAGGGTTGCCCCGTCAACATCAACATTCCGGCATTCATCAAGAATATTGAGCGCGAGCATTTCCTCGACGCCGCCAAGGTATTGAAGCAAACATCAGCGCTGCCCGCAGTGTGTGGACGTGTCTGCCCACAGGAGAAACAGTGCGAAAGCCGATGCATCCACTTGAAGATGAACGAGCCGGCTGTGGCCATCGGATACCTGGAGCGCTTCGCTGCCGACTACGAGCGCGAGAGCGGACAGGTAGCGCTGCCATATATCGAACCCTCTAACGGCATCAAAGTCGCCGTAGTGGGTTCCGGACCTTCGGGCCTGAGTTTCGCAGGCGACATGGTGAAGAAGGGATTCGAAGTGTATGTCTTTGAGGCCCTGCATGAGATTGGCGGCGTATTGAAATACGGTATCCCTGAGTTTAGATTGCCTAACAGCATCGTCGACGTGGAAATCGACAACCTTAGAAAGGCTGGTGTGCATTTCCAGACCGACACGATCATAGGCAAGACCATCTCCGTCAAGGAGTTGGAAGAGAAGGGATTCAAGGGTATCTTCGTAGGTTCGGGTGCTGGATTGCCCAACTTCATGGACATTCCTGGCGAAAACCTCATCAATATCATGTCGTCAAACGAGTATCTGACACGTGTCAACCTCATGGACGCAGCCAACCCCAAGACCGACACTCCGGTCATTTTGGGCAAGAAGGTCATCGTAGTGGGTGGCGGAAACACCGCCATGGACTCATGCCGCACAGCCAAGCGCCTTGGCGCTGACGTTACATTGGTGTATCGTCGTTCAGAGGCTGAGATGCCTGCGCGACTGGAGGAGGTGAAGCACGCCAAGGAGGAAGGCGTCAACTTCCTGACGCTCCACAACCCCAAGGAGTATCTGGCCGACGAGGATGGACGTGTGAAGGCTGCCGTGCTCGACGTGATGAAGTTGGGCGAGCCCGACGCTTCTGGCAGAAGACGTCCTGAGTCGACGGGCGAGACCGTCACCATGGAGTGCGATCAGGTCATCGTGGCCGTGGGTGTTTCACCCAACCCGCTGGTGCCCAACTCCATCGAGGGATTGGAGCTCGGACGCAAGAACACCATCGCGGTGAACGAGCAGATGCAATCGTCAAGAAGCGACATCTATGCTGGCGGCGACATCGTACGCGGTGGAGCAACGGTTATCCTGGCCATGGGCGACGGTCGAAGGGCCGCTACCAACATGGCAGAGCAACTGCTAAAAGGATAAGCGAAGGCTCTATTCTTAAAGAAATAGTCATCCAAGGGGATGCGACTCATCACCAACATGTTAGCAAGGGAAGTATCATGGGGTCGCATCCTCTTATCTTTGAATTGCACATTCAATATAAACAATTCCAAATCGGACGTTAGGTTTCAACGCTTGCTCATGCTTATTTCGGACGGGTTCAGGCGGCTACGTTGAAGGCAAAGGGGTCTTTGGCGAAACGCAGACAGAACTATAAGACTGGAAGAAACACAGAGAGACGCAGGGGCAAACAAGAATCGGTCAATCCAACCGTATGTCTCGACCTAATCGTCGATGGGAAACAACAGAGGTCTTACTTTCAAAAACAGGGAGGTCCAAGCAATGGACGTTCCATCATAGGTTGTTATATGTCAGGACTTTACACCATTCTTCTTTTATTCTGCAGCAACATATTTATGACGCTTGCGTGGTATGGACATCTCCGTTTGCAACAAACGGGCGTGGCATCCCATTGGCCTCTTATTGGGGTTATTGCCTTCTCGTGGTTGATTGCGTTCTTCGAGTACTGTTGTCAGGTGCCCGCCAACCGCATTGGTTACGAAGGTAACGGAGGCCCTTACTCACTGGTGCAACTGAAGGTGATACAGGAATGCATCTCGCTCATTGTGTTTGCGGTCATCGCCAACATGCTTTTTCAAGGCCAAGGACTGCATTGGAACCACATCGCAGCATTCGTTTGCCTCATCGCAGCCGTGTATTTCGTGTTCCTATAAGCCCGTTATCCTACCCGCCGAGCTACCACATACATAGCAGCAAGGGGACTGTTGCCATCACACCGACACAGATTGCGTGTTCCAACCCAATCGTTATCCCACCAGTCAAACCATCTGATATGAAGTCGCAAATTGGTTATCACATTCTCGCAACCGTAATTGTGCTCATTTGGGGTGTCACGTTTGTCAACTCCAAACAACTGCTAATGGCGGGCATGCAGGCTCATGAGATATTCACCTTACGCTTTCTCATTGCTTACATTTGCATTTGGACGATATCGCCCAGACGCCTTTGGGCAGACAGTTGGCGCGATGAACTACGCATGATACTGCTCGGATTGACAGGCGGTTCGGTGTATTTCGTCACCGAGAACATCGCTGTCGCCATCGACTATGTTACCAACGTGGCGTTCATTGTCTGCACAGCCCCACTTCAAACGACCATCATCGCCCTCATCTTCATACGCGATGTGAAAGCCACCAGGCGACTGATCATTGGATCGGTGCTGGCCACCTTCGGCGTGGGATTGGTGGTATTCAATGGCCATTTCGTACTACAGCTCAACCCATTGGGCGATGCTTTGGCAATAAGCGCAGCCTTATGCTGGGCCATTTACAGCATTCTCCTGCGAGGTGTAACGCATTACAGCGCCACGTTTGTTACGCGCAAGGTGTTCTTCTATGGCGTTGTCACCGTGCTGCCCGTCTACTTTTTCCGTCCTTGGACGTTCCCATTGGAAGATTTGGCTAAACCTATCGTAGCAGGAAATCTGATTTTTCTTAGCATCATAGCCAGCTTCGGCTGCTTTGCCCTGTGGAGTTTGACCAGCAAAAAGTTGGGCGCCCTCAAGGCGAGCAACTACATCTATCTCAATCCCATCAGCACATCCATAGCCAGTGCGCTTGTGTTAGACGAGCCCATGACATGCATGGCAGCAATGGGATGCGCATGTATCCTCCTCGGAGTGTACTGCGCCAACAGCAAGAAAAAGAAGCAATAAAACGATGTAATGTCCCAACAAAAACAAGGACACCTACATTCACAAAGACGCTATCCTACACCTACATGCCAGGGTGAGGTCAAAACGGAGCTACGACTACAGACCCGTTCATACCGTTATGCGCTGTCAATACACAACCTATCGGCCATAAAAAGGGTAGGAGACAAGCGTTGCCCTACAGAAGGAACATAGAAAAGCATTTTTGCAAAGATCCAAATGGTTATTCAAGAAGCCATATTTATAAAACAAAAACGAATATGCCTGCAACTCAAATACTTTGAAGTTGCAGACATATTCGTATAAGTTCAATCGAAGGAAGCACACGAATGCCCAAAGGAAACAGCCGAGTGTCCCGAAGGAACCAACCGAATGTCCGAAGGAAACAGTCGAATAACGTTGCAATAACGCGGACATCCGCAAGCGCAACAACGATCCTACGCTTCATCGACCAATCGCCATTCAAGCTATAGGCCGTAATCAACGAGCCTCACCTGTCAGTTAGATTGGAATTACTGCTGGTTCATATTGGCCTGTTCCAAGCCAGCTTTCTTCGTACCATCTGACAGGAGAAGCGTCAGGGATGTAGCCACAGCCAATAGGCTTATCACCGCAAACACAACCATTGGGATGGTATAATCTACATGCAGCGACGACAATCCGTCATTTGATCTCATCGTATGGCGATCTACGATTCCACCAATCCACACAGGCACAAGCATCAATCCGATATTCTGAACGAAATAGATGATGCTGTAAGCCGTACCCAATTGCGCCAAAGGAACAAGCTTAGGAACCGACGGCCAAAAGGCTGAGGGAACCAAAGAGAAGGCTATTCCCACAAACAACATGATGACCAGCGCATACGCCGCACTGTGCGACAATGGAAAAGCCAACAGCAAATCGGCCACCAAGAGCAACACACTGCCCCCCAACATCAGTCGGGCGCCGTGGCCATAACGGTCGTATAACGTACCGAAAAGCGGTGTAAGCACAATCGTTCCATAAGGAATGGCCGCAACCAACCAGCCTGCCGTGGTCTCAGCAACACCAAACGTGTTGATCATAAGGTCGGTGGCAAACTTCATAAACGGACGAATGGAACTATAAAAACTCACACACAACAAAGCCAAAAGCCAGAAACCCGGATTGCGAAGGATAACGCAAATGTCACGAAGACGGAAGGAGTCCTCCTTTGTTTCAGACTTCGCGTCAATCGATACCGCAGAACCAGCACTTCTGCCAGTGCGCCTTGCGGCCTGTTCTCGGTCGAAATGGCGATCGTAAAACGTATAAATCACGAAGAGTACAAAGCCGAACAGCAACACGCCAGTTCCAGCCAGCAACGACGCCGACAGTCCAAAGCCTTGGGCAATCAACGGAGAAAACGACAAGGCCGAAGCCGTTCCCAACCGCGCCATGGCCACTTGCAATCCCATAGCCGATGCCAATTCGTGACCGATAAACCACTTCGTAATGATCTTCGACACGGTAATGCCCGTTATGTCGCAGCCCATTCCGAAAAGGCCGAAGCCCAAAGAGGCCACCAACACCTGAGTCTTCAGGTGCCCAGGAATGAGTCCGAAGAGCGTGAAAGGCACGTCGATCTCCAGTAATGGACTAACCATCGTCAATGCGGCATAGTTGATAATAGCTCCCAAAAGCATCACTCCCGTAGCCAATAAGCCCGTAAAGCGAATGCCACACTTGTCGAGAATAACGCCTCCAAAGAACAGCATCAACAAGAAGATGTTGAAGATGGAGTAACTACCCGCGTAAAATCCATACTCAGCGGCGCTCCACCCCATGCCGCCCTCCTCCAGGGAAGCCTTCAAAGAGGTGGATATGGGCGACACAATGTCCCAAAAGACATAGCCCATAGCCATAACGACGGAAACGAGGACAAGCACTGTCCAACGTTTCCGTCGTTCGTTCATTTGCTTAAAACAAAGCATTATTGACAATCAACTTACTTGATATTAGGTTCCTCCAAGCCAATACCCTTACGCTTATCGATAACCTTCAGATAGAGGCCAATGAAGAAAGCGGCCACACCCAGCATGGCAAGCATGACCAAAGGCCATGTGTAGTTGAGCTGCGTAGGATCGGTAACGTTGGGGTTAGTCTTATCGAGCACCTTACCAATGAGCAGTGGGAACAGCCACAAACCGATATTCTGAATCCAGAAAATCAATGCATAGGCAGAACCGATGATCTTCGGCTCCACCAACTTAGGCACCGAAGGCCACAGGGCTGCGGGCACCAGCGAGAACGAAGCACCGAGCACCAGAATGGTGACATAGGCCACAACGACACCGCCCAACTCACTGCCCTTGAATTGGGGCAGGATGAATGCGAAGGTGAGATGGCAGAAAATAAGCAACAGTGAACCCAGAACGAGCATGGTTGCAGCCTTACCCTTATGGTCGACATAGTTGCCAAGGATCGGCGTGATGCCCACAGCCAACAAGGGGAAGACGGCAAAGATAGACTCAGCCGACTGGCGCATGTAGCCCATATAGCAATAAACAACCAGCGCAACGACAGACGCCACAGTGAAGAGGACGCGGCGCACCTTGTCCTTTTGGAAGTTGCTGGCGAAAGCACCGGCAGCCACAATAATCATGATGACATACTGCACGATGGTGACAGATGAGGAAGCCCAGAAGCTATCCTCGGGAACCGCCGTGAAGGTGAGGTTACATTGAAGCATATTCACAGCGTATTTCTGGAAGGGGAAGATAGCGCTGTAATAAAGAACACAGAGCAAGCTAACCAACCAGAAGCCCTGCGAGCTGAGGATCTTGCCCAAGTCGCTAATCTTGAAGGGATCGTCCTTCTCCTCCTCCTCGTGCGTCTGAGAGTCGAGCTTCTTATCCATGAAGAAGTAAACGATGATCATGATCAGCGCGATGCAAAGCAACACAACACCGAAAGCCACCGAGCGGCTCACATCGATGCTGCCTCCGAGCTTGGCGAAGAACGGCGAGAAGATCATGCAGGTGGCCACACCCAGACGGGCCAAAGCCATCTCTGATCCCATGGCCAAAGCCATCTCGCGGCCCTTGAACCACTTCACGATACCACGAGAGACGGTGATTCCCCCCATCTCCGTTCCGCAACCAAAGATCATAAATCCAATGGCAGCCACCTTGGCCGATGCGGGCATGCCCTCATAGAAAGGACTCACACCAAGCTCATCAAAGCCAGGAATATAGTTGAGATGAGCAGTAAACCAAGCTTCCATGCTACTGCCGATGAAACTCTCGCTGACAGCATAATACTTGATCAGCGCTCCAAACAACATCACTGCTCCTGAGAGCACAGCTGTGAAGCGCACGCCCATCTTGTCGAGAATGATACCGGCGAAGATGAGGAAGAACACAAACACATTAAGGAAGGTCTCCGAGCCCTGCATGGTTCCAAAGGCCGTAGAGTCCCAACCGCGCTGCGTGAGCATCAAGTCCTTGATGGGCGACAGGATATCCACAAAGATGTAGGCACAGAACATGGCCAGTGCCAAGAGCAACAAAGCCGTCCAGCGCATGGCAGCCGAGTCGCGAAGAGTTTTTCTTATTTCTTCAGTCATTGTAATAGATGTGTGATTTATGGGAATGAACGACACCATGACAAGGCCGCTGAAGGCACGCGTCATGGCATCATTGTTGATTCAAAAACTTAGTTATTTCTTCAACCAGCGGTCCAACCAGTTAAAATAGGTACGCTGCCAAAGTACGCCATTCTGCGGTTTCAGCACCCAGTGGTTCTCGTCGGGATAGATGAGAAGCTCAGCAGGTATGCCACGCATGCGTGCTGCGTTGAACGCACCGAAGCCCTGATTGGCATTGATGCGATAGTCCTTCTCGCCATGTATGCAGAGGATCGGCGTGTCCCACTTGTCCACGAAGCGGTGTGGGCTGTTCTCATAGGTGCGGCGAGCGGCCTCACTCTTATCCTTGTTCCAATAAGCGTCGTCGTACTCCCAGTTGCTGAACCAGGCCTCCTCCGTGTCAGTATACATCGACTCGAGGTTGAATGCGCCATCATGCGAGATGAAACACTTGAAGCGCTTGTCGTGATGGCCAGCCAGATAATAGACCGAGAAGCCACCAAAGCTGGCACCCACGGCACCCAGACGGTCGCGGTCAACGAACGGAAGGTTCGTTGCGGCGTCGTCGATGGCCGAGAGATAGTCGCGCATGCACTGTCCAGACCAGTCGCGGCTCACCTCCTCGTTCCAAGCCTTGCCAAATCCAGGCAGGCCACGGCGGTTAGGAGCCACCACCACATAGCCCTTTGCGGCCATGATATAGAAGTTCCAGCGGTATGACCAGAACTGCGAAACAGGGCTCTGCGGACCACCCTCACAAAACAGAAGGGTGGGATATTTCTTGTTGGCGTCGAAATGAGGAGGCAGCACAATCCACACCAACTCCTGCTTACCATCGGTGGTCTTCACCCAACGCTGCTGCACAGTAGGCGTAGCCAGTTGGCTGAAGATGTGGCCGTTCTCGTCGGTGATAGCCTTCACCTCAGCCTTCTTCTCCTTCTTGGCCAATGTGATGACATAGAGATCGTCGGCGTTCAGCATAGAATGGCGAGAGGCCAAGAGCTGCTTGTTGTTGAGCACAGCGAGCGAACCATAGTCGTTCCAACTATCATCGGTAACCTGCTTCACCACCCTATCGAGTCCAACCTGATAGATACGAACCGTAGCATGCCAGCAAGCGGTGAGGAAAATGCTCTTTGAATCGGGAGCCCAGCAATACTCGTTTACATCCGTCTCAAGGTTGTCGCTGTTTACCACATACGACTTCTTGCCCGTAGCCAACTCGTAGAGGCAGAGGCGCTTCAGGTCGCTCTCATAGCCATCGTGCTCCATGCTCACCCACGTAAGGTACTTACCGTCGGGCGAGAACTGCGGGTTCTGGTCGTAGCCCACCTGCATATCGCCCTCCTGATGGTTCACCTTCTGGTTGCGCAGGCTCTTGGTTACGTCCACCTCGGGAGCCTTGTAACCCTCGGGCTTGCAGAGATTGCGCGCCTTCTTCGTAGCAAGGTCATAGAGATAGATGTCGGAATCGGTAGAAGTGGCATACTTCACACCCTCCTTCTTGCGGCAGGTATAGGCAATCTGACGTGAGTCGACGCTCCACGCCAACTGCTCAATGCCACCAAACGGAGCCATCGGGCACTCGTAAGGTTCGCCATCGAGCATATCCTCGCCATCGCTCACCTTATCGCCATCGACCGTGGCCACAAAGGGATGGGGCATCGACTCCACGTAATGGTCCCAGTGGCGATAGTTGAGATCCGTCACCAGTCGGCCTGTGGCCTTGGGCAGATCGTCAGGGTTCTTCTGAATAGAGCCATGATAAGGGAGGCTCTTGATCAAGATGACCTTCTTACCATCGGGCGAGAAACAGAATCCCTCGATACCGATTTTAGAGTTGGTCAGCTTCACGCGACCCGTTCCATCGGGGTTCATTTTCCACAGTTGTCCCTCACGGAGGAAGGCAATCTTCGTGCCATTCTCTATCCAAGCGGGACTGCTCTCGCTCACCGCATCTGTGGTGAGGCTTGTGGGCTTCACGATGGTTTTACCCGGCTTAGCCGACTGTACGAAGAGCATGGTGTGGCCCTTGTTCTCCTTTACACTGTAGTAAGTGACCTGATAAGCCACTTGCTTCCCATCGGGCGAGGGTGCTGCTGCCCCCAGTCGTCCCATGGCCCAAAGCGCCTCAGGCGTCATCAGGTCTGAAGAGAGCTGAATGTTGTTTTTCTGAATCATGTTCTGAGCAACGGCTGCAGGGGCGCAGAAAAGAAGTGCGCCAAGTGCAAAAGCAATCAATTTGTTCATAGGTATTAGCGTTATGCGGCAGAAAGGCGTTGCCTTGGGGGCAATGCGCCTTCCTGCCGCAAGTTAAGGTTTATCGTTTACGATTATTGTCGCGTCCCTGCTGTTGCTGCATCTGTTGCTGCTGCATCTGCTGGAGCGCCTGCATACGAGCCGCCAATCCCTTCATTTTCTGCGGGTTCTTGGCGTTCTCCTTATAGCGTGCCTCAAGGATAGCGAGGAGCTTAGCGTCGTTGGTTGTGCGACGCAGCACCATCATGATGCCAGCCGAGAGAATCAACGTTACGAAGTAATAGAAGTTCAGGCCTGACGAATAGTCGTTGAAGATGAAGAAGAACATCAGCGGCATGAGGAACATCATCCATTGCATGACCTTCATCTGCTCAGCCTGCTGTCCCACCATCTGATCCTTCTGCATCTGCATGGTGATCCATGTGTAGAGCACCATGGCCACCGTGTAGAGCACACAAGTAAGGCTGAGGTGGTCGCCGATGAGCATCACGTTGGTGCTCCACTCCACGATCGGGTCGTAGGTAGACAGGTCGCTCATCCAAAGGAAGTTCTCGCCACGGAACTGTATGGCGTTAGGCACGAAGTTGAACATTGCCACCCAGATAGGCATCTGTATGAGCATGGGCAGACATCCCGACAGGGGGCTGACGCCATACTTGGCATATTCGGCCATCATGGCCTGCTGCTTCTGCATCTGGTCCTCAGGCTTGTTAAACTGCTTTGTGGCCTCGTCGAGTTTCGGTTTGAGCACACGCATCTTCGCCGAGCTCATATAGCTCTTCTTCACCATGGGGAAGGTGATGACCTTCAGCAAGATGGTGATGAGGATGAGCACGATACCCATGGGCAATCCCCAATCGGAGAGCCATGTGAAGACGGGCAATGTGAACCAACGGTTGATGTAACGGAAGAGCGGCCAACCGAGGTACACGATGCGCTGCATGTCGAGCTCCTTACCGAAGGTGCTCTGCTTCTCCACCTGCTTAAGGATATAGAAGTCGTTGGGACCATAGTAGAACTCAAACTCCGACGGCTTGGCACCTGTGGGATCGAAGCTGGTGCGCACCTGCGCCTTAAGGTCCTTGAGGTAGCGCACGGGCTGATTCTCCTGGTCCTTCTTGTCGTAGAGTGTGCTCTCAAGCTGTCCACCCTTCTGGAAATTATCCTTCGAGATCATGACAGCCGAGAAGAACTGGTTCTTGAAAGCGATCCAGTCGATTTCCTCTTCGGTTGTTTCCTTCTTGGTCTTGGCCTCACTTATATAATCGGTACCGCCCTCGCTCTCTTTCCAATCGAGGCGTGCGTAACGGTTCTCGAAGGTGAATCCACGTTCCTGCTCCTTCACCTTTTCGTGCCAATCCACACCGAGCGTTGTGGTGTTGGGGTCGAAGAGTCCGGCCATACCAACGGTACGCAGGCTCACATGGAGCATGTAATCGCTACCCAGACGGTAGTTGATGATGAGCGACTTGCCCTGTCCGGCCTCAGCGGTGAGCGTTACGGTGCTGTCGGTGACTGCCGTGGGCTCAAAAAAGAGGTCGCCGGTGCTGATGTTCATCTCCTTGGCCACGAGCGTGTAGTTGAGGCTCTGGTCCTTACCGCTGAAGAGGGTCACGCCACCGAGGTCGTCGCTCTTGCCGGTCTTGTCGGCAATGTTGTGACCCACATAGCGCTTGCTACCCTTCTCGTTCTTGATGTAAGCCTTTGTGACAGTGCCTCCCTTGGTAGAGAGGGTGACGGCCAACTTGGCGTTTTGCAACACCACATCCTGCGCCTTGCCCGTGAGGGCCTTGTAGAAGAGGGCTGTGGTGTCGGCCGCCACCTGTTCCTTGGCGGCCTGCTGCTGCTTGTAAGCGGCAATCTTGGCGGCTTGGTCGGCCTTTTGCTTGGCCACTTGCTCCAGTGAGTCCTTCACGAACTGAGCGCGCATCTCCTCTTGCGACGGCTGCGAATACCAGCTGAAACCAACGAGGACCACGGCGATGAGCACGAAGCCAATCAGTGTGTTTTTGTTCATTCTTTCCTTATTATACTTATATAATGACGACCAAAGGTTTATTTCTCAACATGCTTTTGGTTGGCGATGGCCGTCTTGACGAAATCGACGAAGAGGGGATGGGGCTTGAGCACCGTCGACTGGTACTCAGGATGGAACTGCGTTCCGATATACCACTTGAGCGACGGTATCTCCACGATCTCCACGAGGTCGCTCTCGGGATTGCGCCCCACACACTGCATACCGTTGCGCTCATACTCCTTCTCGAAGACATTGTTGAACTCGTAACGGTGGCGGTGGCGCTCCTGGATATGCTCCTGCTTGTAGATGTCGAACACGCGTGAGCCCTGTCTGAGCACACACTCGTAGGCGCCGAGGCGCATGGTGCCGCCCATGTTGGTGATGTTCTTCTGCTCCTCCATGATGTCGATGACGTTGTGGGGAGTCTTCTCGTCCATCTCACGACTGTTGGCGTCGGCATAGCCGAGCACGTTGCGTCCGAACTCGACCACCATCATCTGCATGCCAAGGCAAATACCGAAGGTGGGGATGTCGTGTGTGCGGGTGTAATGGGCTGCCACAATCTTGCCCTCGATACCACGCTGGCCGAAGCCCGGGCAAACCACGATACCATCAACACCTGCGAGCTTCTCAGCCACGTTGTCCTCGGTGATATACTCTGAGTTGATGAACTTCAGAACGGTCTTATGATCATTGTACACGCCAGCCTGAATGAGGCTTTCGCGGATACTCTTGTAAGCGTCTTGCAGGTCGTACTTGCCCACGAGGCCGATGGTCACCTCCTTGGTGGCCTTGTCGCGGCGCTCGAGGAACGCACGCCACGGACCGAGGCCCGGCTTCTCGCCCGGCTCGATGCCCACCTTGCGAAGGATGGCGGTGTCGAGACCCTGGTTCTGCATGTTGACAGGCACCTCGTAGATGCTGGGCAGGTCCTCACTTTGGATAACGCAGTCGAAGTCGACATTACAGAAGGCAGCCACCTTCTTGCGAACCTGATCAGAGAGATGCTTCTCGGTACGCAGCACGAGCACATCGGGCTGAATACCAACGCTTTGCAACTCCTTCACACTGTGCTGCGTAGGCTTGGTCTTAAGCTCGCCAGCGGCGTGGAGGTAAGGCACGTAGGTGAGGTGAACGTTGACGGCGTTGCGTCCCAGTTCCCACTTCAACTGGCGAATGGCCTCCATGTAAGGAGCGCTCTCAATGTCGCCAATGGTTCCACCGATCTCGGTAATCACGAAGTCGTAGTGTTCCTTCTTGCCGAGGTACTTCACGTTACGCTTGATCTCGTCGGTGATATGGGGCACCACCTGGATGGTCTTGCCCAGATAATCGCCACGGCGCTCCTTGTCGATCACGGCCTTATAGATACGACCCGTGGTCAACGAGTTGGCCTTGGTGGTCTGAATGCCTGTGAAACGCTCGTAATGTCCGAGGTCGAGGTCGGTCTCCATGCCATCAACAGTTACATAACACTCACCGTGCTCGTAGGGGTTGAGCGTGCCCGGGTCGATATTGATGTAAGGATCAAATTTCTGAATGGTGACGTTGTAGCCTCTGGCCTGCAGAAGCTTGCCAATAGACGAGGAGATGATGCCTTTACCTAACGAAGACACTACACCGCCCGTGACGAAGATATACTTTGTTTCTGCCACAATAGTAAATGTTAAAATGGGTAATTCAAAATTTGTTGCAAAGATAGCATATTTTTGCGAAAGCGACAACAAATCAAATTGAAACTTTCTAATATATTTAAAGAAGAACGTGAAAAGGTCGCCGCTCCAAGCCCGACACCGCTGCGAAAGAACTTCTTGGCACGGCCAAGTGGACGATCTCACGGGAAGTCGGGTGTGTAAATATTATTCACGAACAACCGAACAACCGGACTGTCCTGACTGCATAAAGCGAACGACTCAACCATTCTTTTGGGTCGGATTAGGCATGGACTGCATGAAACCGACAGGCAGGAAGAAGCGAAAAACCACAGCGGCACGAGAGGCCTCCAGGAAGCAACCGCAGCTTGGCGACACACTGAAAATCTACAACAATCTATACATCAATCTACACACTTCTTTTGAACGGGAGAAAAGTTGGGCTCAAAAACGCGATTCTCAGCGTATTTACGTATTCGCCTTATATTCAGCGCATTACAGCCTTAAACCAAAGCGCAACCTTCTTTATCCTGCATTTTACATTGCAAAACATGCCTTTTCGCATAACGAAAGATGCCCAATCGGGTCTCGACACCTTAGCTTTCGCACCGCGGAACATGCCAAACGGCAACTCGATAGATGCCCAACGGTAGTCTGACCGGCCGCTCGAGAGGTCTCAACCGCGCAAAAACGGCTTTTTCTTTCTCTATTTCATCCGAAATCACCGACAAACTTTTTAGCCAAAATACGTGACAAACAGCATATTCCTCACACACTGCAGCCTACGACAAGCAGTATAAACATCCTATAGGATGTAAATAATATTAGCAACCAACCCAATCGTTTCATCCAATAATTTCTCTTGGAAGAATGGCGCTTTCGCACCCATACGCTTTCCACACCTTATATAATAAGGCGCCTACAAAGCGTCCTTGCACAAACCACGTTTGCCCTATCGATCCAACAATTCGTTCCGCTCGTCGCCCCACTCCAACGCGTCCGAAGGGCGGCATCCGTGGGGACTAACGGATGCCGTTCGCCTGGCGCCCAACCACCCAAAAGCCCCAAAATCAACAAAAAATGCATTTTATCAGAAAATTCTTGGCGAAAAATTTGGAGGAACCGAAAATCTTTCGTAATTTTGCACACCGTAAACAGGGGCGTAGCCCAGTTGGTTTAGAGCGCTGCAGTCACATTGCAGAGGTCCCCGGTTCGAGCCCGGGCGTCCCTACCAACAAAAGAAGGTGTGTCAGAGATAACTTTGACACACCTTTTTCTTTACGCCCCAACGATGGCCTTGGGCCAAAGCAAGCCTAAATGCATATTACAGAGTACGTACATCTAACTTCATAACCATGAACAACTATTTTAATCGTCTGTTGCTCGGCACCTTGGTAGCCGCCGCTCCTGCGCTGGCCGCCACAGCTAACGACGTAACGGGCATCCGCCGTATCAACAACACCACCGCTGAGGTGATGCTGTCTGACGGCCACACGCTGACCGTTGATTTCTACGGCCCAAGCATCTTCCGCCTTTTTCAGGACAACAGTGGCGGTATCGTTCGCGACCCCGAGGCATCGCCCGAGGCTAAAATCCTCACCAACAACCCGCGTCGCGACGTGGGCAAACTGACCGTTAGCAGCGACGACCAAAAGGTGAGCGTCAGCACGGCCAACGTGCGCGTTGACTTCGCCAAAAAGGGCGCGCTCGTCAGCGTGACCGACCTCCGTCGCCAGCACACCGTGGTCAGCCAGACCGAGCCCACCCTCTTCGAG
>ERZ1026856.1095-NODE-1095-length-14326-cov-4.305234_pt1 | contig 14326 bp, 12 predicted proteins | sample MGYA00380158_ERZ1026856 | MGnify/ENA primary metagenome ERZ1026856 (study PRJEB33269, sample SAMEA4719794) | human gut metagenome | biome: human-associated habitat; feature: organic feature; material: feces | place: Cameroon | collected 2013-10 ...
GGACCACCATTGCCGCCGTCTCGGCAAAAAAGCCGGAGATAAGAGCGGCGGCAGTGACAAATAAAACGACAACGGGGGCGGCAAAGAAGTCCTTCCTCAGCACGGAACGCACCGCATCTAGGGCAATGTCATATCCGGCGGCAACGACCGCAGCCGCAAGCAGGACCGCCCGCAGGAGCTCAGAAAGCTCAAGCACCAGAGAAACTGCAAGAAGCACCGATGCCGCCGCCAATCTGACGAGGAGTATCGTATCAACGCCGCCGCTTCGCTCAGGGGTAGTACTCATTATGCCACCTCCGTTATTTTGATTTAGTTTTCAGACCGGCTCAAGCCTTGCCGTCGCAGCCGAGAACGTCGACGATCTTGTGCTTGACCATCTCTCTGATGGTGTCGCGGGCGGGAGCAAGGTACTGTCTGGGGTCAAAGTGATCGGGATGCTCGTTGAAGTACTTGCGGATGCTCGCGGTCATGGCGAGACGCAGGTCGGAGTCGATGTTGATCTTGCAGACGGCCATGGAAGCGGCCTTGCGGAGCTGATCCTCGGGAACACCGATAGCACCGGGCATGTTGCCGCCGTTCTCGTTGATGATCCTGACGAACTCTTGGGGAACGGAGGAAGAACCGTGGAGAACTATGGGGAAGCCGGGCAGACGCTTCTCGACTTCTTCAAGGATATCGAAGCGGAGCTGAGGATTGGTGCCGGGCTTGAACTTATATGCGCCGTGAGAGGTGCCGATGGCGATGGCAAGAGAGTCGCAGCCGGTGCGCTCGACGAACTCCTGAACGTCCTCGGGCCGGGTGTAGGAGCTGTTCTCGGCGGAGACATTGACCTCGTCCTCGATACCGGCGAGAGTGCCAAGCTCAGCCTCGACGACGACGCCGTGGTCGTGTGCGTACTCAACGACCTGTCTGGTGAGGGCTATGTTATCCTCGAAGCTCTTGGAGGAGCCGTCGATCATGACGGAGGTAAAGCCGCCGTCAATGCAGGACTTGCAGAGCTCAAAGCTGTTGCCGTGGTCGAGATGGAGAGCGATGGGCAGACCGGTCTCGATGACTGCGGCCTCGACCAGCTTGATGAGGTAGGTGTGGTTTGCATATGCGCGTGCGCCCTTGGAGACCTGAAGGATCAGAGGAGCGTTGACTTCCTTTGCGGCTTCGGTTATGCCCTGAACGATCTCCATGTTGTTGACGTTGAAAGCACCGATGGCGTAGCCACCCTTGTATGCTTTTTCAAACATTTCCTTAGTAGTTACAAGAGCCATTTCTAAATCTTCCTTTTTTCGTGAATTTTGTACAATTAGCATATTTACAAATTGTGATTTATATTATATCCTCAATCAGTACTTTAATCAAGGCGCACAATATACAAATTCAGCAGAAAAAAATTATTAATTTCACATGCGGAGGAAGTAAAAATGAACGAAAAACTCATCGGTGCATGCATATTCGGCCAGTCCGGCGGCCCCACCGCCGTTATCAATGCCAGCGCTTACGGCGTTATCCGCGCGGCGCTCGACGCCCCCGAGATCACCAAGGTCTACGGCGCGGCTCACGGTATCAAGGGCGTACTGGACGACAAGCTTTATGTTATGGACGAGGAAGACCCCGAAGAGCTCAAGCTCCTCCTGAACACCCCCTCCTCCGAGCTTGGCTCCTGCCGCTATAAGATCGCCGACCCCGAGAAGGACGATACCGATTATAAGCGCATTCTTGAGATATTCAAGAAGTACAACGTCAGATACTTCTTCTACAACGGCGGCAACGACTCCATGGACACCTGCAACAAGATCAGCCGCTATATGGAATCCGTCGGCTACGAGTGCCGCGTCATGGGCGTACCCAAGACCATAGACAACGACCTTTACGGCACCGACCACTGCCCCGGCTTTGCCAGCGCCGCGAAGTATATCGCGACCTCCTGCATGGAGATAAACAAGGACGCAAGAGTATACGATAACGGCATGATCACCATCGTCGAGATCATGGGCCGTCACGCCGGATGGCTTGCTGCCAGCGCCGCGCTCGCGACCGAGTTCGGCTCCGGCCCCGACCTTATCTATCTCCCTGAGACCGATTTTGATATGGACAAGTTCCTCGCAGAGGTCGATGAGGTCTATGCCAAGAACGACAAGGTCCTTGTCGCTGTCTCCGAGGGTATCCACTACGCTGACGGCACCTTCGTTTCCGAGGCGAAGACCTCCTCTACCGACGGCTTCGGTCATGCCCAGCTCGGCGGTCTTGCCGCAATGCTGGCCGATATCGTCAAAAAGCACACCGGCGCGAAAGTCCGCGGTATCGAGCTGAGCCTTCTGCAGCGCTGCGGCGCACATCTTGCGTCCCTCACCGACGTGAACGAGGCGTTCGGTGCGGGCCAGGAGGCCGTCAAGCAGGCCGTCGCCGGCGTCACCGGCAAGATGGTGGCCTTCAAGCGTGAGTATGTCGACGGCAAGTACACCTGCAAGTACGAGCTTCTGCCCCTTTCCGAGGTCGCGAACTATGAGAAAAAGGTCCCCCAGGAATGGATAAACGAGACCCAGAACGGCCTTACCCATGAGTTCATCGACTACGTTCTCCCCCTCATCCAGGGCGAGCCTGATATCCCGAGAGAAAATTCCCTCCCCAGATACGCGAAACTCAAGAAGGTCCTTGCAAAGTAACCGCAACAAAGAGCAAAGAGTACATGCTGCTAAAGCATGTACTCTTTTTTATATGTTCTTTATCTGGTTTCTTATGAGGAGTCCGACTGCGTCGGCGAGCTTGTCAAGACTCTGTATGCGGGCAAAGTCGCGCCCATACACCATCTTCGCAGAGGGAACATCCTCGTCGTCGCCGGTAAAAACACACGCCACAGCAATGCCGTCCGCCCTCGCGCGGCGCACCTCGAGCGAAGTGTCTACAAGTCCTGCCTGCTGCTCATACGGTATAAGCTCGTCTCCGGCGCTGCGTATTTTCAGCACGTCATTGGGCTTGACGTCCGAGAGGATGATGAGGATACGGTGTTCATAGTGAGACTGCGACATGAGATGATGTGCGGCTCTGATGGCAAGACCGTCGCGGTTGCAGCCGTTGGACACATACTCAAATATCTTTTTATTGTTATTCGGTTCGCTGTAGTCACGGAAAATACGAAGCACGGTGTACCCGGTCATCGAACAGAAGGACATCACCCGGCACGGAATTGAGCAGCGTGTCAGGCTCTCGGCGATCATGTAGCCTTGGGATGAAACGGTTTCCTGTCTGTGCTTCTGCGATGTGGAGGCGTCAAGAAGAATGTCGACGCTCAGGCTCCCTGCGTCGTCCTGCTCGGTGCGGGTAAATATCTTTCCGTCGTCAAGCTTCAGTGCGCGCCACGCCCTGCTGCCGCACAGCCTGCCGCCGCCCGCCTTGACCTCGACCGGCTGCAGGTGCATGAGGACGGAGTTTTGCACCTGAGAAGTCAGCTTTCCTATGGCAGCGTTATTTCGCGCGAAATTATCCTTATAGAACTGGCGGTTTTTTTCTATCTGCCGGGCTTCCCGCTGCTTTTGCAGAGCCTCGAAGCCGTTGAATATCGTGCCGCTGTATTCCTCGCCGTTCGTGAAATGGAGGCAGCAGCCGAGATGATTCCCTGTGCAGAGTCTGCGCTCGATCTCCGAGACCTCCCGCGGGGTAAAAATGGACTTTCCGTACTTCGAGGTCATAAATTCCCGAAGCTCTGCAGCCGAAAGCTTTGTTTTCAGCTCATTTTCTTCCTGCTTTTCACCCGCGTGACCGCCGCCGTAAATATTGTCCGGGTGATCGGCAAAGCCTATGCCGAATCTGCGGTATCTTGCTTTTCCGCTGCCTTTCTTCTTTCCGAAAATCGATGGCGGGATACGGTGCTTTTCCTGTCTGCGTTCCTCGGTGCGTATCTGGAACCATCGCATGAAAAGCTCCTGAGCGCGCTCGACGATATCCTCCGTAGTCATCTCGGGCGAAAACTCAAGCTCATCAAGGAGCTTGCTCTCATACGCGCTCAAGCCGGGGTCGCGCCCGAGGACGCGCTTAAAATGCCCCGTGGCCATCGCTTCGTAAAGACGGTCGCTCTCCTTTGTTTCATAAAGGCGGAGAAAGCTTTCGGCATAGTCGTGTCTTAGCTCGGCGAGAGCGGGACGGTCCCCCTCTTCCCTGCCGTACACCGAGTTTTCAAGCCCGAGCCAGAAAAGGCTTTCATAGACGGAGGAATCCTCATACTGCTCAAATGCGCGGAACACAGCCTCGATCTGCGGGTAATCGTACTGATATCTGACCGCGCCGATAATGCTGTTCCAGTAAATATCCGCCCTGCCCTCACTGTCATAAGCCTTGAAGTCCGGAGAAAAGGCGTGGCTCCTTGCGCCGTTCCATATCTGATTGAGCGCGCGCTTTCTCTGTACCTCGCTAACTTCGTTTATCATGACTCAAATATCGTCTCTCTTCCGATACCGGCGGGGATCCTCGCGGCGATGATGTCGGATACGAGCTGGTGTTCAAAATCGTCGAAGGACTTATTCACGATACCCATCTCCAGCGCCTGACCGACCGTAAGCCCCTCGTTCACGAGGTTAAGCGCAGCGACAAGTCCGCGCAGGTCGAGCGGCTTCGTAGATATCTCGGAGCTGTCGCACTTCGCGCGAATCTCGTGGAAAAGCTGTGCAAACTGACGGGTATACTCGCTCTTGAGCCTCGGAAATTGGGACTGGAGGAGGTTTTCAAGATTTTCCTGGGAAATGATCGGCATATTGATGACCATGAAGCGCGAGGCGAGCGCTTCGTTCAGCTCTCGTGTTCCGGCGTAGCCGTAGTTCATTGTGGCAATGAAGCGCGTACTGGGCGCGAGACTTATGCGGTCGTACCCGGGGACGTCGATTATACGCCGGAAATCAAGCACCGCATGCAAAACGGCAAGGGATTCGTTTTTCGCCATGTTTATCTCGTCGAGTATGCCGAAGCCGCCGAATTCCGCGCACTGATATATCGGCCCGTGGCGAAAACGCACCTCTCCGTCAAGGAAAGTATCCGTACCGATGAGCGATGAAGCGTCCGTGTTGAGGTAGAAAGAGATATCCCACTCCGGCCGAGCGAAAACGGCGGCGAGGTTTTCCGCAAGCACGTTCTTTCCGGTGGCCTTCGGGCCGACGAGCAGGATGTTTTCCCCCGCAAGCAGCGCCGTCAGGGCTTTTTCCCAGATATCACGGCCATAGTAGCGGTATTTCGGCACGGGGATACGGCGGACAGAAGCCTCATCGGCCGGGTATTTCGCACGGAAATCCTTTATTTTTGATATAAGCTCCTCGCTTACTCCCTGACTGCGCAAAAAATCCAACATCATATCTGCCTCCGATACAAAGTTTTCGCCTGTATTTTACCACTGTGCATGTATTTTTTCCATCATTTTTTTAGACGATTGAATTTTTTGACGAAATAATTTATAATTGATTCAACAATTTGGAGGAGCCTTTTTCATGACTGAACTGAAGCACCCGTATATTTCGGTCGAGAAGGACGGCGTACTGTCCTACGGCGGCACTCAGACATGGTCGGAGAGCCGGGTGATACGCCGCTGCGGCTGCGGCGTTATCGGCAGTACGGATGTGCTTATCTATCTGTCAAAATACAATGCGCGCTGCGGGGGCGTATTCCCTGCCGCACTTCTCGGCGATACGGTCAGCGAGCGGGACTATGACGAATACTCGCGGCGGCTCTGTCTCAGATATATGCCCGTCGTGCCGCCCTTCGGCATGAACGGACTGACGTTGGCTGCGGGGCTTGCGCTTGCCTTCAGGCATTACAAAATGCCTATGAGGGCGCGTTGGGGCGTGCGGAGAAGCGAGCTTTTCGGGACCATTGAGGAAATGCTTTCTGCGGACATCCCGGTCATTCTTTCCGTGGGGCCGAATTTTCCGCGAGTATGGCACAAGGACAAGGCGACCCTGTATGTAATGCGCTCCGACGGGCTGCCCCGTGCCGCCGCGTCCACCCACGCGCACTTTCTGACCGTTACTGGGATAGACGGCGAATGGCTGCAGGTCTCGTCCTGGGGACGCAGGTTCTTTATTTCCCGCGCAGAGTATGAAGAATACGTCACGCACAGCAGCAACGGCCTTTTGAGCAGTATCGTGCATATCTCGGAAACGTGAAACAGACTATATTTGCTTGCCAGACGCGCAGGTGAATGATAATATAATACTATATTTCAACAAGGAGACGGCGGCATGAACGACTTGCAGACGCAGAAGAAAAATCTGATAATGTTCCCCCTCGGCACGGTTGGCAGAGACATGATGTATCAGCTCTTTACCAACTTTATTCTTACCTATGTGCTTTTTACCCGCAGCCTCACGGCGGCACAGCTCATGGCGATAACCGGAATAATGGTCGGCGCGCGTATATTCGACGCGCTGAACGACCCCATCATGGGCAACATCATTGAGCGTACCCGCGGCAAATACGGCAAGTTCAAGCCGTGGCTCGTGATAGGCATTCTCTCTACCTGCGTTGTGGAGTACCTCGCGTTCAACACCGATCTGCAGGGCTGGAGCTTTGTGTGGTTCTTCGGCGTCATCTATTTCATGTACAGCATTACATACACCATGCATGACATCTCCTATTGGGGCATGGTGCCGGCGCTCGGCTCCGACGCACACACGAGAAACCAGTTTACCGCCCGCGCGACGCTTTTCGCCGGTATAGGCGGCACGCTGGCCTCCGTGCTTATACCCATGCTCACGACCGGCTCGAATACGATCGGCGGAAACACGGCGTTTGCTTATGGCCGTATCGCCCTCGCGGTCTGCATTATCGCGCCCATATTCATGTGCTTCACTATCTTCGGCGTCCGCGAGAATCGCGACTACGGAAACGACGTTCCACCTGTCAGCTTCAGGAAGATCTGGGACACCATCAGCGGCAACGATCAGCTTATGTGGATAGCGCTGATATTCCTCATCCAGCAGATAGGCAACGGCCTCGTCATCGGCGGCATAGGCTCGACCTATATATACTTTGAGTTTGGCTATGAGGGCGGACTTTTCTCCCTGTTCTCCACGGTCGGAATGGCGGCCACCGCGTTTCTTATGATCTTCTATCCCGCCATATCCCAGAAGATACACCGCAAGCCGCTTATGGGCATTATGGCGGTGATATCTGTTGTCGGCTACGTACTTATGCTCGGCGCGGGTCTGCTCATGCCCACCGGCACTGCCAAATTCTGGATACTTACGGTGGGATACATGTTCTCAAACTTCGGCCAGTACTGCTACTATCTCGTCATGATGATATCCATCCTCAATACCGTTGAGTACAACGAATACAAGCGCGGTACGCGCGACGAGGCCATTATCGCCTCTCTGCGTCCGTTCTTTACGAAGCTCGCCTCCGCGCTCATCGTGCTGATAATTTCCGCGTGCTACCTCATATTCGGCGTTACAAACTACACCAATCAGATATCGGAGCTCGAGCGTCAGACCTCCATGGGGCTTATAACCGAGGCACAGAAGCTCTCAGAGATCGGCGGCGTTATCTCCGGCGTCAGCCACGCGCAGACTCTGGGGCTCCTGTTCAGCATGACTGTGCTGCCCTGTGCGCTCATGCTCATATCCTATTTCATGTATAAAAAGCACTATACTCTCGATGAAGAGGAATATGACCGCATCTGCGCCGAGATCGCGGCCCAAAAGGCGACGGCTGTAAAATGAGCCTGACGAAAGCAGTATTGAGATTTGCCGCTCCCCTGCCCCATATCGAGAGCTTTGAGAGATATCTGTTTATCGGTCCGCACCCCGATGATATCGAGATCGGAGCGGGAGCGACCGCGGCGAAGCTGTCGGAGCTTGGTAAGACGGTATGCTTCCTCATTTGCATTGACGGGCGTTTCGGCGACGGAAGCGCACCGAAGGGCATAAGCCGCGAGGAGCTTGTGGAAATGCGGCGTAAGGAGGCCATCGCCTCTGCGGCCATGCTCGGGGTGACGGATGTACGTTTCCTTGACCTTTGCGACGGTGAGGGCTATACCCGGCAGGAGCTGCTGCACGGCATTGCCCGCGTCGTGGGAGAGTTCAAGCCTGAGCTTATATTTGCGCCCGACCCGTTTGTATCGAGCGAGGGTCACGCCGACCACCTCAATGTCGGCGAGTGTGCGCGCCAGATAGCCTGCTTCGCGCCGTATGCAGGGATCATGACGAGCTACGGGGCAGAGAGCGCGCCGGTAAAGGCTCTCGCGTATTACATGACCGCAAAGCCCAACCGCTTTGTCGGGACGAGGGGCTATCTCACCAGACAGCTGAGCGCCGTTTTCGACTGTCACAAAAGCCAGTTCCCTGACGGCGCCGACGAGCCAAGGTCCATTGCCCTGTATCTCCGTCTGAGGGCCGCCGACAACGGTATACGCTCGCTCAAGGGCTGCGCCGAGGGCTTCAGAGTTCTTGGGGCAACACACATGCACTGTCTGCCCGAAGCCGGTGAATGACAAAAAATGAGAGGTCATATATGACCTCTCATTTTACTTAAAATCCGAAGGAATCAACTATTTTCTCGGCCCCGAATGCTTTTACAGCCTGACGGTACATCGCCTTCGCGTGTATCCTGTCGTGCCAGATGAAGCGGCGGAGGACCTTCCTCACGGACCACTGCTCTCCGTAGCTGCCGTCAAATACCCTCGGCTCCAAAAAGTCCGGGCGCGACTCGAGGAGCGCAAAACCCCGTTCGCGGCATTCAACGATGGTACCCGCGTTGTCCGCGTCGACGCCGACCTCCCTGAAGTAGTAGGAGTTTACGTTCTTGGTGTGCTGATACATTTCCTCGGCGGTGTGCGGGATAACGCCGTAAAAGGTCTTTCGCGCCGGGGCAATGGCGATGTCCTTGCACGGGACAGAGACGTACAGCGCAAGAAAAGACTGCGCCGACTTCACGGCAAGTGATTTGAGCGCCTCGTACTCGGTCTTTGTAAGTCCCTCACGCTCGGTGTCAAATATAACGTCGCTGTCCGCGTCGCAGATATCCAGAGAGGAGACCTTTTCCTGAACGATCTCAAGCTCCGGCGCGGCGGCATACTCATCGCCGACCCATGAAGTAAAGGACCTGAGTTCGGCAGGCATTTTCCCGAGAGCCTCTTCGAGCGACGCTCCTCTTGCATACGCGCCGGGTACACTGCCACAGTAAAGGAGCGTATCGTTCCCGTTGTGTTCCCAGATGAGCTGTGCTTTCATGCTCCTATTACTCCGCCGCGTAGTTATCGAAATAGCCCTGAATGTAGACTATGGGCGTACCCTTGTCGCCGCTGCCGGAGGTAAGGTCGCAGAGAGAACCCAGCAGGTCGGTGAGACGGCGGGGCGTAGTACCCTCAGAGACCATCTTGCCGACGAGGTCAGCGTCCTTGCGGACTATCTCGCTCTTTATCGCCTCGCGCAGCTCTTCACCGCTGAGGGACGCAAAATCGTTGTCGGCGAGATACTTGAGCTTCAGCTCATTGGGGGTCCCTTCAAGACCGGCGGTATATGCCGGGGAGACGATGGGGTCTGCAAGCTCCCATATCTTTCCCACAGGATCCTTGAACGCGCCGTCGCCGTAAACCATGACCTCGACGTGCTTGCCGGTGAGCTCAAAGAGCTTCGCCTGTATGCTCTCGACGAGGGACTGGCAGTCGCGGGGGAAGAGCTTTACGGAGTCCTCGGTGGCTTTGTTCGTGCCGAGGAGGCCGTATTTTTCGTTGTAGCCGCTGCCGTTCACGGGCGCGGTCATTATATCGTCAAGACCGTAGACGATCTCGGCGCCGGCGGCCTTGAGTATACGCTTCGTGCGGGCGCGGGTGTGGATGTCGCAGCAGAGGACATTCTTGGTATGCTCGAGTATGGCACGGCAGTCGTTGGCAAAGATGACCTCGACCTCGGCCCCGCTCTCGCGGATAATGTCGGAGTAATACTGGACATAGTCGACACCGGTGAAGCGGTGCTTGTGGAAGCCGAAATACTCGCGGTACTTATCCAGTGTGAGGACATCGCGGAATGGATCGACGCCCTTTTCATCAAGCATGTCCATGTCGATAAGATGGTTGCCTACCTCGTCGGAGGGGTAGGACAGCATAAGGACTATCTTCTTCGCGCCCTTTGCTATGCCGCGCAGACACACCGCAAAGCGGTTGCGGCTGAGAATGGGGAAAATAACGCCGACGGTCCCGCCGCCGAACTTGACCCTGACGTCCGCCGCGATATCGTCGACGGTGGCGTAGTTTCCCTGCGCTCTCGCGACGATCGCCTCGGTCATGGCGACTACGTCTCTGTCGCGGATCTCAAGCTCATTCTGGCTTACCGCCTGCATGACGGTATCCGTAACGATTTTGACCAGATCGTCCCCGGCGCGGATGATGGGTGCGCGGAGACCTCTGGAAACTGTACCGACAACTCTGCTCATAATAGACACCTCTGTATAGTATGAATTGCTGCTTGTTACAACTTAATCAGTATACTACGGCATATTGTTCTTGTAAAACATTTTTTCTCTCAAATAAAAACTTTAATTTTTTTAATTAATTATTGCTTTTTTTAGCAAAGTGTCATAAAATACGGCGTGCATACTTCATATGGGGGGAAAGATATGAGTACTAAGCGTAAATTTGGTGACAGACGTGACGGTCATTGGGTACGCGATGTTCCCGGACTACAGACGATCATGACACACCTTATGCACAACCGTACCGAATGCGAGGTGTACATGAACGATACCTTCGATGTGACGGACGTTCTCAAATTCATCGAAAAGAAAAATCTCGAACATCCCGAGTATAAGACTACGCTTTTCCATTGCTTCATCTACGGCGCGGCAAAAATGATCCGCGAGAGGCCGAACATGAACCGCTTTATCCAGGGCCGCCGCATGTACCAGCGCGACGACATAAGCCTGAGCTTTGTCTGCAAGCGCCGCTACACGGACCACGCCGAGGAGGCGCTGATGGTAATGGTCGCCAAGGACGAGCAGAACATCGACGATATTACAAAAAAAGTCGTCGGAGACGTAATAGAGACAAGGAAGAGCGAACATTCCACCGGTGGTATCGACGCCATCGTGGACGCTCTTGCAAAGCTCCCGCGTTTCCTGCTGGCGATCGTTGTGGGACTTATACGGCTGATCGACTACTGGGGGATATCTCCGAGCTTTCTGACCGACGGCGACCCGAACTTCACTACAGTCTTTTTCAGCAACCTCGGCAGCATAAAGGGTCCCGCTATATACCACCATCTGAATAACTACGGCACAAACAGCATAATGGTGACGGTCGGAACCATACATAAGGCGGAGCTTATCATGCCCGACGGGACGAAGCAGATACGCGACGTTGTCGACATCGGCGCAACCCTTGATGAGCGTATAGGCGACGGATTCTATTTTGTCCGCAGTCTGAAGCTCCTCAAGTATCTTTTTGCACACCCTGAGCTTATGGAGCAGCCCTTAGGCGAGCCTTCCGGGTTTGATTACAAGTAAGAGAGGTTTTACTAATGAATACAATAACTGCCAAAACCCCGTGGGAGGCTCATCTCGGAGACGTTCCCATGCACCTTGAATACTTTGACGGTACGATGTTCAACGCGATCGAAAGGGTCGCCATTGAACACCCGAAGCAGATCGCCTTTGACTTCATGGGTAAGTCCACGACGTATGAGGAGCTTACCGAGGACGTCAAGGAGTGCGCCAAGGCGCTCAAGACCATCGGCGTGCGCGAGGGCGACAGAGTCACCATCGCAATGCCTAACTGCCCGCAAGCGATATACATGTTCTACGCGGTCAATCTCGTCGGCGGCATCGCAAACATGATTCACCCCCTCTCAGCCGAGAAGGAGATAGAGTTCTACATCAACGAATCCGAGAGCGTCACGGCCATCACCCTCGACCAGTTCTATCATAAGTTTGAGAAGGTCCGCCAGAACACGAAGGTCGTCAATATCATCATTGCGAGCGTAAAGGACGCGCTCTCAAAGCCCATCCGAGCCGGCTATATGCTCACCGAGGGGCGTAAGGTCAAGAAGATACCCAAGGACGCGCCCGTCATCATGTGGAAGGACTTCATGCGCCTGAGCAAGGCCTGCTTCTACAACTACACGGTCGAGCGCAAGGCGGACGACCCTGCGGTCATTCTGTATTCCGGCGGCACCACCGGCACCACCAAGGGTATTGTCCTCACCAATAAAAATTTCAACGCCCTCGGGCAGCAGGTCATCGCCGCCAACCCCATGTTCCGTGTCGGCGACAAAATGCTCGCCGCAATGCCGCTCTTCCACGGCTTCGGGCTGGGCGTGTGCGTACATACCATGCTCTCTCAGGGCGGACGCTGCATTCTCATCCCCCGCTTCACTGCTAAGAGCTACGCGAAGCAGATTGTCAAATACCGCTGCAACTTCATTGCGGGCGTTCCCACTCTGTACGAGGCGCTCCTGCGCCTGCCCTCCATGGACGGCGCCGATTTGAGCTGCCTCAAGGGCGTATTCTCCGGCGGCGACTCGCTCTCCATAGAGCTGAAAAAGAAATTCGATAAATTCCTCTATGACCACAAGGCGGTCATTCAGGTGCGCGAGGGCTATGGTACTACCGAGACCGTCACGGCCTGCTGCCTCACTCCTCCGCACATGTTCAAGGAGGGCAGTATCGGTCTCCCCTTCCCGGACACTTACATCAAGATCGTTCGCCCCGGCACCGACGAGGAGCTTCCGTACGGTGAAGAGGGCGAGATCCTGCTTGCCGGTCCCACTGTCATGAAGGAGTATATGAACCACCCAGACGAGACCGCCTCCACCCTGCGCACCCACGCCGACGGTCTCACATGGGTATACACAGGCGACCTCGGTATGATGGACAGAGAAGGCTTTATCTACTTCAAGGGCCGCGCAAAGCGTATGATAATCTCCTCCGGCTACAATGTCTACCCCGGGCAGCTTGAAAATATTCTCGACGCGCACGATTATGTTCAGATGAGCTGCGTCATAGGCGTTCCTGACCCCTACAAGATACAGAAGGTCAAGGCGTTCGTAAAGCTCAGTCCGGACATTCCCGCGAACGACGATACCCGCCGCGCTCTTATGGATTACTGCCGTCAGAACATCGCCAAGTACGCAATGCCCTATGATATTGAATTCAAGGACGATATGCCGAAGACCCTCGTCGGCAAGGTAGCATACCGCGTCCTTGAAGAGGAGGAGCTTGCAAAGCTCAAGGCAGCCGAAGAACCCGAAACAGTATGATATAAAGACCGGGCTGGTCATCCAGCCCGGTCTTTTTCTACCATAGATACGGTATGAGCTTGAAATCTACCTCCTCGGCGTACTCGGCATAGCCCTGCAGTCCGCCGCAGAGTGTCTTGTCCTCTAAATATGTAAGCGCGAAGGTGAGCGCCATCACGGTCAGCGCAGCCAAGGCCACATAAACATGCGGAAATATAAGACAAATCGAGAAGCACCAAATAAGTACAGCGGAATACGCAGGGTGACGTACATATCTGTACGGCCCGCGCCGGCACAGCTCCGCGGGGCATTCCCTGTCCCCGGCCGCGAACGAGTCATTGACGGCCATTGACCAGAGATAAAGCGTCTCAGACACGGCATACAGCACGAGTCCAAGGTAAAACCACACGTCCGGCTCAAGCCGCAAATTACCCAAGCCGGCCGCGAGGAACACGAGGAAATCCTTTATCAGGATCATCGCGCATGGGAGGAGGTTATCCCAGCGCGCGGAACCGCCGAATCTCTCAGGCATGTGCAGTTTCCCGGGTGCGGCAAGATACAGCGCAAGTCCGGAGAGAAGCGCCGAGCTGAAATGGACCGAGAAAAAAATAACTTCCCGCCTGCCGAACGCTCCCACTGCCCCGAGGAGGAACAGCAACGGCGCGAGGACACGCTTCACGATAAGGCGCAGTATGTAATTGTCCGACGCCTTACCCATGTCAGCACCCCCATCTTCGCTTCATACAATGATTATATACCAGATCACCTCCCGCGGTAAAGCACATATCCGAACTTTTTCAAAAAAGCTGTGACGGGTATTACACCCACCACAGCCCTTTTGCTCAATCGAACGCGGGATTGACCGCGTAGAAGTTGCAGTCCATTTTTTCGAGCGCGAGTCTGAGCGCCTCGCCAAAGCGCTGGTAGTGGACGATCTCCCGTTCTCGGAGAAAGCGGATAACGTCGTTCACATCAGGGTCGTCGCTGAGTCTCAGTATGTTATCGTAGGTCGTGCGCGCCTTCTGCTCGGCGGCGAGGTCCTCGTTCAGATCGGTTATCACGTCGCCCTTCACCTGCATGCCGGCCGCGCTCCACGGAAAGCCGGAGGCAGCGGTAGGATACAC
>ERZ1026856.1096-NODE-1096-length-14320-cov-15.006309_pt1 | contig 14320 bp, 12 predicted proteins | sample MGYA00380158_ERZ1026856 | MGnify/ENA primary metagenome ERZ1026856 (study PRJEB33269, sample SAMEA4719794) | human gut metagenome | biome: human-associated habitat; feature: organic feature; material: feces | place: Cameroon | collected 2013-10 ...
AAGCGATATAGGGAAAATCTTTTTCAAAACCGGGAAGCAATTCTTCCTTGCTTCCGATATGAAATTCTATGCTATGGATATTTCTCATGTCTGTTCACCTGCACATCCGGGATTTTGTATCTGCCTTATGAATTAAATATACTGGAAAGAAATTGTAAATGCAAATATCTGCTGATATTTGGAAAATTCGGATTTTCATACATGGGAATCAAGGGCGCTGCCATTGCCACACTTATTTCGCAGTTGTTTAACCTGGTATTTATTGGGATCGGATTTTTCTTATGTATCAGAAAAGATGGAGACAAACCGATATTGTCTCTACATTTTAATAAAATCACAATCCGGGATTATCTGATCATGATTCTTCCGATTCTGATCAGTGAATTCTTATGGAGTCTCGGACAAAATGTGGAGTCTGCTGTTTATGGACATCTTGGCACCTCAAACCTTGCAGCCTATACCCTTACCGGTCCGATCCAAGGGCTTATGATAGGTGCACTTAGCGGATTGTCTGCGGCTGCCGGTGTAATGGTCGGCAAAAGGCTTGGCAGGAAAGAATATGATGAAGCTTACACAGAGTCGAAGAAGATTATGTGTGCAGGCTTAGTTGGTGCAGTAACAGTATCGGCTTTGCTCATTCTTTTGTCCGGAGTATATACCGGATTCTATCGTGTTGATGACAGCGTAAAAGAGCTTGGAAAGATACTGCTTATCGTATTTGCCCTGTATGCTCCGGTCAAAGTGGAAAATATGATACTTGGCGGAGGCATTATCAGAAGTGGCGGCAATACCAAAATCATTATGATTATTGATATTATCGGCACATGGTGTATCGGAATTCCACTGTGTCTGCTTGCAGCATATGGATTTAAGTGGGGAATTGTTGGCGTGTATACCTTGCTTACCACAGAGGAATTATTCCGGCTTGCTGTATCGTTAATTATCTTTAGAAGGCGTAAATGGATCATTAGTTTATGCTGATTTCCGCAACCTGCTTCTGCCTACTCTTTCCTGCCTTACGCGCCATCCTCCAGAGCACGGTTGCAAGCCCGACCGCCATCGGCACATAAAACGATGCCGCCCGGCTGACGATCATCGACACAGGTAACGTCCCTCCGATGAAAATCTGTGCAAACGCGCTCCGATACACGAGCTCCGTAATTCCTTGCGCGCCGGGCACCGGAAGCATGTCCACTGCCAGCGTCACCGCCGCCTGTAAAAAGACGACGCTCCACAAATTTGTCCCGAAAAGCCCCATTCCGCAGTACACCAGCCAGGTAATCACAAATGCGCTGTTTCTCTGCACAAAGGTCAGTAAAAATGCTGCCGCAAGCCGCCCCGGATGCTCTTTTAAAAATAGGACTGCCCGATGATATTCCTGCACGAAGCACCGCACCTTTTCCTGTCTGCCCGCGCTTCCCGAAGCTTTCCACAAATGCAGTTTCACGAACAATCGATCAAAAATATTCGCTCCGGCAATTATCCATTGCGGCAGGATAATCATTCCAGTCACGACGAGCGTGATCGCCAGATTCAAAAACAGCCCCAGAAGATACAGACCGAAATATCCGCCAAGATATTGCCGCAGCATTTTCCCCTGAAAAATCAGCAGAAATGTGCCGATACAGACTAACATCAGCTTATAGCACACTGCTGTGACCATCAGCACGACCGTACTGCTGCTGACGCTGTTTCCATCCCTCTTCATTTCATAGAGCTGCATCGGCTGTCCACCGGTCGCGGACGGTGTGATTCCGGAATAAAAAAATCCGAGAAACGAATAGCTGATACATGTCAGGAGCCCGCTTTTTCCGCCTGCTGCCCCAAGCAGAATCCTTATGATCGTCCCTTCCATACAGACAAAAAAAAGGCCGAGTGCCACCGCCCCGGCCAGACTCATTCCCCGCATGCTCTTTACCGCTGCCCAGATCTCCTGCGGCTTCTGCCCGCTAAAGCAAAACCGCAGCGTGAGTACCATCACCGCCAAAAACAGCAGTGTCTCCCAAACATATTTTTTTCGTCCGCCTGCAGGCGTATCCTTTTTTCGAACCTTCATATCCCTCTCCATTCTACAGGCACGCAGCGCCCAAAAACATGTGCGTGCCACGACTGCATTGCTGTGTATGCAGCACGAACATCCATCAATTCATCGCCGGACGCGGCCGCCAGTCACGACCCCTGCCAGTAGATTCCGATGTCGCTGCAGTTCCTACCGCGCAGCCCGCCTCCGAAGCTACGATCGTTGCGCTGCCCTCCACCAGCTCTGCCAGTGTCCCCTCGAATACGAGCGTTCCTGCACAGCTGTCTTTTCCCAGCTGTTCATACACATCCCGCGGCGTAACAAGCGGAAACGGCTTTTGCCATTCCTGCAGGCCGACCTTCTGGGTTACACGCGCCAGCCACGACGAACAGGTGTCGTGATTTTTCTGGTCAAAGGCGATTCCAGCTAACAAAAACACAAGCCCGATCACCATATAATGATGGGTAAAGCGTCGTTCCCATTCCGTCTTTGCCTCCTGCTGCAGCGCTTCCCTCTGCACATTCGTACATGCCACGCGGCAGACCTGATAGCGTGCGGTCGGATATTTTTTCAGAATTTTTTCCCGATTTTCCCGTTCAAAGCCTGCAAACAGCGGAATCGCCGGATTGCGTCTGCCGATGCTGTAGGCCTCTTTCAACTCCGGATCGAAGCCCAGCACGACATGCACATAATTCTGCCCGATCACTCGGCGGATGATCGAAGCGAACAGACCAGGCGTGTCTACAAAGCCAACGTAGATTGCGGACTGCGCCGCGGCATTATCCTGCTTTTTCCTATTCTTCATCGCCGCACCCTCACTGAAACTGCCAGATCCGGCGCGCCATGCGGTATCCTCCGATCACCACCGCTGCCCCGGGCGCACCTGGCAGACAGGTCAGACCGCTGATGCTGCCAAGCCGCAGCCTTCGATAGAGCTTCGGATTCTCATTTTTTAACGACTGCCAGAGCTTTTTTCTGCGCTGCCGCCCTTCTTTTCCGAGCATCAGCAGATGGATCGTGGAAATCGCCATCATAATCGAGCTGTTGCGGTAGAGATAGCGGCGCAGCTTCGGTTCAGTGTTCTGCACCGCGTCCGACCCGACGAACCGGTTGCCGAGCTGCGTCACGAGAATCTGCTGATCGATGCGCGACACGAGCACTTTTTCGTTAACCGACTGATCCTCGCGCCCCAGATAATAATGGTACAAATCCTCATTCAGATAATAAATCCGCTGCACGAACGGAAGCGGGCAGTTTGCAAACAGGTTGTCCACATAAAACGTATGCTCCGGAAGCTTTAACCCACAGTCATACAGCACTCCCGTCCGAAAAATCAGCGCATGCATGACAAGATACTGCTCCGGCGAAAAACAGCCGATTTCGTCCCACCTGCAGATTTTTTGCTCGGGAAAAAGATTTCCGTAGCGGACTGCTTTCGTTTTTCCCTCTTCCAGATGATCGTATACATAGTTGCAGACAACCAGGTCGGGGCGTTTTTCCTCCTTTGTCCGGCACCAGAAACGCAGGACGCTCATCAGCTTATGAAATGCAGCCTCATCCAGCCAATCGTCCGAATCCACAACCTTGAAATAAATTCCGTTTGCGAGCATCAGCCCTGCGTTGACACCGGAACCGTGCCCGCCGTTTTTCTTGTGCACAACCCGAACCACATCCGGGTATGCACGCGCATACTGATCTGCAAGCTGTCCGGTTCTATCCGTCGACCCATCATCCACCAGAATGATTTCCAGCCCGTCGCGCTCTTTTAAAAGGGATTCCACACACCGTTCCAGATAGCTTTCCGAATTATAGCAGGGCACTGTCACCGTCAGGCACTTTCCTTCCTTTTCTCTATCGATATCCATAAAAAAACCTCCGCAGTCGTTTGTTTCATTTGCCCTTATCATAAAGACAAATTCCAAACAGCCGCAGAGGCTTTTCCGAAATTTTTTCTAAACAAAAGCTTATTTTTCTGAAGGAATTTCTTAATCCTCCGTAAGAATTAACCCGCCATATGGAAGAACTCGATCAAAAACAGCCAGCTCAAGCCGTAGTAGGACACTACCGCAACAAGGTCGTTGATGGTCGTAATCAAAGGACCGGAAGCAACTGCCGGATCGACCTTGATCTTTTTGAAAAACAGCGGAATACACGTACCAACCGCGCTGGAGATCAGCATTGCCAGAAGCAGAGCGACACCGATGCATGCGGATACCGCATAGGAAAAGGCGAGGGTCTTTCCTTTGATTGCAAAAATGTAGAGTCCGATCAGTACAAAGGACATCAGTCCCAACAAACCACCGTTGCATAAGCCTACCTTCATTTCCTTAAAGACAAGCTCTGCCTTCTGCTTGCCGGTCAGGGATTCGTCCATCAATACCCGGATCGTCACAGCCAGGGACTGTGTACCGACGTTACCTGCCATATCCAGAATCAGGGACTGGAAGCACATGATGATCGGCAGCTGCGTCACAACTGTCTCGAACATGCCTACAACCGACGAAACAATCATGCCGAGAGCAAGCAGGATCAACAGCCACGGCATTCTTTTTTTCATGCTTTCCTTTAACGGCTCCTTGAGATCCTCTTCTGCCGTCAAACCAGCCAGCTTTGCGTAATCCTCGCCCATTTCGTCATCAACCAGCTCGATGATGCTGCTGGATGTGATGACGCCCAACAGGCGGTTATCGTTATCCAGGACAGGAACCGAATCCTCAGAATAATCCTTCAGGCGTTCGATACACTCGTCGATCTCCTCCTCCGCATATACATACGGATAAGAGGTTACAACCAGCTCCTCAAGCGGATGATCCTGCCTTGCAATAATCAGGTCTTTTAAGTCGATGGCACCGTAAAATTTCTGCTGGCTGCTTACGACAAAAATTGTAGAAATATTATCGTTTTTGGCTGCCTGACGGATCAGGCTGCTCATTGCTTCCTTCACGGTAACATTTTTCTGGATGATAATACAGTTAGTAGTCATCCTGCTGCCGATCTCATCCTCATCGAAGGATGCAATCACTTCGATATCGTGGCGGACATCGTCATCCAGCAGATCGATCAACAGACGCTTTTTGCCTTTATCGAGCATGCGCAGTACTTCTGCCAGCGAGTCTGTCTCCATTCCGGAAAGGATCGCCGCAGCCTTACGCGGTTCCATTTCTTTTAAGTACTCTGCTGCTTCATCTGCTTCCGTATATTCTAAAATATCCGAAAGCATATCCTTATCCAGGATCCGGTACAGCTTGCAGCGTTCCTGTACCGTCAGCTTTTTGAGAACTTCCGCAAGGTCATTGGCATGGTAATCCTCCAGCCGGCTGCTCATCACCGCCGGGGAGGTATTGCTCCGGATAATGTCAATGATCTCTTGAGTATAGTCCTTTGTCTCCATCTCTCCCGTCTCCTTTCTTCTCCAAACTTGCACACAGAGACACCATCTTCTGCGTAAATCACGCAACAAAAAGAAGCCCCTTTGCGTTGATCCACGCCTGCGGCATCTTCTGCAACCTGCTTTTCACCTGACTTGTCGTGCTATTGGGATTCCATAGGACAGGAACAATAGAAACTCTATCGCCATGAAGAAGAAAGAACTGAACAGAAAAAAGGCTCAGAACGAAACGGATCTGCTGCGCCTCTGTGCTTTTTCTGCTTCCCATCCTATGCAGCGACTTCGCCCGTGAGCATCGCAGCTATCCATTTCATTCACCTGCCTTTGTCTTTGAATTTCTAAACACTATGATGTCGGGGCAAAAGCCCCCGACCTTGATGCCTGCGGATTGTTCCGTGCTGCGCACTTCCACAATCCTGCCCGATAGTCGCATATCGTGGGATTATTATCCCACTTTTATGCTCCTATCGGGGCGGGTCACAAGGTCTTTCACCCACCTATGAGCAAGCTCATGTGTGCTTAGACCTTTTGACCCTGGCATCATACTATAAATTATTATAAACATCAAATTTTGAAAAAGCAATGGCATTTTGCCACTTTTATTCATGACAATAGAATGCCCGCAGAGCGTGCATTCTATTGTTGCATCCCTTTTTTCAGGCCTCTGTCACCTCATAGTCCATGCACACGCGGCATTTTACGTTCGGGCGCACCTTTCCGTCCGCAACCGCCACATGGGCCGGATGTACGGAATATCCTTTCAGGGAAGCTGCATCTGCAAAGCAGGAATCCAGCATCAGATCCGCATTGGAAGAAGGAAGCCCTTCTGTATGTACCTGAATGGAAAGCAGACCGGGAATCTGCCCTGCAAGCCCTTCCAGACCAGCTTTAATGCCCGCCTTGATTTCCGTTTTTTCTTCTTCTGTAAAAGAATCCTTTAACTGCCATAAAATCACATGCTTTACCATTTTTCTCCTCATTTCTGCGCACGCTTTTTGCGCATGCCGAGTTTGTGTCAAGTGCGCGCAGACACAAATCTCGCGATTGAAAAATTTTATTTTTCAATCTTTCTCCTTTGTGTTTCTTTTCAAACAATTCCATTTTCATAGAATTATACCCGTTTTTTCTTTTTCTGTACACAATCTGATAAAGGATTTCGTATATTTTTCTTCTCCCGTTTCATACTAATCCGGAAACAAAACGCTGTGTGTCGAACGCTCTGCAATTTGAGGCCATTTGGCGTACAGCGTTTCAGAAAAAAGAAAAGGAAGATGCTTATGTCAGATATGTTCTGTTTTCAGTGTCAGCAGACTGCCGGAAATACCGGCTGCATCAAAACGGGCGTCTGCGGCAAGCAGCCGTCCACAGCGCTTTTGCAGGATCAGCTCGTCGAAGAACTGATCCGCCTTTCGCATGCCGCCATGGAGGCAGGGGTGCAGACAGATTCCTGCACCGCCCTTTTGGCCGATGGTCTTTTTACCACCCTTACCAATGTCAACTTCGATGACGCTTCCATCAAGCGCTTTACCGACCGCGTCCGGGCAATGCGCAGGCGCCTTGACAGCCCCGGATCGGAGAGAAAGGAACGCTTCATCGCCCCTCTCTGGGAGGGCGACACCGACACCGTTTCCCTGCGCTCCACGCTTCTGTTCGGCTTAAAGGGCATGGCTGCCTACGCGCATCACGCAGCTCGTCTCGGCTTTCATGACCCGGAGGTGGACGGCTGGTTTTACCGCGGGCTCACCGAGCTGACCAAAACGCATTCCGCCGAAGAATGGCTTTCCCTGATTATGGAGTTCGGCAGGGTCAACTATCGCTGCATGGAGCTTTTGGATACCGCCAACACGACCGCGTTCGGCAATCCCGTTCCGACACGAGTGCACACGGACATCAAAAAAGGTCCCTTCATCGTTGTTTCCGGGCACGATCTGGAAGACCTGCACCAGCTTCTCGAACAGACGAAAGGAACCGGCATCAATGTTTATACCCATAGCGAAATGCTTCCTGCCCACGGCTATCCCGGTCTGAACCAATATCCGCACCTTGCAGGAAACTTCGGCACCGCCTGGCAGAGCCAACAGCAGGAATTCCAGGACATCCCCGCCCCGGTGCTGTTTACGACCAACTGCCTGATGCCGCAGCGTCCCAGCTATCAGGATCGGATTTATACGACCTCCGTCGTTGGTTATGAGGGACTGACTCATATTGAAGCTGACGAACACGGGCATAAGGATTTTTCCCCGGTCATCCGGCATGCCCTGCGCCTTGGCGGCTATGAACGCGACCAGAGCATGAGCGGCATCAACGGCGGGCACATGCTGACGACCGGCTTTGCTCACGCTGCCGTCCTCTCCTGCGCCCCGCAGCTTGTCGAAGCAATCAAAACCGGCGCGATCCGACACATTTTCCTCGTCGGCGGCTGCGACGGCGCACATCCCGGCAGAAATTACTACACGGAATTTGTCAAACAAGCACCGATGGATTCCATCGTCCTGACCCTTGCCTGCGGCAAATACCGCTTCAACGACCTCGACCTCGGAGAAATCAACGGCATCCCGCGCATTCTCGACATGGGGCAGTGCAACGATGCCTACAGTGCGATCTACGTTGCGCAGGCCCTCGCCGAAATCTTTGGCTGCGGCATCAACGAACTGCCTCTGACACTCGTGCTTTCCTGGTATGAACAGAAGGCGGTCTGCATCCTGCTCACCCTGCTTGCCCTTGGTGTCAAAAATATATACCTCGGTCCGACCCTGCCCGCCTTTTTGTCCGAATCTGTCGTGCAGCTTCTCGTCCACCGCTACTCACTGACGCCAATCACCGCTGCGCCACAGGATCTCGACGCGATCCTCGGGCGGGGATAATGTACGCTACAGTGGTCTCCCGTCCGGAGGGCTTTTGTATCACAGGACACACGTTTCTGTGATAAACAATAGAATGCACGCTCTGCGAGCATTCTATTGTCATGAAAAAAACGTGCAGCCTTTCTCCTATCCGGAGACAAGCTGCACGCTGTTTTTCAGGCTTTCTTTCCCTTTTCTTTTGCAAACTGCATGCCCAGCACCAGCGCCAGTCCGATGATGCCGGCAATCCAATGAAAGCTGGAGAAAGTCAGCGGAGCCTGCGCTTCTTCCAGCGTTGTCGGTCCCATCACGATTGCATAGAAGGAGCCCACCATCATGCCGACGATGCAGTACAGCGTCTGGGGGCGGAAGCGCTCCAGGCAAACCTTGATAATCTTTACAACACTACATGCGCCTGCTACGATACCAAGTCCAAAGAAGATCAGGTTCGGTACATAGGAAAGCTGCAGCCCCAGCACTGCGCGGATCGCAGAAATCACCGGAATGTATACACCGAAGATCAAAAGCAGGGTGGAACCGGAAATACCGGGTAAAAACATCGCAGAAATCGCAATCATCCCGATAAAGAACAGTTTAATCGCATTTCCGAGCTGGAAGTGGCTCAGATCCATCGAAGAGGTTCCGGCTCTGCCGTTTAACCAGGTGATCCCGGCCACCAACACAATACCTAGGATCAGGAATAAAATGCCCTTGCCAAACTGCTTGAAGCCATCCCTTTCTTCCCGGATGATCAGCGGAATCGCGCCCGCAATAAATCCGATAAACAGAGAGCTTACCACATAAATATGACTTTCGAACAGCGCTGACAGGATGACAACCGCCAGCCCCATGCCGATGATCCATCCGATACCCAGCTTGATCAGATAAGCGATTGCTTTTTTCTTATCTTCCATCTTGCCAAAGGCAAGGTCATGGACCGAACCGATAAACTGATCATAAAACCCCATAATAAAGGCCACCGTACCGCCGGATACACCGGGAACGCTGTCCGCCAGCGCCATACAAAAGCCTCCAATTGCTTCTTTAATCATGAATATCCTCCTAAAATTTTCGTTTTTCCAATTACATCTTTCCCAGAATACCTTAACTACTGGCTCCTGTCAACCGCTGGCAGCTCTGCGCAGATATTCTTTACGCAATCTTTACGCAGCTTCCCAAAGCACAATAAAAATACTGTATCGTCAGCATACAGGAACGGACTGCAGCTTGCTGCGTCACTGTTTTCTAGGGAAATAGCTTTTTCATCAGCTCTGTCTGGGATGCCGTTGCATTTTTCTGAAAAATATCGATTCGGTGGATTTCTGTACTGCGGTCAGAAAAGGCAGGGAACAAAAAGCCCCACTCCGGTTCACCAGGCTCGTATTCGCCCTCCAGCGGACTGATCGTGCACACTAAAAAATCGTACACCTCTTCAGACTCCCACAGACTTTCCTTGTCGGACGCTTTGAGCGGGACGTCATAGGTTCCGTGAAACAAAAAGACCGCGTAATCTTTTCCAACGCTCTGATAATGCTCACCGACCAGTTCATAAAACGTTTCGTTCAGGGCGTCATTTTTGAGCCTCGCCTCCCGCATCGCCATCAACAGCTGCCACAGGCTTCCGGGCCTTTCCTGTGTCGGTGAAAATTCGTATTCTTTTAGCTGTTCATTTGTCTTCGAAAAAGGAACCGCCTTTGCAAGCGCGAGGTTCTTCGCCTTTTCTTCCCCGGAAAGCTTCAGAAAATGTATGTTAAAGCTTCCGTCCAGAAAGCCGTCCTCATCCATATATCCGCCCGCGATCCGATCCATGCAGGTGCGGCTCGGTGTCATCCGTCTGGTCAGTTCCAGCATATCTTCCCTGTTGATCATTCTGAGTTCCCCATTCCTCAAAAAATTTCCGGTTGCTTCCAAAGTCTGTTTTGCCCGGCAATCCGTTCACCCGCGCCATTCGCAGCTTCTTTTGCTCATGAAGCGGCGCTCTCTTCGTGTACTTGTAATCCATAGTGTACCAGAATCTCTTTTTTCTGACAACTTTTCTTGCTTTTTAAATGGGCTTATTATATGATGAAACTATCTTGATACAGGTCTGTTTTCCTGTACTGACACGGATTCTATTGAACGGAGGCTTCCTTATGAAAATGCACAAACATTTCGGGCTTGTTTTAACAGCCTGTCTGGTTCTGTCCCTGCTCTTTACACCGGCTTTTCTGCTTCCTGCGCAGGCAGCTAATACGGTTACCGTACAGGGCAAGGTCATGTCCGGCACCACCGGCAGCCTTTTGCTGCTGGATACCCCCCAGGGCAAAATGGAGATTAAGATCGATAATGCCACGGACACCACTGCCGGTAAAATCCTGCTGCCCGATCAGGCAATTTCCGTCACCGTTACCGGCGGCAACGACGGCTATCTGCATGCAACTAAAATTTCCACCGGCAATCAGATCGGCAATGTCATTGTAGATACCAACAACACAGTTGACGTCACCGGAACCCTCAACAAAAATACAAAGGACAACGATCTGCATCTGGATACTCCTCAGGGTGAGATGATCATCCGGCTGGATCCTTCTACCGAGATGGGCAGCTGTGCCTTCCTTGTTTTAAACGGCAAATACCGCATTACCTGCGGACGCGGCTCTGACGCATATCTCCACGCTGTAAAAATTGCGGACGCTTCTTCTGCAGCCAATACCTCTGGGTCTGTAAACGGCGATAACTCTGCTTATCCCTTCGTCAGCGGCACGGTAGATTCCAAAACGACCAACAACCTGCTCTATCTCTCCACTACCGGAGGCACGATGCAGTTTGTAATCGACAACAATGCAAACACCTTAAAGGGTCTGATGATGACAAGCGGACGTTCCCTGACCGTTTATTATTACCACGGCAATGACGGCTATCTACACGCCGTTACCACAGTCGGCGCAAGAAGCAGCTCCTCGGCTTCTGTCAATACCGCTTCCACGCTGACCGCCACCGGCACTGTAAACGGAAACTCAACCGAAAATATGCTTTTCCTCGATACACCTCAGGGACAGATGGAAATCAAGCTCGATTCCGTCAACGCAATCAACGGCTGCAGGGTTCTGGTCACCAACCAGCGCATTTCCGTTACCTGTGCGTCTGGCTCCGACGCCTATCTGCACGCGGTTACGATCACTGCAAAATAATAGCATGCGCGCTCTGCGAGCATTCTATTGTCATGAATAATAGATGTATTCTCTGCGAACCTTCTATTGTCAAACATAAACCGGCTGTACAATTCCGGGACACGCTATTTACAGCCTGTCCCGGTTTTCTTTTTATCGTACACAAAAATCCGTTTATGTGCGTCCAGAATGCTGTTTCTCTGCATCCTGCTTTCGTTTCCATGACCGCATTGCGACATTATTTTTATACATCCTAAGGAGGTTTTTCATGGACATAGAATTTTACAACAAACTGAATCAGGCTCTACATGGAGATGCGGGAAAAATTGACCGGGTTATGCGTTTCCGCTATCTCAACGAGTTCGTCAAACCCGGACAGATCCTGTTTGCAGGCTCCAGCCTGATGGAACAGTTTCCCATCCAGGAATTTGTCGCGGATTTCGACCTTCCGCTGACCATCTATAACCGCGGTGTCGGCGGCTTTACCACATCGGAAATGCTCGCCTGCATGCAGGACTGCGTTTATGCGCTCCGTCCCGCCTACATTTTTATCAATATCGGAACCAACGACTTAAACGATCCCGCCTGCACGCCAGACGTTCTGCACAACCGCTACCGCACCATTCTTTCCGGCATCCGCGAACATCTTCCACAGGCAAAGCTGTTTCTGCTCGCCTATTATCCGGTCAATCCGGACGTTGCCGATGCAGGCATGAAAGAAGTGTTAAAAGTCCGCAACAATGACTGTATCTGTCGCGCCAACGAGATGGTAAAAGAGCTCGCCGCCGAGGTCGGTGCAGCCTACATAGACGCCAACGATGACATCAAGGATGAAAAGGGACAGTTGAAAGCAGAATATACTGTAGAGGGGATGCACATGTACGCAAACGGCTACAAAGCGGTGCTCGACCGACTGCTCCCGCACCTTTTAACGTTAAAGTAACAAAAATATACCGCAGAATGGAGACTTCAACCAATGTACACAAATACAACACAATATTTACGTTCTCTCGCCTCCGATCTTGTCCATGGCTGCCGCCGCACAGCTGCAGACGGCACTGTGATTTATACCCCGGACGGAACCGCCAGCTATGACGGGCTGTGGCTCCGCGATTTTTCCTATATGGTGGAATACGCAGGCTTCGCCATTCCGGATCAGGATATTGTAAACTGCATCCGCTATGCAGTCCGTCACCGCCGCGCCGACGGATGGATGCCAGACCGCGTAACGACAGACGGTCTGGCTGTTTACGCCGCCGGAATCGCTGCAGCTCCCGTCGGAGAGGCGAATCTCGACAATACGCCGTTTTTGATTTTCACCGTGGACAGCCTTTCCAGAAGAATGGATACGGACGCTTTTCTGCCTCTGTTTACCGAATGGGAGGCCGTTCTCGAGCAGGGACTGTTCCTGCTGCCCATCGACGAAAACGGTCTGGTCTACAACGACGTTCAGAAACCCCATTCTCCTTACGGCTTCACCGATACCATCGGCAAAACCGGCACGCTTTACATGGAATCCCTGCTCTATTGGCGCGCCTGCCGCATGATGGAACACATGTGCAAAACCTACGGTGTCGGAAATCCGGACCACTTCGCAGAAGCTGCCGAGGCAGTCGAGCGTTCTCTTTCCCTGCTGTTTGATCCTGCTGCTGGAGCTTTTTATGCCGCAACAAAAGACTGCCATCAGTACGACATCTGGGGCATGGCGTACATGCTTTACATCGGCTTTCCCTGCTCTGCGGACGAAAAACAGGCGGTTCTCTCTTTTCTGGAAAAAAATTATGATGCCTGCGTCTACCGCGGTCAGGTGCGCCACCTCTTAAAAGGACAATACTGGGAGCGCCTGCTGATCGATGTCGAACCTGAGACCTACCAGAACGGTGCTTACTGGGCAACTGCCTCCGGCTGGATGATCTGGTGTCTTGCACAGCAAAATCCCGCTCTCGCCGTCCGCGCCTTAGAAGACGTGGTTTCCTGTTTCAAAACCGACGGCTCCTTCGAGTGCATAAACGAGGGCTATGAAAAGCTGCCTCTTTTCGTCGTCAGCGCAACCAACGTCTGCGGAGGATTCGAACGCACGATTTCGGATTTCCCTGAATTTGGTGCCGGAAAGATTGACTAAGCCTGCAGCACCAGACTTTCAAAAACCTGACCATCCTGCAAAACGTTTTTTATCCTATAGAAGCCGGATTTTCTTTGCGATAAAAAAGCTGTCCTGTGATCCGTTTTTCATCACAGGACAGCTTTTCTTTTTTCATTCATGACAATAGAATGCTCGCAGAGCGTGCATTCTATTGTTGTGCCTCACAAGATTGCCAGGGACAAACGCGGCGTTTCAAATAAATATTCGAAAACATAACAGCATGCTCCCAATGCATAGTCATCCTCTAAAAGCTGTGCCTCTCTCAGCTCCAGCTTCGTTTCCATCTCGTTGATGTGATATTTTTTTATGGTTTCTTCCATGATATTCCAATATGTTGTCCCCTTTAACGGCTCACAGCTTGCAATCAGCACCATTTTGGGTTCCAGTATCTTGATCAGGTTCGAAATCGTGATCCCGAGATAAAAAGCAGCATCCTTTAAAATTTTCTGGCTGACTGCATCCCCATTTCGGGACAGCTTCATAAAATCCCGCATTGTATAATACGACTCGTTTTCACTATTTGTCAGTTCCTGATACCTGCGATTCAATGCCAGTTCTCCTGCATAGGCATCCAGACACCCGCGATTGCCGCAGACACACATCGGACCTTCTGCATTCAATACAGTATGCCCGATATAACCGGCATTGCCCTGTACCCCATCCATCAGTTTATTCTGATACATGTATGCACTGCCTATGCCGGAACGGATTCCAATATAAACAAAATCCGAATTGTCCTCCCGCATATACTTCTTCTTTTCTACAAGCGCCAGTAAA
>ERZ1026856.1100-NODE-1100-length-14296-cov-5.651640_pt1 | contig 14296 bp, 12 predicted proteins | sample MGYA00380158_ERZ1026856 | MGnify/ENA primary metagenome ERZ1026856 (study PRJEB33269, sample SAMEA4719794) | human gut metagenome | biome: human-associated habitat; feature: organic feature; material: feces | place: Cameroon | collected 2013-10 ...
AACTTTTTCGATACCTTTCTGGATTCCAAACGCACATACACCGAATCCAATGATACATATCAGAATTGTCCAGAATGCCATAAGCGGCATATTTCCTAGCATATCACTGAATCCTGCAGATACAGTCTTCATATCTGCACCCACAAAATCTCCTCTGAAGCTTCTGACGCAATAATACAGCATCCATCCACCAACTGTGGTATAGAACATCATCAGGAAATAGCATCCGATAACACCGATCCATTTCGTAATATGCCACTTTGTTCCTTTTGGTTCCAGTGTCTCATATGCAGCGGCAACACTGTGTCTGCTGGCACGTCCGACACCAAATTCACAGACCATAACCGGGATTCCCATGATCAGAAGGAACACCAGATAGATTAAAATGAATGCAGCTCCGCCGAACTGTCCACACATGTACGGGAACTTCCACACATTTCCAATACCAACGGCACATCCTGCAGATACAAGGATGAAGCCCAGTCTTGATCCAAATGTCTCTCTCTTCATTCCATAAACCTCTCTTTACTTTTTAAGTCAAGCGTTTTCTATTATATCGCATATTGTCGACCAAACGCAAGGACTGTCATTATGGAATTTTGAGATTAAAAAAGATCAAGAAAAGGACCAGAAAATGTACCCTACTCATCTCCTGGTCCTTTCTTTCTCTTTTTATATGATTTTTACTATTATCAGCTCATGGAGTTTTATAAAGCTTTCATCTGATGTGAGCCGTCCCACATTTCAGATACTTATGCCATACAGGCATTCTGAAGAATCTCATTTAAAGCATTTCCGCTGCTTGTGTGGCATCTTACGATCTGTGCATTGCATTTTTCCGCTTCTGTCACTGCACAGTGAACCATTTTATGAGATACTGTATTGGTAAATAAGATCAACAGATCGGGACTTCCGATCTTCTCACTTAAATTTCCTGACATCTGTGTGAATACTTTTGCTTTGCATTTGTACTCTTTACAGATCTTTTTATACTGATGAACCATTCTGTCATGTCCGCCTACGATTACTACACTCATGTACTGCCTCCTTTTATGTAAGTATATTAGTTAGCTTCATCTAACTAATATGATACACGATTTTTTAGAAAATGGAAGAGAGTATATTGAGAACATTTCTCAATATACCCTCTATGCAAAATATCAAGCTTTCTAAAGCTGTGTTTCGAAAACCAGATCACTCTTCTCCTATATACTTTTCCAGACACACCAATTGTACACCTTCAATTCCATTAAACACACAGGAAACAATATCTGCTTCTGCGTATCCAAGCTTCTTATATAGCTTTCTGGCGCATGTATTCCGCTCATTCGTGTCCATTCTGAGATATGGACAGTTATGCTTCAATGCATACTTCTCATAATAATCCACAAACGCTGTACCATATCCTTTTCCAGAAGTCTCCGAATCTACAACCAGCGTATGCAGTACCATAACCTGCTCATCCGCTGCCTCTTTCTCCTTCCATTCTGCGTCTGCATACTCCGGAACCTGCACCTGATTGATCCTTGCCGCAGCAACAACCTTCCCTGCTGAATTTTCCAAAACAAATAAATCTCCACAGTTCAATGCTTCGACTGCCGTCGCTCTGGTTGGATACACCCCGCGCTCCCAGCCGATCGTTACCTTTCCGGCTTCTTCCTTTGTGTGTATTTTATTATATATTTCCTCAATCTGATCGATATCGTTCTTTACTGCTTTTCTGATCAACATATCTTATTCCCGTTCTTTTTCTTCCCACAAAGTATAACATGCACATCCTTCATAGACAATCGCTTTTATCTTGTTGATACAAGGAACTTTTCTATACTATCCGTACAACATTCGCATACTTTGGTGTCTACAGAACCTGCCACCGACATCTTCTTCCAAATGCATGGCAATCAAAAGGCCTGCATGCTGAATCATCTCAACATGCAGGCTTTCTAAGGAGGGGTTTATCATTGAAAAAATTTAGTTCTCTTTATAATTGTATTTTACGCTTCGGTACTGCCTTCCCATGTACCTACTTTTCTAGCGCCTGCGTTCTCATCAAACCAATGGGTTGTCACCGTCTTTGCTCTTGTAAAGAAACGGTATCCGTCTTTTCCAAGTACGTGCAGGTCTCCAAAGAACGAATCTTTATTTCCTGAGAACGGGAAATATGCTGTCGGAACTGGGATTCCCACGTTGATTCCTACCATTCCGCCGTCAGTATCCATTGCAAATCTGCGGCTGTAGTATCCACTCTGTGTGAAGATGCAGGAACCATTGGCAAATGGATTTGCATTCATGATCTTGATTCCTTCTTCGTAATCTTTCACACGTTTGATGCATGTAACCGGTCCGAAGATTTCTCTGTCTCCGACTGTCATTCCCGGTTTTACATGATCTAAGATTGTCGGTCCTACAAAAAATCCGTTCTCATACCCCGGAACTTTTACATCTCTTCCGTCTAATACCAGTTCTGCGCCTTCATTGATACCTTTCTGGATCCAGTCACAGATCTTTGCTTTGTGACCTGCATTGACTACCGGACCGAGATCTGTAGCTTCTTCGTATGCACATCCAAGCTTCATTGCTTCTGCTTTTTTCTTGAGAAGTGCTACGAAATCATCTGCAATACTTTCCTGTACACATACAACAGGAAGTGCCATACATCTCATTCCTGCACATCCATATGTAGAGTTGATGATCGCATTTACTGTTGCTTCCAGATTGCAGTCCTCTAATACCAGTGCATGGTTCTTAGCTTCTGTCTGAGCCTGTACACGTTTGCCGTGCTCTGCTGCTTTTGAATATACTTTCTTTCCTACTCCTGTTGTTCCTACAAATGTGACTGCCTTTACTCTCTCATCTGTAAGAAGAATATCTGCCTCTACACGGCTGCATGTAACCAGGTTTACAACACCTTTCGGGAATCCACCTTCTGTATAGAAGAGTTCCATGATTCTCATTGCAGTCAGTGGTGTCTGTGAACTTGCTTTTAATACAACGGTATTACCACATGCGATAGACAGCGGAACCATCCATCCCCATGGGATCATTGCAGGGAAGTTCATCGGAACAATACCTGCTGTTACTCCAAGCGGGAATCTGTAAGTTGCAGTGTCATAATTTGTTGTTACCTGCATTGCTGCATCTCCCTGGATCATAGATGGAAGCGCGCATGCCTCTTCTGTAGGTTCGATGGCCTTCTGTACGTCACCTCTTGCTTCTTTGATGTTCTTTCCGAGTTCTTTCGCACAGAGAACTGCCAGTTCTTCTTTGTGTGCGTATAAGATATCTCTCCATTTGAACATGTACTGCTGTCTCTTTGCCAGTGATAATCTGGACCATGCAGGGAATGCTGCCTGTGCGGAAGCGATTGCTTCTTCTACTTCGTCAGCGGTACAGCATGGAACCTGTGCGATCACTTCACCTGTACTGGAATCGGTAACGTCCATGTACTTTTCTGTCTTAGATTCTTTCCATTCACCATTTACACAATAACCCATTTTTTTGATTTCGCTCATTTTTCTTCCTCTTTCTGTTTTTTATTTTTTGATAGCTGACTATATGGATTTTACAGAAATTATGACTATATTGCTGCCACCATCTCTCCGTATAATTCCTTTTCTTCTTTTATGAATGCCTTGACTTCTTCCGGATTCGGAAGTGCATCGGAGCAGTTATTACTGCGTACCATCATAGATGCCTCCGCTGAACCGAATTCGAGACATTCCTGGATCTCCCATCCCTGATATAAACCATATAAGAATCCGGATCCATATCCGTCACCGCCGCCGAAGCCCTTTCTTGCATTGACAGGGAACGGCTTGATGCTGAAGCTCTTACCGTCACACGTATATGCCGTAGATCCTTTCATTCCATGCTTGATCACAAGAATTCTTGCACTCTTATTCTGCCAGTACACAGCACTTTCTTCGTCCGTCATACCTGGACAGATCAGTTTCTCAGTCAGATCGAATTCTTCTCTTGATCCCATGATAACATCCGCCTCTTTTGCTACCATGGAATAGTAAATAGATATCTCATCTTCACTCTTCCAGTTATGTGGACGGTAATCAATATCAAAAATGATCTTCGTCTCATTCATTTTTGCAAGCATCATCGCTTTCAGTATTGCTTCCCTTGAAGGACTCTCCGCCAGAGCCGTTCCGGAAATCAATAAAGCTTTTCCGCTCTTAATGTACTCTTCATCTACATCCTCCACATCCAGTTTCAAGTCTGCCACACCGTTTCTGTACATCAGAATGCTGCTCTCACTGGATGACAGCATCTCTGTAAAACTAAGTCCCAGCCTTTCTCCATTTTTGCATCTGGTAATATGACTGGTGTCGATTCCTTCTTTGTTAAAATAATCCAGCACATAATCCCCAAACTGATCATCTGATACTTTTCCGATAAATCCGGCTTTCATACCATGATGCGTTACTCCTACTGCAATGTTGGCCGGTGATCCTCCGATGAACTTTTCAAACATATGTACATCTTTTAACGGGCCAAATTCTTCTTTTGCCTGATCATTCCACGCCGGATTGAAATCAATGGCAATTCTTCCCATGACGATGATGTCCAAAGGTCTTGACGCATCAAATTCTATATATCTCATCTTCGGAAACCTCCTTTTCATTTTTTCTGTCTTAATTGTAATCTCGTTTTCCGTTCTCTACCTTAACTATTCTGCTTGAGATTCACTGAAAAAACACTGATTCTCACCTGTCTTACCGCCTTTCCTGTACTTACTCTTAAAAAACTTCATTATTCTGTTCTTGTATACTTTTGTATCTACAGAACCTGCCACCGGCAGCTTCTTACGAATGCATGGCAATAACAAAAAAATCTCCGTTACAGATAATTCCATAACGAAGATTTTTTATATTATGTATCAGGATTTATTCACTTTTTCTTTTCCCAGCCAGTAATCACGATATTCCTTTGGTTTCATCTCAACCATCTTCTTGAACAAACTACTGAAATAGTTCGTATTATCATATCCTACCATTGTTGCAACCTGTGTGACCGGATATTTGGTAATACAGAGCAATGTCTGTGCTTCTCCGATTCTTCTCCAGATCATGTACTGTCCCGGAGAATATCCTGTCGCATCCTTGAATGTATGCGCAAGATAGGAAGTGCTCATATTCAGCTGCTCTGCCATCTCATCCAGCGAACAGCTCTCATTATAATGCTGATCCAGATAAGTTTTAATATGTCTTGCATAGTCTATGTCTGTCTCCATACCATTGGACTTCACAAACTCTACCGGAATCTCCCTGATCATCGAGAACAGTGCTTCCATTAAATGTGAACAGACGCTAAGCGCTTCTTTTTCTGATTTTAATAATAATTGCTCAAACATACACAATAATAGATTTTCTATATGTGGTTCCAGGCTTCCGGAATGTAACACCGGAACGGCTCCGTCCGGTAAGATCTGGTTCCTTCTGAGTCCCGGCAAACGGATTCCTGCCATTCCAAGACAAAATACAGATAAATTGTTATCGCTGTCTTTCTTCTCATCATGAATCTGTCTTGGCTCAACTATGATAATGTCTCCTTTTTTTACTTTGTACCGTTGATTGTCAATGATATAAGTACCGCTCCCCCCTGAGACGTATGTAATCTCTGCACGATCCTCATGTGCGTGCATCATTCTCGGCGGAAGGAACATGGTTCCTGCTGCACTATTTGCAAAATATAATAACGATGGCTCTGTGTAAATTTGTTTTTGCTCCTTTGCTGGTAAAAACCATTGAAACATTGTATCACCTCTCCCTTTCTGCACTTATTGTATCACGTGCATTTTTTGTTGAAAAGGCACTTTCAACAATCCGTGCAGAATAGTGGAGTTTTTATTTGTTAATTTTTACTCAATATTTCGTTGTTTTTTGATGTAATTCAGGATTAATTCTGCCGCATCTTCTAAAGAAATCTCACTGGTATTGATCATCATGTGATAATTTTCCGGGTCTCCCCATTTTCTTCCAGTGTAGTAATTATAGTATCTTTCGCGGGTTTCTTCCTCTTTTTCCATCTCTTTTAAGGACATTCCGCCGTAATACTGAGGACTTCTTTCTTCTCTGAATTTCTCATCTGCATATACGAAGAATGAATAATGATCTGGACAATCTTTTAACACAGCGTCTGCACAGCGGCCTAAGAATACTGCACTTTCACGCTTAGCAATCTGCATGATTGTTACAGATTGCTGCTGATACATCTGGTTATAAGACGGAATCGTATCAAATGCCCACTCATCACCTGCCCCCATCTTTTCATGCGGAGTCTGGTAAGAATTTTCCAGCATCGTCTCTTTGCCCATGTCTTCATTACCCATTTTTGCTGCTGCCCGGTAGACAATCTCTCTGTCGTAACATTTCACACCCATTTTCTTAGCAAGGATCTTAGCGAGTTCACGTCCGCCGCTTCCGTACTGTCTGCTGATAGTTACAACAACATGTCCAGGAATCACACCTGTATTCTCTGTTGCTTCTGTATTTTCACCGTCCATTGTTTCTCCTGCCAGTTCTTCTGCTTCTTCCATCTCTTTTTTGAATTCACGTTCATTTAATTCTTTCATGATCTGTGGATACTGTTTATCCAGTTTGTAGAAGTACAGTACAATAATAATAATAATCCATACAAGCATTGGTCCAAATTTATAGAGATCGATGATCATGTTAATTGCACTCTGTGGCTGAACCTGTGATCCGTTGGTTGCACTGACATATCCTGCCATAGACAACAGACTTGTCATAATTGCAGAAGTAAGTCCGCCTCCGACTTTCGCACCTACAGAACCAGCTGCGAATACCAGACTTTCCTGACGGATGCCGCTCTTCCAGTGACCAAAGTCAACCGCATCCCCGAGGAATCCGAAGATGATAGAGTTCAACGGTGCAAGTCCGATGCCTCGGATCACACAGCTTGCAAGTGTCCATGCAAAACTGCTTGGATTTAAGAAAAATGCAAGGTGTCCGACTAATGCAAATGTAACTCCGATCAGAGACATATTTCTTTTTCCAAACTTCTTAACCAGCGCCGGACTTAAGAATGTCACTGCTACCAGTACCAGTGTCTCTACCAGATAGAGGGAACTGTATAAGGTGTCATTATGAAATACATATTTGCAGTAATATGGAAGGATTGTTCCAGTAACTGTATAGATAACATTCTGCATCATCCATAACATCAGGCATGCCCAGAAATACTGGTTGGAGAATAATGCTTTGAATGTTTTTCCTGTATTTACCTTGGTCTGCTCCTGCTTTACGACTACTTTTTCTTCACAGTTCTTGAAGCAGATCACCAGAAGGATCATAGCTACGATTGCCCACAGTGTCATCGTCTTGATCCATGCAGCCTGATCATCACCGAATACTTTTACTAACGGAAGTGTACAGGTTACTGCCAGGATACGTCCGAATGGAGACATTCCCATACGCACGATACTTAACATATCACGCTCTCCTGAGCTTCTTGTCATCATAGCTGAGAGGCTTCCATATGGCACGTTAATCGCTGTATAGCATACAGTCGTACATAAGTTATAGGTTACAAATATATACAAAAACTGAACCAGATTGGTCGAATGTGGTACGGTAAACAAAAGTACCGCTGCCAGTGTATATGGAAGACTCATCCAGAGTACCCATGGTCTTGATTTTCCCCATTTGGAATTGGTCTTCTGTACGATCAGTCCCATGATGACGTCCGATCCACCGTCAAATACACGTGAAAGAAGCATTACAAGACCTACGGTAGCGGGACTTATACCTACATAGTCCGTATAGAATAACGTCAATACCGTACTGATCATTCCATATACTACGTTACAGGCTGTATCCCCGCACCCATATGACAGCCTTACTTTCCACGAAAGTTTCTCTCCTGATTGTTTTAATTTTGTTCCGTTCATTTCGTCACTCCTTCTTCGCGATACGAAAAAGGAAAAGGACTGGCGGTACTTTTATGTCTGTGCCGGCAGTCCTTCTACTTTCTCGTACGTTTTTATTTTAAATAAAAGATGCTTTTTCCGCAACTGGTCATCTGAAAAAATCCAGTCATTTTATTCATCTTTTGTCTCCGGATTATATTTTCCACTTCTTAAGTCCTCACGGCGAGGTGTGAAAATGTCCACGTATACGAATCTTTCAATTCCATTATTCTCCCAGATATGCCACTGATTGGATGGAATATTGTAAGTACATCCTGCCTTTACAAAATGCTTTACTCCTTCTACGATCAGATCGCACTGTCCGGCAAGCACATAGCCAATCTGCTCATTTGGATGTCTGTGCGGGGCAAGTTTCTGTCCCGGGTCAATATATCCTTTTCCGACTGTTGCATTCTGTGCATCAGCGATCACCTTGAATGCTTTTCCTTCTCCCTGTGAGAAATACTCTATCTGGGTTGTATCTTTTACGATTTCAGCCATAATCTATATCTCCTTTTACCTGTTTCTATGATCTTAGAAGCATCCGATTCTTGGCAGTCCATATACAGATTTCCATCCTTCTGACATAGGCTCTTTTAAGTATGGTGCCATCTCTTCTTCTGTTCTGAGTGTTGTCTTTTCAACCGGTGGAACAGTTCCTGCCGGATAGTCTTCGAGAATCTCTTCCACCAGTAATGTGATCAGTTTTGCGAAGCATACAACCGGTCTCTTAACTTTTCTTGCATCAGATAATGATTTCTGGAATCCGACAACACCTTCTGGTGTAGCTGATAATTCGTGAGCATTGTGCCCTTCACCTTCATACCACTGATTTGGTCTCATGAAGTCATCGATAGAGTTATCGAACCAGTCATCCTGTAACAGTTTCTCAGGATGTCCGTCTACTGCATGTTCCATGCTTACCATATCCGGTGTAAGGAGCAGTCCAAGAGATGTCTCTGATTCACCGGCATGTGTAAATGTCTCGTGAAGTTCATCATCTTTTCCACTCCATGGGCGCCAGAAGTCACCTGTCATATGTGGCCAGTCAATCACACGGAATACGCCTGGGAGAGAATATCTCTTGCAGAATTCCTGTACTGCTGATGCCAGTGTCCACTGATGTCCGTGGTTATTCACAAGGATGATCTTACGGAATCCATCGTTCCAGAGTCCAAGCATCATAGCGATGATCTGTTCCATCAGTGCTTCGTGAGGAATAACGATTGTTCCCGGCATTCCAAGATGATGAGCCGGATGTCCGCCATACATGATCGGCCATGCAAGGTTTACTTCATAACCTTTCTTTGCTGTGTATCTTCTTACACCTTCCAGTACCTGAGATACCTGGAATACATCCTGTCCTGTTGGAAGAGCATCACCGTGACACTCTGAGCATCCTACAGGGATCAGTACGATATCATTTTTCTTACGGCGTTCATTTAAGATATAACGTGGTGTTGTCTGGATGTAGCAGTTTGCTTTACCGATTTCTGATGGTGAAGGAATCTCAAAGTCCTCTTTTAACCATTTATCAAGCTGGGCCTCGTCTGCGTCCCAAATCTCTTTTTTGATACGTCCAATCGGATTATCTTCGAATTTCCAGTCTGGGTTTTCTGTTCTGATCCATTTTACATTTGAAATTGACATATGCGTTTCTCCTTTTCTTTCCTGAATTTTTTGAATAATTTATTGTCCGTTTTTTCTTTACTTATTTATTGATTTTATTGATATTTTTATATTGCCGTTTATTTTCTCTGTCCAAGTCCGATAGACTCCAGATATTCTCCGGTTCTCTTCTGCTCTTTTAAGCATTCTCCCGGTGTCGGCGGATAGCAGTCACGTTCGATACATGCATATCCTGTGTATCCGATCTTCTTAAGCAGTTCTCCGTATGCCTTCCAGTCGATCACACCTTTTCCTACTTCTGCGAACAGATTCATCTTTGTTGCTGCTGCAAATCCGATATTGTGTTCCCAGCAGTAATCCTTTACTTCTTTTGAAAGGTCTTTAAAATGCAGGTAATCAATCTGATCTGCGATCTTTTCTGTATATGCGAACAGATCATTTCCTTTGATGTAGATATGATGTCCGGTATCCAGACAGAATCTTAATTCATCCTTTGGTACCATAGAACGGAACTTATCGATCTGTGCTTCCGTCTCGATATGAGTACATGCATGTGGGTGGAATACTGGTTTCACACCATATTCTCTTACCTTTGCGGCAAGTTTACGGTAGTTACGGCAGAATGTTTCGAACTGCTCGTCTGTAAGTTCCGGATCTGATACCGGTTCGTCTGTCATAAGGTCTGTATACATAGCATCCATGATTACATAGAATGGTGCGCCAAGTCTTCTTAATACTTTACATCCATTTTCTACATGTTCCATTGCTGCCGGCATAGAACTGTCATCCCACAGTGGAGTCATGATCGAATATGCAAGTGGTACGATGCCTCTTTTTTCCAGTTCTGCTCCGAGAACTTCCGGGTCTGTCGGCATATAGCCGTATGTACCGATCTCTGAATATTTATATCCGGCTTCTACGAATTCGTCCAGATATGTGTCGTATTTTGGCTGTTTTGGATCATCGATGAACCATACACCCCAGGAACATGCATTGTTAGCTATTTTTATCATTTTCTTGCTCCTTCCTGGCCGGCTTTCTGACCGGCCGCCGTTATTCCTTAATCTCCCATGGAGAATTTCTTCATATTGACCGGCATGATCTCCGGTTTTTCACAGGTACTTGTCATCTCGTAAGCTTTTCCTGTATCGGATGATACATAGAATCCTTCCATAATCTCCAGTACATGGAATGCAAGCTCACCGTTTGCTCTGTATTTTCCGCCTTTTTCAATGGCTCTTGCCATGTCAGAAAGTCCAAGCGATCTGCTGTTTTCTGTATAATCATAACAAGATGGAATCTCTGCCCAAGGGGTCGGGATATTTTCCTTTCTTGGATACTCTAACCAGTCCGCATCCTCTCTTCTTCTGAGTTTTGTTACTCCGCCGTAGATATTCGGTCCGTCATATGGATCTGGATCATCCATGCTCATAACGCCTTCGGTTCCGTAAATCTCTACTCTTGGAAGTTTGGAATCTACGATATCAAAGCTTAAGATCATCGTTGCGATCACGCCATTTTCAAATTCAATGGTTGCAGATGCATGTGTCGGAACTTCTACTTTGACTTTGTCTCCATTCATCGGTTCACTGGTGATCAGTCTTTCTTCCCAGCCTTTTCCGGTAATGGCACTGATGCGTTTTGCCGGGCCGAACATACATACAAATAATGTCAGGTAGTAAGGGCCGATATCGAATACAGGGCCGCCGCCGTCTTTATACCATGGAATTGGATTCGGATGCCACATCTCCATGCCCCCGTTCATATAGAAGGCTGTTGCTGCGATCGGTTTTCCGATCCATCCGTCTTCCAGAAGTTTTCTCATCGTCTGTGGTCTTGCTCCCATAACTGTATCTGGTGCACATCCTACATATAAGCCTTTTTTCTTAGCCGTCTCAATGATCTCTCTTCCCTGTTCTACGTTGATTGCCAGTGGTTTTTCACTGTATACATGCTTTCCTGCATTCAGTGCCTTCATATCGATCTCATAGTGTACTGCCGGGTTCGTCAGGTTCAGGACGATATCTACATCCGGGCATACCATAAGTTCGTCCACTGTCATTGGCTTTCCGCCGTATTTGTCTGCTTTTTCTTTTGCTCTTTCAGGCATCATGTCTGCGATTGCTGCAACTTCCAGATTGTCGAATTTTGCGATGTTCTGGAAATATATTTCCGAAATATTTCCACAGCCAACCACACCGATTTTCATTACTTTCATCTTCTTGCCTTACTCCTTTCTGTTTTTTTATTTTTTAAAGTCTTTCCAGTACTTCCTGAATGGCTTTTACTGCTTTTTCAGATGTACTCTCTGGATATAATTCAAAGGAAACATATCCTTCATATCCTTCGTTATTCAGATGGTTCAATACGTTTTTCCAGTTCACGGCTCCGGTTCCCGGTTCATGTCTTCCAGGTGCATCTGCCACATGGAAGAGTCCGAAGTTCTTTACGTATTTTGAAATGGTCTCGCAAAGTTTTCCTTCTTCCAGGTATGCATGATATGCATCGTAGAGCATCTTGACTGCCGGTGAATTCACGGCTTCTACCAAATCTGCACACATCTCGGAATCCTTTAAGAAATATCCGCTGTGAGCGATCTCACTTAATGGCTCCAGTGCAAATACGATTCCTTCTTCTTCTCCCCATGCTGCGATAGTTTTTAAGATATCGAACATTGCACAGATCTTACGGCTATAGGAATATTCTCCTGTGAGCGTCAATGCATTGTATGGAGGTTTGTTATCAATTGCTGCCGCATGTGCGATGATCACTTTGTTGCCGAGTATCTTGGAAGCTTCAATGCTTCGTTTTACAGATGCAAGATATTCTTCTTTCTGTAATGGATCACACATAGAGATCATTGCATCTTTTGGAAGGTCTGCGCTGATTGCCGAGATTGCAAGTCCGTTTGCATCTGCCAGTTCTCTTAACTTCTGAAGGTCTCTTCCTTCCCATCCCCAGTAAAGTTCGATTGCATCAAATCCGTCTCTTTTCGCTGCCTGAAACCGTTCTTCAAATGGCAGTTCCTGATAGAACAGATCTATATGTACTGATTTCTTAAACATCTTTGTTCCAACTCCTTTCGTTGTCTGTCCTGTTCTTTATGCTTATACTATACACGCGATTCCAATTATGCACCTTCACTATTCTGCCCGGTATTTCACCCTGATTTTGGGTATTTTAACCATATTTCTATCTAAAACTGCACTATTCTGTTTTCCGGTATTTCCGGGCGGCTTTGGGTAATTTGTATGTCAAAAAATTAACTTTTAAAATATGCGGTTTTCCTTGAATACTCAGGCTTTCTGCATACCTTTATCTACAGAACCTGCCACTGGCAGCTTCTTTCAAACGCATGGCGATATAGAAAAAAAGAAGCCTGACATTACATTCAGACTTCTTTTTCATCTATTACGTATCTATAAATATGGTTTTCTTCCTACTCTTTCCCCATCAGCTTCATCTTCTCTTCTGCTTTCGCCTGCACATTTTCCATGCACTTTCCGAACAGTTTGATCCGGTCGAATTCTTCCGGGTTCTTTTCCATCTCTTCCCGCAGTGTATGACCGAATACCATACGAAGGGCCGTTCCGATATTCACCTTACGGATTCCGCTTCGTACCGCACGCACGATCTCATCATTCGGGATTCCGCTTGATCCATGCAATACCAATGGTACATCCACCAGCTCTTTGATCTTTGCCAGGCGGTCGAACTGCAGATGAACTGTCTGCGTTGTCATGCGGTGAACATTTCCGATAGATATTGCAAGTGCATCCACACCTGTCTCTTTGGCAAAGCGCTGCGCCATCTCCGGCTCTGTGTACTGTGTCTGCACGCCTGCTGCAGAATCCGAATATCCGACAGAACCAATCTCAGATTCTACGCTTACGCCTGCCTTATGCGCTGCTTCTACCACCTCTTTGGTCATTCTTGCATTTTCTTCATATGGTTTCTGGGATGCATCCAGCATAACAGAAGTAAATCCTGCATCAATTCCTTTCTGTATATTCTCCAGTGAATCTGAATGATCCAGATGTACACATACCGGAACCCTCGCATCTTTTGCTACCTCTGTCAGAATTCCTCCGAGGATTTTTACCGGCATGTGTGCCACAGCTACTTTATTTGCCATCAGGATCACCGGCATGTCCAGGCTTTCTGCTGCCTGTACGACAGCTTTTGCATCTTCATAGCCAAATACGTTGAATCCTGCAATTGCACAGTTATGTGTATCTCCGTATTCTAATACTTTGTTTAAATTTGTAAGCATCCTTCTTCTCCTTTTATATTCCTGTTATTTTGTATCCATACTCATATATATTCGTTATCTTAACAATCCAAACTTCTGCATTTCTCTTTTTAGCTGCTCCATATGCTCCGGCTCAAGCTCTGTAAGCGGTGCTCTTACGGTTCCACCGCAAAGTCCCATCATTTCTACTGCTTTCTTCACCGGGATCGGATTCACTTCTGAGAACAATGTATGAATCAGCGGCAATGCCTTTAACTGCAGTTCCAGACTTTCTTTCACCTTTCCATCCAGATAAAGCTGACAGATATCATGTGCTGCCTGTGGTGCTACATTCGACAGTACAGAGATGACTCCTTTTCCACCAAGTGACATCAGCGGTACGATCTGGTCATCATTACCGGAATACAGATCTAATTTTCCGTCTGTCAGATCCATCATCTTCACGATATTGGAGAAATCTCCACTTGCTTCCTTGA
>ERZ1026856.1102-NODE-1102-length-14279-cov-13.556454_pt1 | contig 14279 bp, 16 predicted proteins | sample MGYA00380158_ERZ1026856 | MGnify/ENA primary metagenome ERZ1026856 (study PRJEB33269, sample SAMEA4719794) | human gut metagenome | biome: human-associated habitat; feature: organic feature; material: feces | place: Cameroon | collected 2013-10 ...
TTTTGTATATCCTGTTTTAAGTCCATCTGCTCCTTCATAAGTTTTTATAAGCTTAATTGTGTGTGAATATTGCTATAGTAAAAAAGGTATCACTTCTTGATGAAATGATACCATGAAATTATATAATTAACAATAGTTATGTTAATTTTTCTAAATATTTAGCAACACCATCATCGTCATTACTATCGGTTATATAATTTGCCTCTTTCTTTAATTCATCAGTAGCATTTTCTACAGCTACACCAACTCTTGCAACTTGAATCATAGATAAATCATTATTGTCATTACCAATTGCCACTGTTTTACACATAGGAATACTTAAATGCTCAGCTAACTTTTTCAAAGCCATCCCCTTAGACGCTTTATTACTTATAATACTAAACCAAATTTCTTCTTTTGCATCATTTGAAGTATCAATAATATTTAAATTATATTTTTCAACTTTACTTTTATATTTTTTAATTTTTTCTTTATTCTTGCCAATAATCATAATTTGTTTTATGTTTTTAGCAAGCATATTATCAATATTGTTTTCATTTAACAAAACTTGTGAATCGTTTCTAATAAAACCCGTTGCGTATTCAATATTGTCACAAACAAATATAGCTCTAATGCCAATATTTTCTACATCTGAATAAATTTTTTTGCAATGTCGTGGTGACAAATATGCACTATAGATAATTTCATTATTTAAATTATCATAAACCTCGGTGCCATTTGATGAAATTAAAAATCTGTTAATTCCTACTTCTTCACTTGTTTTTAGAGTGTGATACCTAGGTCTTGCAGTACATATAGTTACAATGTTTCCTTTTATTACTAATTTTTCAATAATTTTTTTTGTTCTAGTAGAAATACTACCATCTGAATGACGTAATGTTCCATCACTATCTATTGCTATTAGGTATGGCATAAGAGATCCTTTTAATCAATTAGATTTATATACTTCAAACAATTCTAACATTTCTCTTGCAATTCCACGCTTATCACCAAATTCTTCAGCATTCTTTTTTAATTCATCTTCCACTTTATTTAAAGGAATAGATCTTAACTCAAATCCACCATCCTTTTCATTTTCTGTGTATGATGTTTTATTCAAATTTGGTTTTTCATCCGTTTTAATTTCATAATAGTATATTTCAATTTTTCTATTTTTTCCTTCAGCAGGCCAATCCTTATAATATCCTAAAGCCACAGCAAACGGTTCTATATTTTTCACTTCTAAATCAATACCTGTCTCTTCAAGCATTTCTCTCTTTACAGTTTGTGGCAAACTTTCTCTATCCTCAACATGTCCACCAGGAAATTGATAGTTATTGTGTGAATATCCTAGTAAAATTTCTTCTTTAGAATTAATAACTAAAATTTTCACTCTCTTTACAACCTCTGTAATATCTGCTTCAGTTAAATTGTGTTTGTTTGTAATAATTTCTTTCATAATTTTTTCCTTCTTTCTAATTTTTTAACTTTAACTTTTTCAAGCATTTTTTCACTTAATTCCTGATAAGTTAAATTATTGGATGTCTGTAAATTATCAATACTGAATAAATCCATTATAAATTTTCGATTATCATCATCAATTCTCCATAATTCTATTGCATTTAAAACTATGCTTGCAACTTCTAATTCATTCATTTTTTCAGTATTAATTGCTATGTGTGGAATATTATATCTACGAATTGCTTCAAAGTGTTTAGTATAATCATCCTTATATATACGTGTTTTCATTAAATCTTTATCTAAACTACTTCTATTAGTTATTCTTTCAATTCTCTCCTCTATGGATGCGTATAACAAAACTGTTAGTTCTGGGAAGCCATAATTTAATGCAAAAAAATCAAAAAGTTCTTTATTTTCTTCATCACTTGAAAAATAATATGTAGATATAAAACCTCTATCCAAAATGTATGAACCATTTTTTCCATCTTCCAATGCACTTAAATAGCCAAGTAAATAGTACATTGCTTGAAGATTTTTAGAATAATTTCCATATATTTTGTTAGTGATATTTTTTGATTGATCTGGTGTAAGCTCTAACAACGATTTAATAGGTTTAGAAATAATAGGCATTTTAAGTTCGCTAGATAATACTGATGTTAGTGTACTTTTTCCTACACCATCTAATCCTTCTATGCTAATTAACATATAATTTCCTCCTCCATATTTTATCATATTTTCATTTTTTTATCAATTTCTTGCTTTTTTCTAACAATATATCATTATATAATTGATAATCAGGAAATTTAGAAATCCATTTCATCGAATTTAAACAATCATATATCATCAATCTATTTTCAAATTCTTTTTCACAACAAATTTCAGGATAGAATTCTCTTAATAAATCCATAATTATTAAATAATCATTTGGGTCGTAATAAAAGCCCGACTCACCATTCATAATAAAACTTCCTGGTTTTCTAATCATTCTATTGATAGTATCAAATTCTTTATCGATTGGAGCAACATTATAGCATTCAAAATCTATTAATTTTAAACCATCTTGAGATAATATAATATTATTAAAATGGATATCACCATGTATAAATCCATACCTTGTATCTTCTAAATCGCTTTTCATATATTGCTTCAATTCCCCAAAATATGCAATTTCTTCTTTAGAAAATATGTTTTTTTCTATACATTTTTCTAGATAATTATCAAATGACTCAATTATTTCTATTGGATTATATTTTATCTCACACTTGACAGAGTGAATTTTTTTTAATATTTCTACCAAATTTAATACTATGCCTCGTTTTTCCTGATAATTCAGTTTACCCCAAACATTAAACAAACTTTGTCCTTTTATTTTCTCTTCTATTGTATAAACATAAGGAATAAGTTGTTTTGAATCATCAGCAACCCAAAGATTTGGATAATATAAATTTGAATTATTTTTAAAAAATGATATTTCATTTCTAATACCTTGCTCTTTATTTTGATTAATACAAATTTTTAATACAAATTTATCATTTAAGTCAAATACTGCACGGTTGAAACCAATCTTTAATTCTAAACATTCATTTATATCACATAAATTGTATTTTTTTAATATTACACTTAAATATTTTAATAATTCATTGTTTGCCATTCTAATAATCCTTTTATATTTTTTTTACTAATTTTTTAATGCTTGGTTTATTTAAATCGGAAATGCTTTCAATTCCCAATTCTCCCATTTTATCTCCTAAACACCAAGAACGGTCATTTTCAAAATCAGAATATAAATATATGTCGCCATCAATTATTTCACCGATTTCATACCCTGGCTTGCATATACAAGTACATCCATAAACTTTGTTATCTGGAGTAATACATACTTTTTTCACACCAGCACTACATTGAAATCTATTTGGCGCATTCACTGTATCACATCCAAAAGTCCCACTTCTTCTAACTTCTAACTCATTTATATCATACTTATCTCTAGCTAATTGTAATTGAGTAAAGAAACTATCATAATCATTTTTATCAAGTCCAATATTTACCAAATTTTTCGCTCTACCTTGAATAAAAATTTTGTTAAATTCTATTCCTGATGCACCTAAATTATAAGCATTATCACAGATTTTAAGTGTATCTTTTGCATTTTGGTTTGTTATAGTAGTCATTAATACAACCCTAATTCCTTTACTACGTAATAATTGAATAACTGTATTCAACATATCATTTGTAATACCATTAAGGCTATCTTGTATTTCAAAATGATAAGACATAAAAACATTTTTTATTCCATTTTCCTTCAATAAATCAATTATTTCCGGTTCTTTATATATTCTTAGTCCATTTGTCATAATCCAATCTTGTCCAACAATTTTATAAGAACGTAAATATCCCAAATCAACAAGAGGTTCAGCACCATCAATTCTTACAATTTTAAATTTTTCTGAATAGTACTTAGCAAGTTGTTCTAACTCCTCAGGTGTTCTATTGCCAGTATAACCAATATAACAATGTTTACAGGCAACATTACATTTTGAACAAGCCATTAAAATTACTCTATTCCCTTCATATTTTTTTAATTCTTTCATCTTTTCTCCTCCTAAATAATATTTTTCTTTTTTAATACTTTTTTATTAACACCAGAATTAAACCATTTTGGTATTTCGCAATGAAAATTATCTGTAAAATCTAAAAATTTCTTCATTTTTGCAAGTCCATCTTCTAACGTCTTTCCGTTAGTTCTAAGTGCATATAAAATATAGTCTAAAATATATAAACTGCCATATAAGTAATATACTTGCCAAAAATTTTTTGGAATATTACCATCAAAGTAATTTAACATAATACTTGAATAAAAATTCGGAAAATCCATGTTGCAAGCATTGCTCGATAAATCTTCCCATGGATTAGAAACTTTACATACATCTAAATCAATAAACACTATTTTACTATCATTTATAACAACATTTCCTGGATGAAAATCACCATGAATTATTGAATTACCTGGCATTTTTTTCAATAATTCACTATATTCACTAACATAATTATCGAATAAATCAAGGGGACAATCATCAATTTTTAAATCAACAATTTTATTCATTTTCTTCTTAAAAGATTTAATATAACTATCATATACCATAGCTTTATCATTTGTTTTTATATTATGCATTTTAGTCAATTCTTTAGCAACTAATCCACCATATTGAGTTTCTAATTCGCAATTAACTAAAATTTCATCTAAAGAAATGCCATCAATCCAATCTAATAGAGCATATCCTTTTGTAGCATTTAAAACTCCTTTTTCATAAACTTTAGGAACATTTATTCCATTCATATATAAGGTTTCAATATTTGATAAAGCTGCATATCTACTATTCATAAATCTAGCATCGAATAATCTCAATAAATAATATTTACCATCTTTATATACTTTATATTTCTCAACTGATGATGCACCTGAATTAATCTTATTTATTAACATATAATCATCAATTATCATCTAATGTATCACTTTGTACTTTCCGTTATCTTTAACTTTCAATCTGCCATTTTTGATATAAATTATCTTATCGGATATTTCTTTAACTAGTTCTTCTTCATGGGAAACAATTAATAATGTCATATCATCTTTTGCCATTTTAATAATTAGATTTATTACTTCCTGTTTCATTTCTTTATCTAAAGCACTTGTAGGTTCATCTAACATTATTAACTTTGGTTTCATAAGCAGCGTACGAGCTATGGCTACTCTTTGTTTTTGCCCTCCTGATAATTCATCTGGATAATTATCAGATTTATCCGTTAACTTTATTTTTTTTAACATTGCCATTGCTTGTTTTTTAGCAACTTCTTCTGATATGTTTTTTATCTTTATTAAACCTATTGTTAAGTTTTGTAAAACAGTTAAATGTTCAAACAAATTATATTCTTGAAACACAATGCCAATTTTTTGTCGAAGTTTTAGTAAATCTAATGAGGAAATATCCTTGTTTTCAAAATATATAACTCCATCATCAATACTTTCTAATCTGTTAATACATTTCAGCAACGTGCTTTTGCCACATCCTGATTTTCCAATAATTGAAACAACTTCACCTTTATTAATTTCAAAATTAATATTTTCTAAAATTGTCGTGTTTTTATATTTTTTTGAGACATTTTTAAATTTTAGCATTCTTTATTCCCCCCTTCATAATTTCGTGGATTTATTTTTTTATAAAACAAATTCAAAACTTTACCTATAACATAACATAATACAAAATAAATTAATGCTGTAATAATTAGTGGGAAAAATGCTTCATAAGTTCTATTTCTTATAATATCACTAGCTTTTGTTAAATCCATTATAGAAATATAACCTGCAATTGACGTTAATTTTATCAATGATACTATTTCATTTTTATAAACAGGGATTATATACACTAACGCCTGTGGAAAAACAATATATCTAAAAGTTTTATATTTATTAAATCCAAGTGAATAAGCAGAATATATTTGAGATATATTAATAGAAGCCATTGCACCTTTAATTATTTCAGATACATAAGCTGAAAAATATAACGAAAACGTGATAATTGCTACTATCATAGGATTTATATTTACGTTTCCAAAAATAACATAATAAAATGTTAAAAGTAAAACTGTTATTGGTATTCCTTGCATTAGTTTTATATAAAAACTAAATATTTTACTTAAAAAAGGTAATTTACACTTTTGAATATAATATATTACTACTCCTACTATAGTTCCCAACAATATGGAAGTAATGGAAATAATACTTGTAGAAAAAAGACCATTCAATAACAATTTATATCTATTTTCTTCTATTAAAGTTATATAAAAACTATTTGATATATCATTAACCATAATAGTTATTTCATTCTTATAAAGAAATATTATAAATATTATTATTAACATAATTAATATTTTAAATTTTTTCAATTTCACATCTACCTCCTATTTTCTTGTAACTAACACTATTCCACCTTCATAATCCGGTTCAGAAAAAAGGACCTGTTTCTTTCTCTCTTCTGTAACTATTATAGAACAACCTGCCATGTCTACCTTTCCAGAAACAATTGCAGGAATAATACCATCAAATGCCATATCTATAATTTGAATTTTATATCCTAATTTATATCCAATATAATTAATAACATCTATGTCATATCCAACAATTGTATTATTTTTCATATAAGAAAATGGTGCTGAACCTGATACAGTAGCAAATTTTATTGTATTGGTATATTTATAATCATATACTTCTAATTCTTTAATGCTTTCATCAGTACCAAACCATTTTTCTTCAAATTTATATAAAGTATTATCATTTTTCATTTCTAAAATAATACTATCAATTTCCTGTTTCAATTTCCCTTTTCGAGAATTTATTGCAAATGCATAACTATCATTTGTCAATTGTTCATCAAGAATTTTTAAACCATTTGTTTTTCTTAAAATTTCTTGTGCTAAAGGTTCATCTGTTAAAAAAGCATCTATTTTACCAGCTTTCAAAGCCGATATTTCATCACTATAACTATTATAATAAGTTGGAATTGCTGTTTTAAGCCTTTTTTCTAATAATTTGTCGTATTCTGAACCAGCATATATACCGATTTTTGAAGACTGTAAATCATCAACACAAGTTATTTCTTTTATTTTATTACTACATCCAGATAGTAATATCAGAAATAAAATTATAAATAATAAATTAAATTTTTTTAACATATGTCCTCTCCCTTTCTTTTTCTGTTTCAATTTGAAATTCATTAAATATATTTTGCATTTTCTGAAGAGTTTCTTGTTCATCTCTACCAGTAACTTGAACCCAACCAGATGAATCGTTACCTACTCTTCTTTTTCTCTGATATTCTCCAACTTTTGCAAACATTTCTCCTGAAATGACGCCATCCATTTGTAATAGTTCTTCTAAAGGGGTTAGCCTTGAAATAATTCCTTCTTTATTTGGCAAATATAAATCTCCAACACTTATAATAGGCTGTCTATAACTTAGTTTTACAGGTTTATGTATTGCTATATCTAATAATAAATTATAAATATCAATTCCGTATGAATAACTATGATTTAATGTAGCTTGACACCCTGGCAATCTCCAGCCTAGTTCACTAGCTTTAATATTGCCATTTTTATCTATAAATACTTCTATAGTCATTGCTCCTTCTTTTAAATTCATACCAGTAACTATTTGTTGGATAAAATTTTTAGGAACAAACTTAAAATATGATGGTATTTTAGGAACAGTCATATGACAATTTAAATCGTTTGAAATAGATGCCCATATGGTAGGATTCGGAATATATGTAAGATATGAATCTAATACTATGCCATTTTGTACTAAACTTTCTATAGACCATTCATGATCATAACAGAAATCTTCAATCATATATTTACCTTCTACAATATTAATATCTAAGTTTTCTATGTCTTCTAATGAAGAAATTATATAAGTATCTATACTATTCATACCTCTTCTTGGTTTAAATATTATTTTTTTACATCCATTTTGATTAAAATACCTCTTTAATTCTTCCTTACTATTAACCTCTGAAAAGTCTACAGTATCTATACCTATTTCTCTAAATCTTTTCTTCATATCAACTTTATCTCTAACCCATTTTATTTGTTTATCCGTTAACGAATATAATCCCAATTTATTTGCAAACTTATTTGCAAATTCTAAATAATATTCTGAATCATTTAAGAAATAATCTATATCCATTATTTTACTATCATTTAGCCACGATTTAAACTTAGAAACTTCATCATCTATATCATTGTAATAATCAATTATATAATTAGGAACATCTTTTGTTCTATTCAAGTATTCTTCACTAAAAAATTTCATATTTTTATTTGTTCTAATAATTATTGGATTTATATCGCTTCTTTTTAATAATGCATGTGACAAATTTGACTCATATTCTTCAAAATACAATAATGTTTTCATTTTTCTATTCTCCTTATTAATTTTTTTGCAAAATGATTAACCGATTCATTCTTCAGTTTTTCATCTGGTATAAATTTAAAAAGTAAATCCGGTTCTGCTAATTCAACTTCCATAATCACTGGCTTGTTATTATGCAATACAATATCAATTCGCATATATAAATGATTTGAATACTCTTCTACCTTAGATACTTTATCTGCTAATTTTTTTACAGCTTCTGGTATATTCGTTAAATATACTGGCTTTTTTCTATTAGCAAATATTCCCGGATATCTCATCATATTGTGTGTATTTACACCATCAATATATATACATGCAAATTCTCCATTTTTAACTTCTCCAATATAGGGTTGTAGCATAATACCATTATCTTCACACTTTATAATTTTTTCAAAAGGCTTTATAATTTTATCTGTGTATAGTGATTCACTGCTATCAACTAAAAATGTATTTTCACCACTTCCTGATATTATTGGTTTTAAAACTTTCGGTTTTTTTTCATCAAACTTAATATCATTAAATAAATCTTCTAATTTATAAATAAATTCAGTTGGAATAATTGGTATTTCATATTTTGCCAATAATTCAAATTGTTTATCTTTTCTAATATTATTTAAAACTAGTTCAGGACTGTTTAATAATAAAATTTGACTTTGTTTGATCATATTTAACCATGTTTTAAATTCTAAATAATTGTTTTGATAGCCCCAAACAGAACGCAATACTAAAGCAATATATTCATCATAATTTACATCTGCATCCTCCCACGAAATAATATCAACATTATATCCACTTTGAATTAAAGCATTTTGTAATAACTTGTCTTCTTCTATTTTGTTTTTCCACTTATTACAAGAAACTATTGCTATTTTTTTCATACTTATCTTAACTTCCTTAAACATCTATTCATAGCACCGAAGTGTTCTATAATATCCTCTCTTGGCAAAGCAGTAGTAACTCTACCTACCAACTGGTCTTGATTTGGCCATGAAATAGATTGCCCTAAAATAATCTTGATTTTTTCTTGTTCATACATGTACTTCAATAGTTCCTTCTCATTACTAATTGTTCTTCCATAATCGCTTGATTTATTCTTAAGATTGGTATAATCTAGCATTACAAAGAAACCAGATTCTGGATAAGTACCATCAACAATATTCACTCCAGGTATTCCTTCTAATAATTCATTTATATTAAAATCATTTTGAGCATATCTCCTTATTTCATTTTCTATTTTATTTCGCAAATCTATATCTTTAATAGAGTCAATTCCTTCAACTAAAGATTTTAATAATTCTAATCTATATCTATATTCATCGATAATAGGATTAAAGAATTTATCATATTCCCTATATCTTTCTACACTAGAATTAAATGCCCCTGCTAATGCACGTCCTTGTAAAACTGGCGAAGAATCCATAGTTTGGAAAATATAATTTCTTATTCCTCTAATTATTATTTCATTTGCAACTACCATTCCTGCCCTAATAGAAGCAAGTCCATAACTTTTAGATAATCCAGTTATTGTAATGGTATTATCGAAATATTTAGTATATGCTCCCATAGGTTTTGCTAACTTATTTCTGTCAAAAGTAAGATCTCTATATATTAAATCATCAATAACAAATACACCTTTTTCTAGGCAAACATCACCAATTTTTTCCAATATTTCACAGTTATTATCGTTCATAACCTTTCCCAATGGATTATGTGGGTTTTCGTTCAAAAATGCTACGACTTTTGGTGTATATTCAAGTTTCCCTCTATACTCCTCTTCTAATTGTCGATTTATTTCATCAATTCTCAAAGATAATTTTTCTGGGTTAACATACCAATTATCTTCAATAGACAAAGGTAAAATTTCAACCGTGGCTCCAGCAGAACGCTCAGGAGTAAAAGTAAAAAGTCCATAATTTGGTCCAGTCATCAAGACTACATCATGTGGTCTTGCTATTATTTTCATAATGATATTGAATGCTTGTGTTGTAGATAATGTAAATATTATGTTATCCTCAGATATACCATCTTCCTTTTGAAATCCTTCTCTTTTTAAATAATCAACTATAATCTTTCTTGAATATTCATCTCCAGCTGCCATTGGATAATCAGATAATTTATCTTCATATATAACATTCAATAACTCTTTTTTACATGGTGGAAATGCTTCTGTTCTCATTGGACTACCACCACCCAACGATCTAGAGTTTCTACCTCTTATCCTTTCGTTTTCTAATTCATATAATTCATTCCCATATAGTTCAAAAGCATCATATATTTTTGCAACTTCCGAAGAATAAGTACCACCAAATTTTGGCTCTCCTAAATTTGGCAAACCTCTCACAAAATGTTCCAATATTGGTTTTTCTTTTATAATTCTTTCTAGTGATAATGGCAATTTTGACATATTTAATCACTCCAATTTGATATTATTATATAATAAAAAAGTTGAATAATTGTATTCAACTTTTCGATATTCGCTATCTAATTTTTCGATTTAAGGAGAGGTAAAATGTATTTTTCAATTCTTTCAATTATAGGAAATTCTATTTCACCATTATTCATCATATTCTTTAATTCAATAATATCAATCCATTTAGCTTTTGAATAATATGTCTCGTTCATAATGATAGATTCAATGTTTATATCTTTATAAACCGCAAAAGTTTCATAAATATAATGATATGGATCTCTAAAATCTTTACCTAGTTCAATTATTTTATCTGTATCTGCAATTTTAACACCCATCTTTTTTGATATTATATTTTTCACAGTACAATATGAGTTTTCACCACTCATTACATTACCATTGATGCTAGTCCAGTATCCAGGATATCTCAAATCAAAATTTAAAGATTTTTTAACCATGAGTACTTCTTTATTAGAATTAATTACCCATATATTAACTGTCAAATGATAAAAACCTTCTAAAATATTGTCTAAATCATTTTCTTGCACAACCATCCCAGTTTTTTGAAACTGATTATCATATAAGTCCCACATCATATTTCACTCTCCTCGTTATATTGTTTCTTAAGTATTTTTACAAATTCATTTATTATTTTTATCTTTTTATTATTTTTATATGCTATTATTATTTTATCTTCAAAAATTTTCTCTTTTATCGGAATTTTCTTTATTTCATCATTGTATAGTTCACTTTTAACACTATTCTCATTAACTATTGAAAAACCAACATTGTTTTTTATCATTTCTCTTTTTACAATACTGTCGTTAACAGAAATAACATCTTTAAAAGTCAAATTGTTTTCAAAACAAAATTTGCTTATTTTTCCTTTTTTCTTATTAGGACATAATGATATAAATTTTTCATTATTTAAATCTTTGACTGAGCATATATTTTTGTATTCCTGGTATAATTTTCTTCCACAAACGAATATATTCCTTGAATTACAAATATATTCCTTTTTAGGAGTGTCAATTAAATCTGTATAATCATCATAATCAATTAATATATCATATTCTTCGTTGAATTTTTTTACATCTACTTTAGAATATAAATTAATATTTAAGTGTATGTTTGGATTATTATTAACAAATTCAATCAAAGCATTTTTAAATATAAAATCACTTAGAGAATGCCTTACTCCTATTGATAGTTCTTGATATAAATTATCATTTTTTGTGAATTCAAAATTTTTTTCCAATATTCCAAAAACTGATTTTAATATCTCATACAATTCATAACCTGTTTCAGTTAATTCAAATTCTTTTGAATTTCGTATTATCAATCTTTTTTTTATGATATCTTCTAGTGTTTTAACATTATAACTGAATGTTGATTGAACAATATGAAGTTTTTTAGATGCATTAGTAAATCCTTTATAATATGCAACATAATAAAAGTACTTTAAAAGATTTAAATTTAAATTATCCATATTTTTTGCCCTCCAATTAAAGTTTATTATACCACAAAATCTTATTTTTAATTAAAATTTAAAATCATACAATTACAATATTTTTGTTATACAGATTAATTTATGATTTCAAAGAAAAAAAGAAGGAATTAATATTCAATTTCTTCTTAATTACATTCATATTTATTTATATTTTAATAAACATAGAATTTAATAAAATAAATTTATCATTATTATATTAGTTGTTCTTACATATTTCCAGATAAAACACTTGTTATAGAACGTTTATAAAGTTCTATAATACTAGCTTTTTTAACATCTTCTTTTACTGTTAAACTAACTTCATTTATAACCTTATTACCATCTTTTAGTTTTAGTGTTCCTATTTCTTGTCCTTTTTTTATAGGAAGTTTTATTTTATTTAATTTCATTTCATTTCATTTCATAGTTTAATGCATCTTTTTCTCTTCCCTTTTCAACTAATACACTAACATCTTTTTTAGGAACTATTTTTACGTTTTGATTTTTAGCTTTTGATATGCTTTTATTTGATACTACTTCACCTTTTTTTACTTCAACTTGCATTTCATATGTGTTAAAACCATAATCTAATAAAGTCATCATATTACTATTTCTTGTTTTACTTTCACTTGCACCCATAATACTTCCAATAAGCCTCATTCTATTTCTTTTTGCTGTTGCAGTAAGACAGTATCCTGCTTCTTTTGTATATCCTGTTTTAAGTCCATCTGCTCCTTCATAAGTTTTTATAAGCTTATTTGTATTAACAAGCCAAAATTTATTGTCGGTATCCTGCCTTAAATAATCTTCATATATAGTAGTAAAATCAAATATCTTTTCATGTTTTATAAGTTCCCTTGCCATAAACGCCATATCGTATGCTGATGAGTAATGATTAGCTTCATCAAGACCCGTTGCATTTTTAAAATTAGTATCTTTAAGTCCTAAACTCTTAACTTTTTCATTCATTTTATCTACAAATCTTTTTTCAGTACCACCTATCTTTTCCGCAAATACAACAGTTGCGTCATTAGCAGAACCTATAGCAACTGCCTTAAATAAGTCTTTAACACTCATTTTTTCATTTGCTTTTAAAAATATTTGAGAACCTCCCATAGATGCTGCATTTTCACTAGCAACTAAGGTATCATTCCATTTTAATTTTCCTTTTTCAATTTCTTCCATAATAAGGATCATGCTCATTATTTTTGTCATGGAAGCTGGTGCATATCTATCGTGTGCGTTTTTTTCATATAAAATTTTACCTGAATCTTCTTCTATTAATATTGCACTTTTTAAGTCAGTTATTAAATCATCTTCTTGTTCCTTATTAGTTTTGTAGCAATCTTTTGTAGTACAATTAGGATTTTCATTAGTAACATTAACGTCACCTTCTAAAGCCGAAACAAATGGAATAAAAATAAAAAGAGAAAATATAAAAAGACATATTTTTTTCATTTAAACACCTCTAATAAAAAATATGTCTTTAATTACAATTTATACATCTTTTTTTAAGTTTGCATCATGACTTCTACTACTTGATAAAAATGTTACTTTTTCTGCTACTACTTCTAGATTTTGCTTTGGTTTTTCATCTTCTTTTTCAATTGTTCTCATTTGAAGTCTTCCTTTTACTCCAAGCAAATCGCCTTTATGGCAATATTCTGTTGTTGTTTCAGCAACCGTACTCCATAAAGTACAATCGATAAAATCAGTTTCATATTCACCATTAATATTTTTATAACTTCTTGGAACGGCTAGTGTAATATTAGTAACATTTCTGCCATTTTCCGTTTTTCTTAGTTCTGGATCTTTAACCAATCTACCAATAACAATCAATTGATTTACCATAATATCTCTCCTTTCACTAATAAATTTACACGAAAGAAAAAACATTATCAAAACAATGTTTTCTTAATTTTTTAATGTTATTTTTAACAAAAATTAATATTCTTTTAAAGGTAAATATCTTT
>ERZ1026856.1109-NODE-1109-length-14181-cov-11.491222_pt1 | contig 14181 bp, 15 predicted proteins | sample MGYA00380158_ERZ1026856 | MGnify/ENA primary metagenome ERZ1026856 (study PRJEB33269, sample SAMEA4719794) | human gut metagenome | biome: human-associated habitat; feature: organic feature; material: feces | place: Cameroon | collected 2013-10 ...
TTCGAAAAATTCAACTATTTGCTTGATAGGGAGGAGGAAATAAGATGAGGAAACTGCATATATTTATTGAAACTTCAATATCATCTACAAAGAAGAAGCAAGGACTGTATACAAATGAATATCATTTTGTTGAGCAATACCTTAAATATATATTACCTGATATAAGTGCCATTGATTATGATATAACAGATGTCGGTGGCAAAGACAAATTGTGGATGTTCGACAATGCGATGAAACAGCATACGGAAGCAGGAGAGACAAATCTTGTCATTTTCGATTGCGATGAACAATCTACTGGAGGAGGATATGCTGCACGGTCATGTGAGTTGAATTCTTTGCAGACAAAGCTTGGCGTGCAGTTCGACTTGTTTCTGTTCCCAAACAATAAAGACGAGGGGGCTTTTGAGGATTTGCTCCTTAATATAATAAACAAGAAACATCAAGGAGTGTTGGAATGCTTTGAAGGTTATGAGATGTGTCTAAGAGGTCATGACCCCAATGAAGAACTATATGAAACTCCTAATAAGAAGGCTAAGATTTATTCGTATATCACTACGTTCAAGCATAGTAGAAAAGAGAATGAGAAGATAAAAAGTGGAGATTGGAATTTCTCGAATGCTGAATATTGGAATTTGGATGCTGAATATCTGGAGCCTCTTAGAAGATTTATAATGAAGCATGCAAAAAGTATGTAAACAAGCCAAAGAACGCGTCGGGGTATTGCAAAGGTAATGACTGGCGCAAGGGAAAGCAAGGGAAAGATAATAATGAAGTATAATAGCCGTTAGTTATAGCGGTTGATAATAAAATAAAATGGTAGAAAATAATACTAAAGTTATAGATTTGAAATTGGTATTAAAGAGAATAAAGGCAAATAAGAAGTTATTTGTCATACTGATACCAATTGTATTTTTATGTTCGTGTCTTTATATCGTAAGTGTACCGCGGTATTACGCCACAGAAACAAAGTTAGCTCCAGAGATTGAAAACTCTATGAGTTCAGGTACTTTGGGTTCTATTGCGTCATCATTTGGATTTGATATGTCGCAAATGAATTCTACCGATGCAATTACACCCTTGCTTTATCCTGAGTTATTGAAGGACAATAGTTTTGTTTTTAAATTCCTTCCTATTTCTGTAACTACACAGGATGGAAAAATAAAGACGAATTACTATGAGTATTTGACCAAGTACAATAAAGTATCGCCAATTTCTAAATTGTTCAGTTCTAAACAGAAACAAGAAAAACTGCCTACTAAACATACAAATCCGTATGATTTGACTGTTGAACAGGATAAGGTGTTTTCTGCAATAAGAGATGATATTAAATTTGCTGTAGACAGTAAAACAGGAGTAATAACAATTTCTGTTAAGTCTCAAGACCCATTGGTATGTAAAATATTGGCTGATTCAGTACGGGGTATATTGCAGCAATATATAACATCTTATCGTACTAATAAGGCACGAGCAGATGTTGAATATTATAAATCGCTTGTTACTAAGGCAAAGGCAAATTATGAGAAGGCTCGTCAATTATATGGTAGCTTTTCTGATTCCAATGCCGATGTTATTCTTGAGAGTGTTCGCTCTAAGCAGAATGATCTTGAGAACGATATGCAGTTAAAGTTTAATACATACAGTCAACTTAATCAGCAACTCCAGGCAGCTATAGCAAAACTACAAGAGAAGACTCCGGCTTTTACTACATTGAAAGGGGCTTCTGTTCCTATTAAACCTGCTGGTCCAAAACGAATGATATTCGTTTTGTCTATGGTTTTTGTAGCTTTTGTTGTAGGAACGTTGTGGACATTGAGAAAGGATATTCCGAAATTATTTGTTTAAATATAGAATAGATATGAGTCAAAACTTGAGTTTTCTTACTAAAGTCGGTATATTTGTCAAAAAACTGACAGGTATAAAGGATATATCTGCATTTAGAAAAGATGTCAAGAAAGTTGTTGGCGGTATAATCTATCATAAAAAGTATAATGCAGATGATGTTGTGCGTGTAATGCAAGACATGGGTATGAAGAAAGGCTCTGTTGTGTGTATACATGCCGCAATGAAGGAATTCTATAATTATCGTGGCACTGCACAGGAATTGATAGAAAAGATTCTTAATGTGCTAACGCCTGAAGGAACATTACTTATGCCTGCTTATCCAAAGCGTGAGTGTATGTTTGATGAATCATTTGTTTTTGATGTCTATAACACGCCAACTTCTGCTGGTTATCTTGCAGAAACATTTAGGAAATACCCTGGTGTACGACGTAGCATAAACGTTCAGCATTCAGTATGTGCCTGGGGCAAATATGCCGAATGGCTTATACGGGATCACCATAAAGGTGCGAATTGTTGGGATGAACATTCACCTTGGTATCGTATGACCCAATTAGATGCTCTTGTATTTACTTTAGGATTGCCGGCAAGTTATATCGGAACATTCGATCATTGTGTTGAGGGACTTTTATATAAGGAACATCCTTATTGGAAACAGTTTCTAACAAAAACTTATACATTCAGATATTATAATGAAGAAGGTGAGGTTTGTTCCTATACCTGTCTTACAGGTGATATAGACCGCAGAACCCACGAACAAGTGTTGATATCAAGAATGGGCAATGCTTTTAGAAAATGCCGTATTTCCAATCTACTAATAAAGGAATTTGATTCGAAATCCTGTCTTCAAAAGATGTTGGATTTAGGACGACGTGGTATTACAATGTATTATGTACCATCACCTAAGAAATATAAGTTTTGAATAAATATTTAAGTAAACTGCGTGGCCAGTCATTGTTGGTAAATACAGCCAAATTGTCGGTCAGTAATATAATAATGTATGTGTTGCCTATAATAGTGACACCTATATTGTCGCGTCTATACGGACCTGCTGCATTTGGTGAATGGGGTATATTTTCTTCATTCACATCAATTGTAGCAATTGTTATGTTCTTAAGTATTGATAATATTATAGTCAAGGCAGAGGAGGAAGAAGTTGGAAATCTATTGGTACTATGTGGTGGAATAGGTCTGATGGTAATCTCTTTATTGTGTATCGCCTTTACTTTGTTCAATATTTATGACAGCGGTTTTTGTTATATGATTATAACATATATGCTGGCATATTTTGTCTATACTATTGTTTATAATTTGAATAATAGATATGCAAATTATTCAAAACTGGCAGTTTCGAATGTATTGCAAGGAACTACACAGGCTATTGCCAGAATTTCTTTAGGTGTTTTTTTTCTTGGAGTTATAAATGGACTTGTATGTGGAACGATATTGGCTGAAATAATAACTTCTTTATTTTTGTGTTTTTGCCTATTCAAGATAGATACTCGCAAGTGGGCAACAGTTACTATGAAAGGTGTAAAGACCCTGTTGGTTAAGTATCGAAAGTTTCCACTTTATGATGCACCGTCAAACCTTCTTGCGTTCTCAACGTTGAATTTGCCTATTATAATTCTTGCTGGTACTTATAGCAAATCAAGTATAGGCTGTTTTTCTATTATTTTGCAACTGTTGCTGCTGCCTATGTCATTAGTTGGTTCGTCAATGGGCAAGGTGTATTATCAGGAACTATGCAGTGCTGCAGGTGACAGCAAACGTATAGAGAAAATGTCAGAGTCAATACTTAATATACTGTTAATAGTTTCAGTAATTCCTATGTTATTGCTAAGTTGTGGCGGAGACTATTTGGTTGTGCTGTTTCTTGGTGAGAGTTGGAGTACAGCAGGACATGTCGCTTTGATATTGTCGTTGTGGTCTTTTCCTGTTATCTTGACACAGCCTTTACTTCCGTTATTTAGAGCTTATAATATCCAAAATGTTCTATTGCGGTATGATTTATTGTATTTTGTAGGAGGAATTGGTAGCTTGTTGTTATGTTGCTATTGCTCATGTAGTATGTTTACGACTCTTATTGTTTATGCTGCGACATGTGCATTGGTAAAGTTTGCCCTCTTTCACAAAATGGCAAGTATCGTTAAGTATAATATGTTTAATCATAGTATGGCATTGTCTGTATGGGTATTTGCTGTATGTCTTTTGGTTGTACGACTGATGTTATTATGAAAAAAGCAATTTCTTATATATTGTCTGCTGATTGTCTTTTGGGCAAACTTATGCTAGCGTGTATATATGCGCTGGCATACGACTTTATGTATGAAAATTTTGTCTATAAGCTATTCAGCTATATTGGCAACATGGATTATGTTGAGATGGGTATGGAAAATCGTGTCCTTTGGATATTACTTTCCGTATTGCCGTTTGCTGCATACAAAGGTCTAACCAAGTTGTCATCTTTCTTTTCGTTGTTCCTCTATTTGTTTGTGTATCTGCCTTTTATCCACGCTATATTTGTGGCGTATAATATTAGCCAACTGCAGATTTACTCTTACAGTCTTGCAATGATGGTCATTATGATATTGCTGTTTAAGTCAGGTGATGAATGGACATTGTTGCGTGATATTGTGGTGAAACCACAAATTTCATTACGAACAATAGAAATCATTACTTTGGTGTTGACTCTTTTGTATGTCGCAATAGCACATGATTCGATGCATTTTGTAAATATATTTACACAATCAGCAGACATGTACGCATATCGTGAGCAGAACTCAGAAGTGGAATCCCTTGGAGGTATTGCCTATGTTCAAGGCTGGTTGTTTGGAGCTTTTTATCCTTTCTTATTGGTCAGTTATCTTAAAATGAAGAAACGAAAGATGGCTGTTATACCTTTAATAGGCTATTTTCTGTTGTTTGCAGTAGATATGCAGAAAATGACATTTCTTATGCCATTCGCATTAATATTTATGTACTATATCATTTCGCTTAACGAAGAAAAAATATGTAATTATCTGCATTCCTTCATGATGGTATGTATATTATTATTATCATTAGTACTATATATATTTCAAGATGATGAGATAGTGTTTGCAATAGCTGCTATAGTCTTACTGCGTACAGTATGTGTTGCAGGCTGGCTTACTCAGTTTTATATACATTTCTTTAATGAAAATCCATATACATATTACTCGCACATTAATATTGTTAATTATATTACAGAATCATACCCCTATACAGAGCCATTGGGAAAAGTTGTAGCTTATGGCAGTCAAAATGCTAATGCCAATTTCTTCCTTACCGATGGTGTTGCTGCTTGTGGTTTGGCAGGAATAGTTATAATTGGATTGGTATTTGCTGTAATTCTGATGTTTATCAACTCTATTTCTGCAAGATACAAGAAGTCTGATATGTTTATTATGTTCATGCCTACTATAGCATATTTTCTAAATGTCTCATTATTTACGACTATGTTGTCAAACGGATTGTTGATATTGATAATATTAGTAGCATGTGCTAAAGACGAAATAAAAAATATATAGAAATGAAACTATCAAAGAAAGAAAAAAGGCTTTGCTTTATACTGAATATAGGTCCTCACTATCGTTTTCCGATATTCAAGGCTATAGACGATAGATTTTTAGCAAGTTTTTACTTTGGCGATCATATGCGTTTGCCTATTAAAACTTTCGATTATAAAAAATTGAATGGATACGTGAGTATATTGAAGAATCGTTTCTTCAGTAGTTTCTATTGGCAATCAAAGTCGCTAAGACTTGTGTTCAGAAATTATGACATGTATTTTATGGACGGTGAGCCTTATTGTTTGTCATCATGGGGTGTACTGCTACTATGCAAAATATTGGGTAAGCAGACTGTAGCTTGGACGCATGGATGGTATGGCAGAGAAGGGTTTGTAAAGAGGCAGATAAAGCGTCTTTACTATTCGCTATATACAAAATTGATGGTATATAACGAGTATTCAATAAAGTTGATGGAGAGAGAGGGTTTCAATCCTGATAAGATGTATTGTATTGCAAATTCACTTGATACCGACAAAGACCTGAAAATACGTTCGGAATTAAGTCCATCAAATATTTATCGTGATCATTTTAAGAATGATTGCCCGACAATCATATATTGTGGACGAATTCAAAAATGGAAAAAATTGGATCTCGTACTTCGCTGTATAGCTCAATTCAAGTCAGAAGGTGTAATAGTAAACGCAGTCTTTTTAGGTAAGGATGTTGAAAATGTAGCACTTGATAAACTTGCTGAACGTCTTGGCATAGCAGACCAAACATGGTTGTACGGCCCTTGTTATGACGAACGGATTATAGGAGAGATGTTCTTTAATGCCGATGTATGTTTGTCGCCAGGAAATGTTGGCTTAACAGCCATACATGCTTTGAGCTTTGGTTGTCCTGTCCTTACTCATGATGATTTTAAATATCAGAATCCAGAGTTTGAGGCTATTGTACCAGGTGAGACAGGTGACTTTTTCAAAAAAGACGATATGGCAGACATGAAAGCCAAAATAGCATTTTGGATAAATAAAGACGAAGAATCAAGAAATAAAACACGCATTAAGGCGTTTAATGAAATAGATAGGAAGTGGAATATTTACTATCAACTTGGAGTAATAGACAAAGTAGTAAATGATGAACAATAGTAAGTTGTTTGTACTTAGAACATGGCTTCGTGCCAGAGTACTTGATGTGTTGGGGGGCTTTTCGGCTCCTCAACCTGGTATACATATTCTCAATGGTCATCGCATTGAGAAAAGTGGTGATGCTGATGCTTTCCGAAAAATGTTGACGGAATTGTCTAAGACTGTTACTTTCATACGCATCGAGGATGCGGTTCGGATGATTATAGAGCGCCAATGCCCTTCCAAGCCTTTGGTAGCATTTACTTTTGACGATGGCTTTATGGACAACTATGATGTGTTTGCACCAATACTTGAGGAGTTTGGTACTAATGCGTTGTTCTTTATCAATCCTAACTATGTGGAGGGTAATGATGAATATATCCAGAATTTTGACGATAATGTAGTTATGACACCTGACAAGCGTCCTATGCGATGGAACCAAATCTGTGAATTGTCAAAAAGAGGACATATAATTGGTGCACATACCATGGATCATTATATGGTGAACTCAGACGATAAACAGATATTGGAGTATCAGATAAACACTTGTAAAGAAGTTATAGAGAATCATACTGATGTTCCATGTGACTACTTCGCATTTCCTTATGGCAAATTGTCTCAAGCCAACGACTTGGCTATCTCTATAGCATGTCAGAAATATAAATATGTGTTTTCGCAATCCGACTACAAACATTATTATTCTTTTAGTGGCAAGGTTATTAACCGTAGACATTTTGAACCGTTTTGGCCTATAGCCCATGTGAAATATTTTTTAAGTTGTAAAAAGACGTATTAATGACCAAGAAACTTCTACAGATAAATATCACTGCCAATTGGGGATCGCACGGAAAGATAGCCGAGGGTATAGGTAATGTTGTTATGTCGCATGGCTGGGAAAGTCATGTGGCGTATGGTCGTTGGGCAAATCCAAGTAGCTCCCAATTGTATCATATAGGAAGCATGATGGACGAGCGTATACATGGAGTTGGCTCGCGATTGTTAGACAATCACGGACTCATGTCGAAAAGGGCAACAATACAACTCTTGAGATATGTTGAGCAATTGAATCCAGACATTATCCACTTGCACAACATACACGGATATTATCTCAACTATCCCGAACTCTTTTCTTTCCTGTCACAAGCAAACAAACCTGTTGTATGGACTCTGCATGATTGCTGGCCGTATACGGGGCACTGCGCTCATTATATGTATGTACAATGCGATAGGTGGAAGACACATTGTGAACATTGCCCACAAAAGCGTTCTTATCCAGCAAGCTTATTATTTGACCGCTCGTATCGTAATTATGATATGAAGAAACAGGCTTTTTTGTCTGTTCCAAACCTTACGCTTGCTCCTGCTAGCAAATGGCTTGAAGGCGATTTGCGACAATCGTTTTTGAAAGATTGTAGTATACGCCAAATATATAATGGTATAGATACTAATATGTTTAAGCCACAAACGGAGACAAAAGCAATAATGAGCAAATACGATATACCATTAGGCAAACGTGTTCTGCTTGGTGTGGCATCTAACTGGTGGCGTAAGGGATTTGAAGATTTCCTTCAGTTGAGACGTTTGTTGGACGATAGATATGTTATTGTTCTTGTCGGACTTGATGAGAAACGAATGAAATCGCTTCCAACTGGAGTTATAGGAATAAGACGTACAGAAAATGTAACCGACTTGTGTGGACTTTATTCTTTGGCAGACGTTTTTTTGAATCTTACCTTGGAGGATAATATGCCGACAACCAATCTTGAAGCATTGGCTTGTGGCACACCAGTTATTACATACCGTACGGGGGGCAGTCCTGAGGCTATTGATGAACTTACGGGACATGTGGTCATGCAAGGTAATTTAGAGGCAGTATGTAAATTGGTAGAAAGTGTCTGCAACCGAGGTGAAACTGTATATGCGTCGGCTTGTCGGCAACGTGTTCTTGATAAATTCTGTAGTTCCAAGCAATTTGAGAAATATTATGATTTATATAGTCAACTGTTGGGTATCAAAAAGTAGTATTGAATCGGTATCCTCCTCTGAATGAAAGGCGTGAGCCTTTGGGGACAAACAGACCGTTCTTCTTGTCTATGAGCACAAAGTAGGATTTGCAAGCAGACTCAATTGATGCATTGCTACTGCTTTCGTTGTACTGTTGATTGCCAATGCCATAATTTAAGTCCATATAAACATCGAAGACATATTTGTTATTGAACTGCCTGATTGTGTTGACACATTTATCGGCTCTTGTAACCTTGTCCTTAGGGTAAGTTTCAGTGTGTGTCTTTGAGCCTATGAATTGTATGTTATCAAAGTCGTTGTAGAAGCAAAGTCCGTTTGATTGGTATATTAATACATCTTCCAATGGAATTAGATCTACCAATATGTTGTAGTATTCGTCGTGGCAGGTTAAAGTAATAACTTGCTTAATAATGTCTCTACCGCTTCCGTCTTTCTTCTCAGTGTTTGACCCTTGTATAAGGTTTTCTACAACAATGCGCACACTGTCGCAGTATGAATATGTATTTGGTGGCATAGGTTTTCCGTTTATATACACCTTTTTCGATATTTCGCGCATTGTTGGAGTGAATGGTCCAGAAGTCTCACTTTGGTAGCCATGGAAGCCACCAGTGAAGTAGCTTGTACTTTGTGGATAATCTCCGTCTGCATTGTCTGTTGCGCATAGTCGCATGGCTACAATATAATCAGTGTCATGACCGGCTATGTTTATATATTTTTTATCTGTATTTGGACATAAAGGCAATTGCATGTCACCATCTTCTTTGCCAAGTACATATAAGAACTTAAAATCAAAATTATTGTTTATAGTACGTGTTTTATTCCCAAAACACATACCATATTCTATCGTATCATTTAATTGTTGGGTAATAAAAATGTCTGATGATGGCTTCTTCTCATTCTCAGATGATTTCTCAATATAGCATACATGCAAACGGTTTGTTGAAACCGGTTCAACATCTTTTTCGTTTGTACAGCTTTCTGCAAATAGTAAGATTACAATAAGAAAAGATAGAGATGGAAGTATATTTAATGCCTTCATTGTATATGTTATATTATTTATTATTTATAGCGAATGTTATTTTATGATATAATTGTAAGATTTTTTTGTTTTTCCTAATTATATCTTTTGTGCATTCTTTTATTGTTCTTACTTCTAATTGTATGAGTTGTTTGTAATAACTCATATTTTTATGTGGATAGTAATAGTATGTATGGAGGGGAAATTGTATTCCGCCAAAACGAGTTTTGTAGTCTATACCTTTGTTCCAAAGAAAATGAAAGCGTTTGATTTCTTTTGTTGTAAGATATTCAATGAGCTTTAACAGTACAACTTGCCCCAAGTTGTAATGACTAAAATTGTTATCATGTGCTATTTTGCATAAGTAGAAATCTTCGTTTATAAGATAACCTATGCATCCAGCCACGGTGTTACCGTCAATGGTGGCTTTTAGAATTAAGCCATTTCTGCTTAATTCTTCATAACGTTTCTTGTCTTCGGCTTCAGAAAGATTATATTTGAGATTTTTTGAAGTCATCCTTTGCTTAGAAAGGTTAGTAATGTTCATATAATCTTCTATGCTTACCGTCCCATTAATCGCATTATCTACATTGAAGCATATTTGTGGAAAAACTCTCTTTATACGTCCAAGATAGTATTTCGCGTGTTTTTTAGTCTGTTTGCCTAAACTGTCTATGTATTCTTTGAATGTATTTGGAATTGCTGCAATATTGTCCACATTGTTTGTATTGTAAATACAAGGAATTTGAATTTCTGGCATTTTATTTAATAATCCAGAAATACAGATACTTAAAACATTGTATTTTGTAAAAATGAAATTAATCAAATCCTGCCATTCTTCCATTGATACAGTTAAGTAAAATTTGTTCATTATCGTAGCATTTTTATGCTGTATTTTAATAATGAAGATGTTCTTAAGTGTATGGATTTTGTCAAAACTTTCAATATATATTAAGTTATCGTTCTCTTCACATCTTGTTAAATAATTGTGATATTTATCTTTTAAAATATCATCAATTTCATTTCTGTTTCTATTTGATATAGCAAATGTATACATATTAATGTTATAGCGTTTTTTATAGAAGAATATAGAAAGATTATTTAGAAGGGATTGTCCTTAATTAAGCAAGATTTCAACATTGTTTCTATACTACTTAGATCCACAGACTCTGTAATTTGCGCTCCATTCTTTATAGAAGCAATATTTTTTTTTGCCTCTTTTATGGCTTCTAGTGTTTCTTTCTTTGACATTTCTTTTCTTATATGTTATGATTTTATGCAAAAGTACAACTTTGTTTTGAATCGGCAATGTCAACCGGAAAAAAAGCATGTCTGTTTCTGCAATAAATCTGTATTGTCTCGTTATATATTATATATATAAGGTGTAATAATAAATGACAATATCACTCATAACAGCTACATACAACAGTGGGAAAACCGTGGAGGATACTCTGCGGTCGGTTCTTGCACAGACATATAAGGAGATAGATTATTGGGTTGTAGACGGTGGTTCGAAGGATGACACAATGGATATTGTGCGTAAGTATGAGCCGCTGTTTAGCGGTCGCTTGCATTGGATTTCGGAGCCCGACCGTGGCATATACGATGCCATGAACAAGGGTATTAGCCATAGCACGGGCGACGTGGTTGGCATACTCAATAGCGACGACTTCTTCACGTCGAACGATGTGCTGGAGCGTGTGGCTGCTGAGATGCAGGCCGACAACACTCTGGATGCTGTGTATGGCGACATCCATTTCATTAAGGATGGTGCCCCAGACCGCATTGTGCGCTATTATTCGTCTAAGTATTTCCATCCGTTCTGGCTACGCTTCGGCTTCTTGCCGGCACATCCATCATTTTATGCCCGTAGGGAGATATTTGAGAAATACGGTTTGTACTCTATAAAATATCCCATTGCTGCCGATTACGACATGATGGTCAGACTATTCTGTAAGTATAAGATAAAGGCTAAGTATACAGCATTCGATTATGTAACAATGCGAGTTGGTGGTGTAAGTACAAGAAGTATGTCCAACCGCATTAAGGCTGCATTTGAGAATGTGGATATTTGCCGTGAAAATGGAATTTATAGCAATATCTTGTTTATAAGTATGAAATATTTGTATAAGATATTTCAGTGGCGTTTGAGATAATCGAAATGTAGTCCTTTTGCCTTGCAGAAGGACTACATTTGCCATTCAAAAGGACTCCTTTTGCAGTCTAAAATGAGTCCTTTTATAGTCCAAAAGGACTCCTTTTGGACTTCTAATACGCACAAAAGGACAAATATATATAAATGAAATTTTGTGTGAGTCAATATATTTAGTATATTTGTAAAAAAATAGAGAATATGATACAGCAAGCATTTTCATTAAACCAAGCACAACTCCAGCTGTTGGACATGATGTCGTTTATTAAGACACCAGAAGCGTTGAGAGATTTGAACAAAGTGATTTCTGATTACTTTGTTAAAAAGGCAGACGAGGAAATGGCTAAAATGTGGAATGAAGGAACTCTTAATGAAGAAAAAATTGAGAGTTTTCGGAATATCCATGAGCGTACTGCATATAAAAAGCCAGTATTGTAATAGACAATAGCTCATAATATGAATATTGTACTTGACACAAATAGTCTGATAATGTCCATTTCACCGAACAGTTCTTATAGAAGTGTTTGGGAGGCGTTTTTGCGTGGTGACTATACATTGTGTATCACTAATGAAATTATGGAGGAGTATGCTGAGGTATTGGCAAGAAACATTTCTCCCCGTGTTTCAGAAGCAATTGTGTATGCAATATTAGTACGCCCGAATGTTTTGCGTGTTGATCCTCATTTTAGTTTTGGTCTTATTACCGTTGATGCTGATGATAATAAGTTTGTAGATTGTGCTATTGTTGCCAATGCACACTTTATAGTTACTGAGGATAAACATTTTAATGTATTAAAGAATATAGAGTTTCCTCATGTAGATGTTATAGGAATAGATGATTTTAAGGATATTCTGGCTTCTTCTTCAATGCGTAACTAATTTTTTGTCATTTGCCATAATCCCCATGCAAATATAATACAAGCAGTAAAAAACTGTTACAAATTAAAAATCGATTATAGAGATTTGTGGAGCGGTTTTTCATGGTTCTTAGAGGAACAAATGCTGTCTTGTTCTTCATTTGTGCGTTCAACTCGCAGTTTTGAGCGGTATAAAATGCAAATATAGAAAAAATACTGCTGCTATTTGCAATAAAAAGACAAAACGTCGTTAGTATATATAATCAAGATTAATACTTAATGAATATATCGAAGATACTAAATATGGAAGATACATATGTATACGACGGAATGAACGAGGTTGAGAGAAATGTAAAGCGCATTTTTGACTTTATTGTAGCCTTTGTAGCACTGATAGTTTTCTCGCCACTTTTCATTATTTGTTATTTTGCCGTGAAGCACGAGGATGGCGGACCTGCAATATTCAAGCAGGAGCGCATTGGTCGTTTCGGCAGACCGTTTTATATATATAAGTTTCGTAGTATGCGTGTAGATGCCGAAAAGAATGGTCCGGCACTCTATCAGCATGAGCGCGATACTCGTATGACAAAAGTGGGTCGTTTCTTGCGTGTGCACCATCTTGACGAGTTGCCACAGTTGTGGAATGTTGTGCGAGGTGATATGTCGTTTATTGGTCCGCGACCGGAGCGTAATTTCTATATCGATCAGATTATGAAACTCGACCCTCGCTATGCTTATCTTTATCAGATACGTCCGGGCGTGACATCATACGCCACTCTGTATAATGGATATACGGACACGATGGAAAAAATGCTGAAACGTCTGGAGCTTGACTTGTATTACCTGAAGCACCGCTCGTGGTGGTTTGACATCACGATACTGTTCAAGACGTTTGTCAACCTGGCTATAGGAAAGAAGTTTTAGGGCTGCGTTAGGTCTTAGTCACGAATTACCATGAATTATTCACGAATTACCTATTCATGTTAAGTGTTGAATGTTGAATTCATGGGTAAATTCACGGACAATTCACGATAATTCGTGACAAACAAAAAATAATTCGTGGATAAATTTATGGACAATTCACGATAATTCGTGACAATGCACAACAATAAATTCAAAATTCCATAATTCTTCATGGCAGGCGTTAGCCGCCAACAACTCAACATTCAACATTCAAAACTCAACATTCACGAAGTGACTTCGTGTTCTTAGAATTTCTTGAATTTCAGACGTAGCTTTTCTGTTGAGAGTATCATGTGGTTGGCGTTGAGTGCTTCCTTCTTGAAGTGCTCGGGCAGGGCGTTGATGCCCAGTTGGCGCAGGTTGTTGTCGATGGCTTCAACGGGAATGTCGCCGCCCTGCTCGTGGTTGGGATTGTCCTCATGACCATGGTCGAGGTATATCTTAGTGATGTGGAGACTGTCGTGAGTCTGATTGAAGCGCAGATAGTAGGCGCCAATGCTGCTGTTGGAACTGTCCTTGATGTAGATAAGATCCTTCTGAACTCCCCAGAATACGTAGCCCGAGGAGTAGTCGGTGGTGCCGCCAGTAGCGAGAGTGTCAATACGCTCCAGATGCCAGAAGCCGTCGAGAGGTCCGTTGTCGCTTGTCTCGACGTTGCATGATGCGA